>Ga0209349_1001654_pt1 | contig 10944 bp, 9 predicted proteins | sample ETNvirnome_2_130_FD_184067 | JGI IMG/M metagenome (GOLD analysis project Ga0209349, IMG submission 184067) | Marine viral communities from the Pacific Ocean - ETNP_2_130 (SPAdes) (version 2) | ecosystem: Environmental > Aquatic > Marine > Oceanic | place: Pacific Ocean | collected 2013-06-22
CAGCCCTATACGGTATAAATGGTAGTGATACTATAGTAAAAGTATCAGGTGTTACACCAACAGGGTCTAGTGTATCAGGAAGCCCCACTGATTCTATTGCAATGATAAAGCATAAAAAACGATTGTTTTCCTTAAATCAAAATGGAACATTGTATTTTACTGAGGTTTTAGATTTTGATACGTGGAATACTGGTCAAAATACGATTGATATAGCCCCTGGATCAGGAGGGGATGGTGTCGCTTTAGAAGTTTGGGGAGATGCTTTATTTATCTTTAAAGAATATGGGGTATATGTTTTACCGAACGCAGCAGACCCAGTACCTAAAGTTAATTGGGCAATTTTAAGGTCAGATGCAGCAACGGGTACAAAGAGTCCAGACACTGTTAGACGGACAAAGCGAGGGATTTATTATTTATCATCAGATAATTTTATAAGGACTATATCACCTAATGTTAGTTTTAGCAGTGGTGAATATTCACTTGGCGGTTCTGGTAGTCCTATTATATCAGTACCTATTGAAAATGATATGGAAGAAATATTAGATGATGCAAAAAAAGTAAATGCCCAAGCTATTGTACATAATGATCTATACATTATAGGATTTCAAACTGTGAATAATGCATTAACGTTTAATGATTTAACTTATTTTGCAGATACGAATAAATTTGTACAATTTGAAGGTATTCAAGAGCCTCAACCTTATTGGGGGCAATTTACGGGGTTTGACTATGATTTTTTTGCTATTCAATTAGGAAGTGGTAAAGTAAAGCTATATGGAGCTAAGGGGGATTCAGTAGCAGGGGATGTACATGAAACTTTAAACGATACGATTCATAATGACAATAGCACTGCTATAGTTAGTAAGGCTATTTTAGGTTGGTATCCAGTTGGAGGAGAAAGCACGTACAAAAAGATGAAACAGATTTATTTTGTAGGTGAAACTGAGAATTGGGAAATCAAGTTAAAATTTATAGCATATAAATTTGGGAATTTAGTACCCTCAGAAGGTGAGGGGTCGTCCTATGCTTATCAATCAGCAACAACGAATAAAATAGTTGTAGGAACAGCGATAGTAGGAACTGCCGTGATATCAGATGTTACTGTAGGGTCTAAAAAAATTAGAACTAGTTTAAAAGGGCATTTATTTAGGGCTGAATTTGGAAATGAAAATGCGGACGAATTTACTAGGATTGATAAAATGGTTATTTATTTTAGGCCGATTAAAAATCAATAAGGAGAAATATAAAAGATGGCACAAGTTGATAGTTTAAGTAATGAATTTGAAAAAGTAAAAGCTCCTACCCTTCCACGATCTCAGCAAGAAGTCGCTACACAAGCCTTTGAGTCCTCTGTTAGTCCATTAAGAGACGAGTTTAAAGAGCGATTAAAGACAAATGTTGAATCATTAGCGAAAAGAGGTGTTGAGTTTGGAGGTGTGGGGAGACAAAGTTTATCAGATATTTTTAAAGAGCAACAACGAGTAGAAGGACGTATCGCTAGTGATATTGGTTCTCGATTAGGTCAATCAGCTTTAGATCAAGCCTTTAGGTCTTCAGAAGCTGCAAAGTCAAGAACCTTACAAAAAGATTTACAAGAGGCTGGTTTTCAATTTGAAGGAACACAACAAACTGAGCGGTTAGAATTGACAGAACGACAAGCACAATTAGGCCGATCATTTCAAGAAGAACAAGCACAATTAGGCCGTGAATTTACATCGGAAGAGCGTAAACGTCAACAAGATTTCGGGTTGACAACTCAAGAAATTTCACAAGATTTTCAAAGGGAACAACAACTTTTTAACCGTACATTTACATCAGAGGAATCTGATAAACAACGTCAATTTCAGACAGCACTTGTTGACAAAGAAATCGCATTTAAATCGACACAGGCGGATTTAACTAGACAAGAAGCGAAAAATAATACAGCGATTGAATTAGCTTTAAGAGGTAATTTAACGGGAGAAGATGTAGACGAATTATTTAGACAAACTTTTGGGGAGGATGTAGTTTTTACAAATCAGGATGAAAAAGACATGCAAAATATTGCAGCAGCGTCGGGTTTATCTGTAGATGATTATGTATCGATGAGGCAAGCGATAGGTCAAGGACAGTTAAGAGATGTTATAGAGAATCCAGATGATTATGTTGAATCACCACAAAAATCTAGGGATTTTCAGATGGAGATTGCTAAGTTAATAAATGAATCTAAAAAAGAAATTGCTGAGATTGAAAGCGAGGGAAAAGTTTTATGTACGGAGCTTTTTCGTCAAGGTAGACTTCCGTATCAAATTTTAAAAGAAGATATAGGATATTCAAAAAGAATACATCCAAGCGTTGTAAAAGGGTATCATTTTTGGGGGAAACCCTTAGCCAGTATGATGAGAAAGTCAAAAGCAATAACCTTTTTACTTGAGCCATTTATAAAGTCATGGGCTTATCATATGGCATATAAAACAGGATATATAGAGAAACGAAATATTATGGGTCAAGTTTTAGAATTTATTGGTATTCCTCTATGTTTTTTAATAGGTTGTGCTATTCTTAATAGAAAGGTATATAACAATGGCTAGACTACAAGAACTTTTATCGCAAAGCGTTACACAAAACTTAGGACTTTCTGATCTTTTAAGGAAAAGAGATATTGAAGCACAACAGTTAGGACAAGTACAACAATTAGAAGGCGAGAAAGAAGCAGCAAATGTTAGAGCATCAGCACGGAAACAAAGAGGGGCATTAGAAACACTAGGGGCTCTAGCAGGAGCGACAGGCGGGTTTGTTTTTGGGGGACCACAAGGGGCAGCAGCAGGGGCTAAAATTGGACAAGCAGTTGGAGGGGCAGCATCTGGGAAAAAAGCAACGCAACAAGGCTCAGCAACTGCAAATTTTATAAGTGAGGGATTAAAAACAGCCTCAGAATTTCAAAAAAAAGACTTAGATACTGAGGAAAAGAAAGCACGTATTCAACTTACACAAGCACAAACACAAAAGATTTTAACCTCAAAGACTGAACGTGATAGTTTTGAAAATCTTTTAGGGAAAGATAAGTATACAACCCCATCCATTAAAAAAGCGATAAAGGATAATGATTTTTCATCTCTCGAATTAAAAAGTGAATCCATAAATAAAATGGGATTCTCGCCTTCTGAAATTAAATCCGTAACCGATTTAAAGGAAACATTAAAAAAAGACCCTACATTTAAATCATCCCAAGATCAATTATTCAAAGTGAAAAATGCAAAGGAGCTACTTTCAATCGGTAATCCAATTTCAGATGCAGCTGCTCAAACATCGGTAGCTAGGCTTTTCGAAAAAGGAGTAATGACAGATCAAGATGTTAATAGGCTGGGGGGAAGTCGTGCAGTAGCAGCATTTTTAGACCAATTTTTAGAGAGGGCTAAGGATGGTAAATTAACCGAAGAAAACAGGGAGTTTATGGGTAGTATTGTAGATTCAATGCAAAATACAGCGAATGAAAATTTAACGAACGTTTTAAATGTTGAACTTGAAAGTTTTGAAGCATTACAAGGTATTGATTCTGATCGGTTACGTCCTGTTTTTGACCCATTTACAGGCTCGGAGAAAATTGAAGTCAAAAAAAATACAGGACAAGATAGGAAAGTTAAAAGAGATAAAAGTGTTAGTAAAGAGGATATTAAACAAGCAAAGAAGTTTATTAAAGATTTTCCAGGAGACCCCAAGGTTGAGTCATTAAAAGCAAGGTTACGGGAATTAGGAGAGGTTATCTAGTGGTATTTGATCCTGAAAATTTTTTATCTGAGACTGAAGATATAGCAGTAAAAGAGTTTGACACTCAAGGATTTTTAAAAACTGATATTGACGATAAAGAAATAATAACTCAGCGTGATCCTAGCCGTATGGAAACAATTAGAGATTTTTCAGGTGAAGTTATAAAAGGTGGGAAACGAGAGATCGGGGGGTTATTAAGAACTACGAGATCAATAAGTGAACAAGCAGCTAAAGACTACCTCACGTTTAAAGGTGGGGCTGCTGAGCAGAAATCAAAAAGGGGCCGTGAAATAGGGCAGTCAGCCGTCCAAGTTTTGAGAGAATCCCCAACACTATTAAAAGATGTTGTTTCAGATATAGGTCGAACGTTTGGAATTGATTTTAACCGATCAGAAAATAAACTTAGTTTTGAAACAGCGATGGAAAAATGGAAATCCGCACCGATTGAGTCAGTACTTGATGCTACTTTTTTGGGAGGAATAGCAAAGTCAGGAGCAAAAAGTTTATTTAAAAGTACAGCAAAATTTATAAATCATGATTTTAAAAAAGGGACGCAGCAAATTTTTGGAAAAGGCGATGTAGAAACTGAAGTAATTTTGAAACATATCTCAAATAAAGAAGTAAACACAGTACTCGGTGATCTCTATGATGAATCCAATATAATTCGTAGACTCGATATAAGAAAACAGTTAGATAACCCTAATTATGTAGAAGAGGTTGGTAAATCTACCGTTGAAAATATTCAGCGTTTGAAAAAAAGAGATCAAATAAAACTAAGTTCTTCCATAAATAAAATTAAAACAAGAAAAATAGATATGAAAGAATTACAGTCTGATATAGCAGATCAATTAGATAAAACAGGTTTTTTAAAAGAGGGTAAAATACTTGACATTGATAATATAGAGCCAGGGTTAAGTAAGTCAGCACTAAAAACTGAGATTTTAAGACTAAATGAAAAACGTCCATTAACAGCAGGTGATTTAAAAAAACGAATGGATAACTTAGATAATAAAATAAACTGGAAAAGCCCTAAAACAGCGGATTCGGGTTTAATACAAATACGTAGATCATATCGTAATCAAATTAGAAAATTATCTCCAGATTACAATGAAAGGGCATTGTTAGTATCTGAGAAGCTGGATTTATTTGAATCTAAATTAAAAAAAATGGAGAAGGTAGGTGGAGGTGAGAGTTTTGGGAAATCTATGTTTTCAACACGGGAAGAGATGAACGAATTTATAAAACTTATGGAAAAGTCACCCGATAAGATCACCGGTAAAATTTTAGGGGATTTAAAGACTTTAAAGGCTTGGCATGCTTGGAATCGGTACTTCAAACAGAATCCTAGTGTTGTATTCAGCAATGTAGATCGTGTAGCCCAAGGTGCTTTACCTATTTTAAAAAAAAGAGCAATAAAGGCAGATTTAACACTAAGAAGCCCTAGACCTCATCGTCATATTTTTAATCAGTTAAAAAGATCACCGAAGCCCGTTCGTGTTGGGTTAGAATTAAGTGAGGAGGAAAAAATATAATGGCATTTATTACTCAGTTTTATACTTGGGCTACAGGAAATACAATTACAGCCGCTCGGCTAAATGGAAATATAAGTAATATAATTGACGGTTTAGATAGTGGAACAAAAGATATTAATATAGCGAAATTACAAATTGGGGGCAGTGATGTAATTGATGGGTCACAGAATTTTGTGTTTGCGGGTGACTTAACCAACACTTCTTCCACATCTTCTAAACCGTTATGGACAATAAAGAATACCAACACGGATGCGTTTTGTGGGGAAATACAATTCTATAAGTTCAGTGCAAGCCCCGCAGACAATGATGATCTTGGTAATATCACTTTTTATGGGGATGATGATGGGACAACTAAGACATTATTCGCTCAGATACTAGTAGAGTCCGAAGATGTAACGGATGCTACTGAGGACGGGAAAATAACATTTAATACGGTAAAGGCGGGTACGCTTATCCCTTCCTTGGCCTTAAGTGGTAGTGATGTCACAATGTATACGGCGGTAAATGATGCGAGTCCACAAATACGTATAGGGGCTACTGATTCGGAGGAATTTCATATACAAGCTGTATATGATTCAGGCGGTCAAACATTAGATTATGTTCTCTTTCAAACAGATGTAGCTAGTGCCACAGCAGATAAGGGGGAATTTCGTTTTAATGTAGATGGTACAGAAATAGGTCAAATTAACGACTCGGGTATAAATGTAGTTACTGGGTTAGCATATTATATTAATGATACTAGTGTACTAAATGCAACAACGTTAGGATCAGCAGTCGTCACTAGTTCGTTGACGACTGTAGGGGCATTGGCTAGTGGTTCAATAGCGTCTGGATTTGGAAATATAACAACAGGTGGAATAATAAAGCTTGATGTTGATGGTACGGCAGAAAACGCAGCCGGAAGTTTAACGTTAGGTGCAGGGAATGATGCTGGTATTTTTTTTGATGGAACAAACCTAGTACTAATAACAAATGGTGCAGGAGCAAGCGGTATTATACTTGATAGCGAAGATGATACACTAGAAATTAAAGGATCAGGAGTTTTGCAGGCAACATTTGACACTACCGGCTTGAATTTGGTCACTGGTGACGCATATTACATAAACGCAACCAGTGTATTAAATGCAACAACGTTAGGATCATCAGTCGTCACTAGTTCGTTGACTTCCGTAGGTGCATTGGATAGTGGGTCAATAACGTCTGGGTTTGGAAATATAACAACAGGTGGAATCTTAAAGATCGATGTCGATGGTACAGCTAAGAATGCAGCCGGAAGCTTAACATTAGGTGCAGGGAATGATGCTGGTGTTTATTGGGATGGAACCGATTTAAAGTTAGAGGCAGCTTCTACAATTTTATCAGGAAATTTAAAGCAGTTTTCTGCGACTAACATTACAGCGGGTACAACTCAAACACAAGCGGGCGCGACTGCATTAACGGCTGACAGAAATGATGTATCAACGGTAGCTAATGATGATGATGGAGTAAAGCTCCTAACGGCAGTTGCGGGTTTAAGACAGTCGGTTACAAATAATGGGTCCAAGATTTTATCCCTGTATCCGAATACGTCAGATAATCTCGGTAAAGGCGTAGATACGGCTATTAAATTAGCTGTAGGCACAACGATGGTTTTTGAGGCGTATGATGCGACTAACTGGCAGATGGTATCTAAATTAGCTGAGGTTAAGCATTCAATCCATCTTAATACAGGGGCAGGACATGGATCTTCTAGTCTTAATATAAGACGAATAGAGACTAGTGTTGCAAGTAATGGAACGGCTCTAACGGTCGCCCATTCAAGTACATTAGGAACCATTGTAACTGTAAAAGAGGATGGGGTATATTCAATTTTTTATATGGATGCAAAGGGGAGTGCTGGTTCATCTTTTGGGGCATCGATTAATTCAAGTGAACTAACAACAACAATATTTGATCTTACTCCTGCCGATATTATGGCTGCGGCGACTCAGCCCACGGGAGGGGCTAGGCATTCTGTTTCTGCAACAAGGTATCTAAATGCAGGGGATATTATTAGACCACATACAGACAGAGGCCCAGACGGGACATCGGCTGCGGGTACTATTTTTGTTGTTACAAAAATCAATTAAGAAAGGAATGGATAATGATAATCAATAAATTGAATCCAGATCTTATAAATGACATTAAGAAAGGAATGGATAATGATAATCAATAAATTGAATACAAATCTTATAAATGACATTAGGAGATATAACTCAGATAACGATAGGCGGGTTGAGATTTCAGGAGATGTTTTAAAAATACATTTTAAAGAAAGGATATGTGAAAAGATTTCAACTGAATCAGTATTAGATATTCAGCGTTATTTATCTGAATTAAAGGAAGAAACTGAATTGATAGAAGCCTTTCTAGTAGATATTGAGAAGAATAATATGACAGAATAAACGCAATGCTATCTACAATCGAAGACTTTTGTAGTGATATAAATATCCCTTTAAAAACCGATTAGTACTACCTTATTTTAACAAACTCAAAAAAATCCAAGGGGTTAAAATGATAGAAAAGACAGATAAAAATATTAGGTCAATTATTTTTGACATATTAAAGGAAACACCAGGGATTCGGGATAATCCTATGCGGTCGATATGTATTGATAAAGTCTCAAATCTAATAGATCAAAAAATTGAACAAAGAGCAAAGGTGATACAACTTGAAATGGAAAATATAATTTTAGGTTTAAGAGAAGAAATACGGAAAGATATTTCTTTTGCATTGAAAGCTGAGTTTTCAAAAATCAATAAAAAAAACTTATGGATATTTGAAATAATAAAGTTTATTACAATGCTTGTAAGTGTTGTTATTTCAATAAAATACGCAGTAAATTTTGAATTAGATTTTTAGAGTTTTCTTTACAAAAGACAACCAAAATGTTACCATATTACTATGGAGTTTATTTTTAATGCCTAAAGAAGATTCTAAAAAATTAAGTGGTCTAAGTTCCCAATACCTTGAAGCTATGCTAAATTATATTGGTATGCGACGAACCTCTGAAAAACTAAATGTTAGTAAGCAGGGGATTTATAAAGAACTGAAAAAACGAGGATATAGATCAAAACGTGTGTATAGCATACAGTAATGGAATGTTACCTAGTAGATAAAAATAAATTTTTTTTTAAGGTTGACTATAGTAAACGTTTAGCAGCAAAAAAATATGGTTTAAAATGGGATTTAAACAAAAGATCATGGTATTGTGATGCAAACAAGTTAAATTATTTTCATTTCACTCGAAATGGGGCAGTTTTCCCTAAAGAAGTTCAAGAATATATGGGGAATAGTTTATCTTTATCTCTTAGTCCGACAAGTTTTCAACATGAAGAACGTGTAAAAGGATACCCACACCAGACAAAATTGACCCAACTTGTTTTACAAAAAAAAAGATGTTTTTTTCTATGTGATATGGGAACAGGAAAGACAAAGGCGGTTATTGATTCAATATGTATTCTCTTAAATCAAGGTAAAATAAAAAAAGCACTTGTAGTATGTCCAGCTAGTATAACCTATTCATTTCAAACTGAAGTACGTAAGCATTCATTTTTAGAGAGTACTATTATAAACGGTGAATTTCAAAAGCGTATTCAAAAATTAAATATTGAAACCCCAATCCATATTATAAATTATGAAATATTACATAGTATTGAGCCTTTTTTAACAAAAATAGATTATGAATTTATTGTATTTGATGAGTGCCATAGAATAAAAAATAGAATGTCAAAAGTTAGTCGATCGTCATATACAATAGCAAAGAAAATGGAATATCGGGTAGGTATGACAGGCACGTTATATGCCAATAGTTCTGAGGATATATTTATGCCATATAAGGTTATAGCTCCTGAAATTTTCGGGACTTTATTTACAAGATTCCGTGAAAACTTTTTAGTTTATGGTGGGTTTGAGAATAGGGTAATTGTTGATTATAAAAACAAGGATTTATTTAAAAAATTATTATCATCTAACGCTTTAAAATATAATTTAGATGATGTAAAGGAGCTACCAAAATCGATAAATGTAATTAAAGATTTTGATCTAAGGATAAAAACAAAAAATATATATAGCAAATTAAAAAAAGAGTTTGTAGTAGATTATGAAAAGAAAATAATATCAAGTTCTAATGTTTTAGATCGGATCATAAAACTTTCACAATTAACTAGTGGATTTATAAAAACCGAAGACCAAGAACTACTAACAGTAGGCGATGAAAAAATTAAGCTTTTAAAGTCAATTTTAATGGATATAAAAGGGAAGGCTATCGTTTGGTGTCGCTTTAGACATAGCATAAAAAATGTAGCCCAGGCGTGTACTGAGATGGGATTAACTTACATGACATATCATGGGGATACCGTAAAAAAAGATCAGTATGAAACTTTTAATAAAGATGATACTAATGTTTGGATTGCACAGATTCGAGCTAGTGAAGGATATAATTTACCTAGTGCTAAATATTCAATATTCTTCGAACTAGATTACTCAAGGGTCACACATAATCAAGCACGTGGAAGGAATAGGCGTTTACACGGGTCTGAGAATGGGGCATGTGTCTATATATACTTAATTGCTAAAAACACAGTCGATGAATGTATATATAAAATTTTAAAAGAAAAAGATTTTAAATCAAGTGAAGCATTACAATATATTTCTGGGTAGTCTAAAAAAAGACACGGACTGATAGATGTAGATTCCTACTGTTCATCTGAGTGGGTTCTTTATACTATCTTTAACTATGTCCTCCAATGAAACATTGAGGGGCGGTATATATCTGTCAAAAATCTCGACTTGTCATTATTTAACCTCATTCCTATTTTATCGCATATCCCTTCTTTACACATAATCTGATCCCCAATAGTTTGTATTTAGCCATCCAAGGAATTTATCTAAAAAATCGGCTGAATAGCCTGTTGAATCATCTACCGATTTTTCTATAGGTGTTTTAGGGGATTCATAAGTATTACCCGTATCTTTTCTAAAATGGCTCATTATTTCAGAATTTCCTAGTGCGTATGAAGCAAATCCAACCCAAGCTATAGCCATTAGCTGATCCTTTGGGATATGTTTCTCAACGGGGCTATCATTGTTCACCTCCTCAAAGTGTTCATCAAAAATCTCAATGTGTTTATTTTTCAAAAAGTCAATAACATCCTCTGATGGGTTATGGATATACTCTATTGCACGGCCATGCTGCTTAACCGCTTCAAGTTGAACAGCCTCTGATGGGTTAATGACAAGTAAATGGATATACTTTATTGCAAGGCCATACTCCTTAACCGCTTTAAGTTGAACAGCCTCTGATGGGTTATGGATATACTGTATTGCATATCCATCCTGCTTAACCGCTTCAAGTTGAACAGCCTCTGATGGGTTATGGATATACTCTATTGCACCGCCACAATCCTTAACCGCTTTAAGTTGAACTTCCTCTGATGGGTTATGGATATACTTTATTGCAAATCCATTCTGCTTAACCGCTTCAAGTTGAGCCTCTAATGTCTTGTATTTTTCTTTTCTTTTGTATTTCATAATCACTTCCCCTCCTCAAAGTATTCATCAAAAATCTCAATGTGTTTATTTTTCAAAAAGTCAATAACATCCTCTGATGGGTTATGGATATACTTTATTGCACGGACATCCTCCT
>Ga0209349_1001655_pt1 | contig 10944 bp, 6 predicted proteins | sample ETNvirnome_2_130_FD_184067 | JGI IMG/M metagenome (GOLD analysis project Ga0209349, IMG submission 184067) | Marine viral communities from the Pacific Ocean - ETNP_2_130 (SPAdes) (version 2) | ecosystem: Environmental > Aquatic > Marine > Oceanic | place: Pacific Ocean | collected 2013-06-22
TACAGAAACCTTTATAGTAGAAATATCCTTGCTTGCGCTAATTGATGCGCTTTTTGTGTGAAGCACGTTTCCAACTTGATCTACGTTAGATGGATCTAAGAAGGTGTAAGAAAAATCAACTTTATTAGTTCCCGTATCTAACTTATAAGTTACCGTATTCGGCCCTCTTCCTATAAAGCTATAAGAACCACTTTCATAATCAGATAAGGAGGAAACAACCGCATTTATTGCTAGCTCTGTTGCTTGCCCAGTTGAAAAAAGACCCGTATGGACTAAATGCCCAGTTTCTCCCCCATCGAGCGACCCCTGCACTGACGCATCTACGCTAACCGAAAGGCCTCCATCTTTATCAAAAGCTATTTGAGTGCTGGCTGTAAATATCCCCGAATCTGTAACTTGGTGTTCTGTCGTGCTATATTGATAAGATTCTTGTATAGCATAAACATTTTGAGCCTTGTCTATATTCTCGTTTCTAGATATAAGAAACGCATTCCCCCCAGTCTGGAACAAACTCAAATCTATACACCCAGTCGTTCTCCCTGTAACAAAATGTCTGGCATTTACCAAAGGATCAGTTCGATCAATGTCAGCAGAAACCAAACCTGCGACCTTGACTCCTTTCGCCGACACATCATGTGTGGCCTCAGTTACTCCGTCCCCCCTTTCATTAAAGCTCCAGCTATCCTTGGGGTTTGTAATCCCCAAAAACTCAGAAAAAGTTCCAGAAGAATAAGAAGAAAAGGATACAGTATACGGCAAAACCGTAGTCAAGTCAGAATTGTCAAAAGAAATAGAATCAGGAACACTGCATAGAAATTCTTTGTTACCCGCATCGTTTGTTATGGTTAGAGTTTGGAACTCTGATATTAATCCGCTTACCATCCTCATTTTCTGCAAATGAAGTCCGCTAAGATTTTCTCCAGTTAAAGTTCCTACTAACTCAATATTGTCCTTAAAATGATCTACTTTACCCGCAACAACAATGGGGTCTACTCCTTGCCCAACAAATGGGGCGGGGGAAGGAAAAGTATAAGAGCCATATGTTATTGTTTCCGCCATTATTATTCGTTTATAAAAATATAACCTATTGACCTAGTGGCCCTTCCATCGCCAAGAGATAACCTTGTCACATCTGAAGTAATGTGTATCACACCCTCATCAACCAAATCGTTTAATTCAGAAGTTTTCGACTCTAAAATTTCTTGTGCCTTATATATCCCCATGCTCTGGCTAACAATTGCTTCTGCTTTAACTTGCGCCTTACCCACTGTTTTCAAGCTGTTTGTCACCACTTCATCTTTGAGGCTGTGTATATTAAAATATTTTTCTATCCTATCTATTTGATGAGTTTTAGATAACGTTTTGGTAAACTTAAGGAGGCCATCCTGAGATGTGTTATATGCGGAATCAGTTATAAACTGCACTGTTTCGCTAATCGTTCCGTTAGATTTTTGGAAATTTGTGTCGCGACTTTTTTCGAAAAAATTGACCAGAGGATGGAATAGCCTTTGGATTTTATCCTGATAAAAGGGCTGTTCGTTTATCCAAGCTTTTTTTGAATTTATAAATTTTTCTTTATTGTTTTTCCCCGTTGAAGAAATTTGTATTTCCAAAGAATATGCAATGAATTTTCCCTCTTTGGCGCTGCTCCCAGAATACGATATAATAGTTTCTTGTGATTTTCTGGGATCTGTCGAAAAAGAAATCGTCAAAGAGGCGGTCCCAGCGTCTTTCGAAATAGCCTTCGAGATAGAAAATGGAGTCCCAAATTTAGCCGCCTCCTCGGTTTTTTTTTCATCTATAATGTTTGCCATAGCCGACGTTAAAGTCTTTTCTGAGTCACGCCTTAACGACGTTAATTCTATAGTTAAAGTTTTGTTTAGAAATCCTGCCCCATCCACCTCAAGGCTCTGGGTTTCGTTTCGACCGACTCCTTTTGACTCGTCTACATAAGAGGTATCTACTTTTTCACTTAAAGAAACAGTTAGCCCAATTAAATCATACGTTTCACTTATTAACCCTCTGAAATTTTTATCAATTTTGGCGTCTTCAGATATTCCATCTTCTTGATAGCCAAAGGCGGGCCTGTTCGCGAAATAATAATTCGTTAAAAATGTTTTAGCATCATTTAAAAACTGACCTCCCGCCATCTGTTCGTAAGTTAGCGAAATATCTCTAGTAGAAGAATAGGTTCCTCCAGATCTAGAGAAACTATAGGCTTCTGAAAAAGAACTTATAGCATGAGGGTTGGGTATGTATTTAGCAAACTCAGAAGCCGAATAATCATCGAGTCCTCTAGATTCTTCAATTGTTATATTTACTTTTTCTGCCCCAACCAAAGGACCGTCTTCGAAAGTAAAACTAGTTATTTTCCCATTTATGTAATCATCTGCGCCAATCCTTGCGGTTATACTAGGTCTACCATAGGCTGTCTTTATAGCCTCCCTTCCGCTTAACAATACGGTATCGCCTTGTTCTATATTGATGTCGGAAAGATCAATTTCGTATGTGCCTGCTACTTGATATCCGAATAGATCGTCCGTATCAAAATATTGATATTGTATCTTAACAGAAGAAGATAGAACATTATTTACTATAAGAGCAGGCATGGCCAAATTTATCTCGTTGGTGGTTTCATTTTTTTAGACTATCCTTTAAGTCCTGTATCTCGTCCTTCATTAAACCGATAGTATCATTTTGGATCTCCAATACGTCATCCAACTTCCCGATTTGCGTGTTATTCTTCTGGATTACGTCCGATGCGACTCTGGTTTCAGTGCTTATTTTCTTCACATAATCTGAAACACCAGCGTATGACGCTGTAGCGGTTGACATTGCTGTGAACATCGCTTTTTGTTGTTTTACAATATCTTCGGTTCTACCGTTCTGTGCAAGGTCTCTATAGAGATTTTTATTGGCAATTATTTGATTCATGAGTAATACTTGCTGATCCTCTAACTCTTTTTGCACTTTCCCCTTTCCAAACAGGCCCTCATATGCTTGACCCGCGACGGCGGCAAAAGTATTCTTAGTTTGTTCATCCAATCCCGACACACCCTCAACTCCCTCAAGGGCTCCAGCTCTCATAGGGTTATTAAGGGCACCCGTGTAGGTCTGGTCTACCCCTCCATATCTTTGTGTATTCTTCTTGTTCAAATTTATCCCCGTCTTAGGGTCGATCCTTTTTTCGGATAACTTGGTCAAGAAGTTCTCAACTATTGTTTGGAAAGGGCTATCTGCAAGCGTAGAAGTCCTGTGAAGCTCTTCCAGCTGGATTTGGGTTCCAGTGAAAGCCTTCTTCTCTTGGGGAGTCATTTTGTATTGTTCTGCGGTTATCTTATCACCATATTTTTTTCGGCGACCCCTTATGCCCCTTAGAATATTAGCAAATTCTGTTAGTTTTTGTGCAAAGGGGCCTAATCTATCAGTCTTCTTTCCCAAGGCAACATCAGTAGTGATCTGTCTCGCCTTCTCTCGGCGCTCTCTTCCTAGTTCAGCTATTTTTTTTCTGTTTTGTTCCATTTTCTCATTCGCCTTCGTGATATTTATCAGAAAAGACGCCCCCGCTTTTTTTGTTGCGCTTATAAAAGATTGGCCTGCCTTGGCCGCAGCATCTCGGAGAGGTTTAAGATCCGCCTCATCCATCTTTGCCGCCTCTCCTTCCTTAAGCAGCCTATCCGCGTCGTCTTTTTGGGCAGCAAGGGTATTGATTTTCTTTAGCATTAAATCTCCTTCGATAGCAGTCCGCGCCAGTTCCGCTTTATTGCCGCTGCCCAATGCTGCCCCTAACTGAGCCCTGTCTTCGCCCTTTGTTTGATCTTTCTTCGCTCTTTTAAGAGCCTCGCCCATCAAGCTAGCCCTTTTAGCTGTAACTTCCGCTAATTTAGCTTCGGCCCTCGTTTGTATTTGGGTATATTTCTTCAACTTGCTCGCATACGCCTCGCGATCACTTGCCAATACGTGTGTCGCACCAGTTAAGGCCATTGAGGCCGCTATTAACTTATCGTAGGAGGCGTTGAGTTCCTCTGCCGAAACATCTCCTTCACCATACCCCGCCATAGCCTCTTTCCGCGCCTCTATAGCATTGTTAAAGTTTTCCTGAACAGCAGTAGTATCCATTCCCGCCTTTGCCATCTTTTTTAGATTCTCGCCAACGGCCTTATCAAAGCCTTCTCCCGAAAAACCAAGTAGCGATTCCTTACCTATTTGTTTGGCAGCCCGCTTTTCCGCAAAAGCCTTGTTTTTATCCGCCTCGCTTTCCCCCTTCTGATCTCCACTGAAGAACCCCCTCCCTGTCGCCATGTTCCCAAGACCCGCCCCTACCGCTCCTCCAATTAGGGTGCCAAGAACAGGGATTGGAATCATAGTGCCGAGAGCGGCTCCAGCGGCGGTAAAGCCTGTTTTAATCCCAGCCTTCTTCGTTCTCTCTTTCTTTTGCTCTTTATTTAGGGTGGGGTCTGTTTGCGCTTTATATATATCGATACCCCCACCAATTAAAGTGCCAGCAACCCCCAATCTTCCCGCAGCCTTTCCTGCGACTCCTCCAAATTTTGACCCCAGCCCATATGCTTTAGCTTTACCGCCCATCTTAGCTGAGAATCGCTTCGCTTTCTCCGTCCTGCTTAACATACTGACGGGCGTTCCCCCTTTAGTGTAATGCGTCATCCGACTCGCCTTACTGATAGATGCGCTCTTTGCTGCGGCAGCTCCCCACGCTGCTTTACCTGCCTTGCCAAAACCTAGCGCCCTCATGGCGCCCTTGCCCATGCCTCCACCAGTAAGCATGTTTAACGTTGATATGGTCATCAGCGCCGTCGCGGCAGAGCTTGCGTTCTTTGCTAATTTCGTCATCGAATCAGTTGTTTCAGACGCCGCTTTTATCTCGCGCTTATTTTGCTCTAGAAGCTTTTTCTTTTCAGACCATGCTAAATTATCTGACAATATAGCCTTCTTTTTTTCCTCTACCGCCGCCACTTCCGTAGCGATCTCTTGTTCTTTCTTGGCTATATGCATTTCTACGACACCCATGAGCGAAAACAAACCCAGCATTAAATTCCCCGTTACGTTACCGCCACCTTCCGCGTAATTAGGAACAAACCCCACGGAAGCTAAGCCCTTAGGTTCATCACCTGTATTTGTAACGGCTTTGGGCATTCCCCTTTTATCAAAATGCGCCCTAATCTTGCTGACAGGAATACCCGCCGCCTTTTCTCTTTCTATTGCTGCTCCCAACCCTCCCGCAAAATTAGGGATAAAGCCTGCGGCTTTGCTGATGCCCCCCGTTCTTCTTGTTTCGCGTTGTTCAAATTTAAGCCTTTTCATTTCAGCATCTTCGTTAGCTAATTTTTTAGCAAAACTAGCCACACTATACGATCCAGCGTTGCCTTTAAAGTCAAACATCTCTGTGCCGCTATTCTTAACCCCGAAAAGCGTCCTTACAGCAGCCGATCTTTCGCTGTGTTTAACATCAAAATCTCCCCCCTCTACTTTTTTAGCAGGGCTTATATCTAGAGCGGAGTTTACTGCCGCCTCAAAGGCGGCTCCGACTATTCCCCTTAATGCGCCCTTGCCTCCTCCAGCGGCCTCCATTTTTTTTAGTATGTCTTTTGGCGAAGGGTCGCCCAAAATTGGTTCCAAAAGAGCAGCATAGTTAGCCGCTTGTTCAGTAACGGTTTTGGTTATATTTTCCTCTAACTTTTCATCGTTGGGGTCCATCGCCTTATCAATCGCCTTTGGAACTTTTGGTCCCTCAACCGCTAAGGATTTTTTATATTCAAAACCCATAGACTTTCCTTGGAATTTAAATCTTCCAAACGTTCCTGCGGGTATTCTCTTCTTCGTGCCCCCGTATCCAATCGTGGGGACAAGCATAGCAGCCGCAGGAGATTGAGGATTAACCATAACAACATCCTCCATTTTCTTTTTCTTCTTTTTCTTATTTTTCTTATTTTTCTCCGCTTCCATGTTTTTTCGTGCTCGCCGCATCGTAACTGGAGCTAAATCGGTTCTTGAATTCCACCCTGTAGGATTCTTGCCAGACTTTATCATCTTAGTCGCAGCCAGCTTGGGCACCTTGGGCATCGCAAAATTAGGAACAAACCCTCCAGCATAACGGGGAACAATCGCATCGTCTCCATTTCTGCCAACACCCCTGTATATATCCTCTTCAGTGTTGTATATAACGGATTGCCTTCTTCCATTTATCTGAGCGGAGGTGCTTCTGGCCTTCGGATTTTTAGCGCCCAATAACGTTGCCATTGCCTCTTCGTCTTGGTATCCAGAAGCAAACTTCTTCCCTTTTTTCCCTTTAAAGCCTGTCGCCCCAAATCCGCTAACGCCTCTTGAAGCAGCTGCCATAGCTAGTCCCCTCATCAGTTGGGCCTGTTGAGACAAAAGAGCGTTTTCTGTTTTTATGGCCGTTATAATGGCTTGCTCTTTTTGGGCCTGAGTCGCCGTCGAGCTTACGATCATATTCCTTAGAGCTTCGTCTCTACTAAGGAGCCCAACAATACCCCCCTCGATTTGTTTGATTTTTTCTGTTTGAGTGCCGATTTGGAAAAGAGCCCCTAATCCTTGACCAGCAAACTTCGCCACTAACTTAAATATTTTTACAAACGCCGCTGTAAATATCACAATAGCAGGGCCTCTAAGAAAGCTCCCAATTACCTTGAATAAGCCCTTTATAAAGACGCTTCCTTTCTCAGGATCTAAAGCTTTGTCTAGAAATTCTGTGAACTTATTGGCGATTCCCACCAAGTCTTCCATAAGAGGGCCAAACGTGATCGTCCCTATTTTTTCTGCTAAAGAGGTTAGCCCAACAACAAGCGCATTTATTTGAGAAGCTATAGACCCACTAAGCGCAGCATTTTTTTCAAAAGCTTCATTTGTCGCGTTTGCTGCTGTTACCGCAGCATTCCTGTATATAGAAGTCTCATTACTTAAATCCTTTAAGGCGGCACTAACCACGTTTATCTGGAAAACCCCCCCAGCCAGCTCTTTAATTTTAGACGATATAGTTGGATCTGATATCTTTTCTAAAGCATCAGACAGCGCCGTCAGCTTTTGCACTCCCCCCATAGTTGCATCAATTGCTACCCCCAAACTCTGCAACTCGCCTATTGTGCCTCCTCGTTGAAGTCTTGTAAAAATAGACTTAAAAGCGTTCCCGATCACTGCTCCCCCTCTGGCCGTCTTTTGCTCAACCGCCGTGACTAAACCAAGAAGTTGATCAAAGCTTACGCCTGCGTCCTCTGCGGTAGAGCCAGCGCGACTAAACGCATCCGCTAAGTCCTGAGTGGATACGGCAAAAGCTGTATCGACAGCTACCATTTTATTCACAATTTGATTAGCCGTCAGCCCAGCAGAAGTAAACCCATTAATAGCAGCGGTTAGGGCCTTAACTGATTTCTCAGCATCCATCCCAGAAATCCTAGTTAACACTAAGGCTGCTTTTAATCTTTTTGCCGTTTCTTCTGCGCTTAAACCTTGACGAGCTAGCTCTGCGGCCCCGTCTGCGACGGTGTTAAATGATTGCCCAGTATCTTTGGCTACTTGAAAAATGGCATTTCTAAATCCATTAAAAGTCGATGTTGTGGCTTGAAAAATAGAATTAATTTCTATTAATCTTTTCTGCACTTCCACAGTAGTAGAAACAAGCTTTTTGAAAGACTGTGTTACTCCATTTATTACCGCCGTAGTTGCCCCAAACGCAAAAACACGGGCAGTAGAAGCATCCAAAGATTTTTGGAACTCGGAGGCCTGCCCCGTAATCCTCCCCAAAGCTTGCTGAACCTGTTTAGTAGAAGCATTTAAACTGGCGGCATTTAACTGAACATTAAGAGAGGCATTGAGACTGGTAGCCATATAGGGTAAATTACACCTATCCGCTTAAAAAGTCTTCAGCTTTAAGCTTTCCTCCCCTTGCTTCCATTTTCCTTTTTAAATCATCTACTCCATGAGATGTCTTATTATCTGACTCTTCTTTTTCCTCATAATCCAACATTCTCACAGGATCGTTCCTTATCTCTTCTGGGAAATCAACATTTTTACATTTATTTAAAAGAGAATTAGACAAAATAATTAAATTTTTTTGGAAAGATGTTACTTCTTTAAACGATTTATTTATTAATCTAAATGGGTCGCTCCCCGTTATTGCAAATAACTCAAAAAAACCTCCAAAATAAGAAGCACTTATAAGGGTCTCCCTCTGATTTAATTCATTGTTTCGTTCGATTAGCATCTCAATTAAAACGTCTCGCTCCTCTTCAGAACATTGTTGGGTAAAATTCTTATCCAAAAAAAGAGAACACCTCGTCATTCTTTTTATTTTTTTAATTGAAGCAAGCCCTTCCGCGCTGAAACCACATAGCGCCGCCCTTTCTTTTTTTAATTTTTTTAAATCCTTTTCTTGGTTTTTTATTTGTTCTTGGAAAACTTTTTTCTGAGCGGGATCGTTCATTATTTTTAATTCATTCATGGATTTTTTAATCATCCACGCCAAAGACTTCATTCTTTCTTCTTTAGAAATAGACCAAACATTTCTTTTTTTGGCCAACTCAATAAGGTCTTCTTCTTTTTTAATGCCTGCTTTTATAGAGTTCACCATGTCTACCTCCTCTAAATAGTCAAGCTCTAATAAATCGACTAAAAAAAAATGCCTAAAATAATAAACCTTTTCCCCGTGAGCCAATATACTGTAACCGCGAATTATGTCTAATAGATTGATCGAATGCCTGTTGCTTTCATTCTTCATCTGAAGAAAAAAATTGTGTTAACGCTTCCTCAATCGACTCTTGGTCATTTGCCAATTTATTATACCAAATACTTGCTACTCTTATTAAAGTATTAAAAGATTCCTCAAAAAGGGCCTTCCTTCTTAAGAAAACAATTTCGGTTGAGTCATCATCCTCGTCTTGCATTTTAAGCAGATGGCTTCTCTTAAGATCATATCCCTCTCCTTCAAAAATTGGGAAAAGCTCCTTTTTATTTTTCGTTGCGTCCCCTACTTCATCTTCATAAAAAGAAAAATATAACACAAGCCATTCTATTACCTTGATTTCTGCCTTGGCATCTGCCGTTTGAGTAAATTGTTCCCGTATATCGGTTTCATAGTCATGCAATTCAGCTCTACTAGTTGCAAATTTTGTCTTAGCTTCCTTTAATTTTTTTTCTTGTTCCTCGGTTAGATCTTTGGCCCCCTCAAAAAACTCTATGGTCCTTGAGGCCTCCATATTTTCTACCATAACCGTAGCCACTCTTTCATCAACTACCTTGGAAGTAAGACCCCCCAAATCACCCATCTTTTTCGCCAACATGGCCTTTGTTAAAAAGCCTGCATTGATATATTCGTTATATTTTTGACCGTAAAAAAAATCAGCCTCTTCTAGGTGTTCGATAGAAGGCTTTACAAAAACGATTCTATTTTTAATCGTTTTTTTAACTTTTTTTGTAGCCTCTACTGGACCCTCCTTAGTTTTTTTAATATAGGGAACGTCCTCTTCCGTCGTCCTCTCGGCCTCAAATGAGTATAATTCTTTCATTTAAATATTATAAAAGAAAATTACAAAAATTCAACTTATAGAGCCAGTCGTATTCATTGCTAAAGAAGAATTTGCATGTTTATCAAACATTATTAAATTTACGGCTCCATTTGTCAAGATCGTATATCCAGTAACATCTAAACTATTAGCCATTAAAACATCATCAAGATAATAAGAAAAGGTCTTATTGGTATAGTCATATTGTATTTCTAAACTAAAAGGAGTCCCACTTTGGTAACCTCCAAAAAAATTACCACTTTGATCGAACAAGTAGCCTTCTTGACCTGAGATGGTGACCAAGTTGGCGCTCTTAAAAACAGAGTCAATCCCCGTTTTCATTAAAGAAAACTCAAATCCACTAATTGGAGATTCAACCGTAATATCTACTTTGTATATTGAATCTTTAAAATTTGCTAAATTGCCACTAGTTATCATCGAATTATAGGGAAATAGTAAGAAAAATTGATTTCAGTATTATCATCTAAAGTGGGAGACTCGTCTACAGTTTCTAAACAACAACCACTCGTCGTAAAATTCATCACGGAGGCCCCTCCATCATCTCGTAAATCAATATTGATTTCTCCGCTTTGGCAAATGAGACTTGAGATATTCAAACCTGTCACTCTTGTTTTAATTACAGTAAAATCCAAACTCCCATTACTTGGCATTTCTGGATACCTAAACAAAGGAACTCTAGTCCCCAGTCTTGTTACACTGTTTTTGGCTACGGTTGCTGAAAGAGAAAAGGATTGTATGTTTAAACTTGTCGTATCTATTCCTTCGTCTCCATTTGTAGTGCTGGTTATTCTTATATTACAAGGTCTAAAAAATCCCCCAAACGTATCTGTAGAAGCATCAGCAGTGGTAAGAGCGCCAACGCTTGTGAAAATAGCTCCATCCCCCTCATACGTGGTTTTCCCTTTCACTATCTCCCCCACAGACCCATCAAGAGAATAAGACGTTAACGATCCTCCTGAGATGGTAGTCACACCCGCCTTATCCTTTACTTTAAAATCGAATTTCCCCGTTGATAAAAATCCAGACTGCATTTGTTGGGGGGCATAAAATGGAGAAACCCCCGTGTTCCCCGTGGTTAGATTAATACCGATATCTATTCGTGTTGATTGATTTGCATTAAGCATACGTTCAGTAATATGGGCAACCCCCAATCTACCTATATCCGTTACTTCTTTTGACGACGCAAGAGCTAACGAATCAACTGCTGGCACACGTTGATCGTTAATAAAAAGCTGGACATCGCTGGAATGGATTCTTTCTATCGCCATATACTAATTTACACAAAAAAGCCCCGTATCTCTACGGGGTCTTTTTTGTATTGATACTCTGCTAGTTTATTGCTTAAGCTGTTCCACCAGCGTTATATGGGGCAAGTGCATTTAACTTG
>Ga0209349_1001660_pt1 | contig 10926 bp, 11 predicted proteins | sample ETNvirnome_2_130_FD_184067 | JGI IMG/M metagenome (GOLD analysis project Ga0209349, IMG submission 184067) | Marine viral communities from the Pacific Ocean - ETNP_2_130 (SPAdes) (version 2) | ecosystem: Environmental > Aquatic > Marine > Oceanic | place: Pacific Ocean | collected 2013-06-22
TGGTAAAAAACGTGGTGTAAATATGAGAGGTGGGAAGCTGAATGTTCCTCTCGGTGAGGGTGGAAAACTTAGCATTGGAAGACATAACTATCGTTCACCAGTCCCAGGTGAGGATCAGGACACTCCCTTTTCAGGGATACAATTCACTAAGAGGTTCTAATATGCCTAGATACAATATTGGGGAGTTAGATAATCTAAGTGTAGTAGATATGATGCAAATGACACTTGATGGTGGCGCTCATGATAAAGAAACTTTTAGAAACCGAATGGCATCTTTTGCGGATAATTTAGCTTTTGTAGAGAGTGATCGTAGGAATATTTCTGCGAAAGGATATGAAGATAAGCCAGATCATGCGAGAGGTATTTATCAATTTAAACCAAGTGAATTTGAGACTACGAAACAAAGGGCGAGTAATTTTTATAGAAGAGTTCATGGTCTTCCCCAGATAGGGGATAGGGATGCCAATAATAAGTTTATTTTAAATAAAGAAGAGAACGCAAAAATTGAAGCAGCTGTTGATAGAAGATTCCCATGGCGCAAAATAAACAATGAAGATATTATGTCTATGTCAGAAGATCAGCAAAAAGAAGTGATGTATGTCAATGTTTTTGAGTCTAAGGGTACTGATCCTTTAATTAGATCATATGTCAACAATCCAAGCACAGATAATTTTATTAATCTTTATCAGGTCGGACATTACAAAGGGGCGAATCTAGATGAAACTAAAGTTGCTAAAAAGATGTCAGGGGTCTTTGGATGGATGAAAAAAACTTATAATGATTTCGAGAGCAGACTAGAGAATATACCCAATGATCCAAGAGCAGTTGAAACATTAGCTGGCCGCCCTATTAGAGAAGCCGAGGAAAGAGCACTTAGACAGAGAGCGAGGAAAAACTAATGCCAAGAATAAGTAATAAAAAGAAGGCTACGAGGAATAAAGAACTTTGGTCTAGAGCCAATAATAGTAATCGTCAGAAATGGGAGAGCATACAACAGCAAGCCTATGACTTTTATCTGAACGATCAGCTCACAAGTGATGAGAAGGTTCAATTAGAGGATGCAGGGATGCCTTCCTTTGTTATTAATAGAATTACTCCTGTTATTGAGATGATGAAGTACTTCGTTACGGCAAATAGTCCCAGATGGCAGGCTGTTGGTGCTGAGGGAAGTGATACTGACGTAGCTGCTGTACACTCCGATATTGCTGACTATTGTTGGTATCTCTCTAATGGTAAGTCAATATACTCTCATATCATTCAGGATGCTCTTACCAAGTCAGTAGGATACTTTCTTATTGATATAGACCCTGATGCTGACAGGGGCATGGGAGAGGTTAAATTTGAAAGGATTGAGCCATTTGACGTATTCGTTGACCCAATGAGTACCGACTTCTTATTGAGAGATGCTTCCTATGTAATGGTTAAGAAGTCTCTTCCGAAACAGCAATTATACCGACTTTTCCCTGATATGAAGGGAAAAATTAAGAAAGCAAGTGGATCAGCCACAGAAGGGAACGCTGCTTACACAATGCGAGATATAGGTAGATCAGATAGCATCCAGAGGGAAGATGTGGGATTTGAAGCCTTCGATCCTGACTCTGCAGAGGAAGATGAGATTCTCGACCTTTTTGAGATGTATCAAAAGATTAAAGTCGCTTATAGGCACATCTACGTCAATATCCCACCCAATCAAGAAGAGATGGAAGCTATTAAGCAACAAGCTCAAGAAGAGCTTGAACTCATTAAAAAAGAGCTACAAGTCCAAATTAAAGAGAAAGAAAAGGCTTTAATGGAAGCTGTGGAACGTGGGGAGATGATTGAGGAGCGTGCCGTCCTAGAGCTTGAAAAAGCGAATAAAGAAGCTGAAGCAACACTTCAACAACAAGAACAGATGATTATTTCCAAGATCACAGAGCGTGAGACAAGAGTAGAGAATCAGACTGTTAGAGAAGAAGAATTTAAAGTTTTGATGGAAAATCAAGAGTTTGCTAAGAATCTAGTGGATTCAGTAAAGTTTTATGATACGAGAATTAAGTTGTGCTGCACTTTGGCTGCGGATGTATTTCTATACGAATACATACTTCCTTGTACTGAATACCCAATCATTCCTGTAATGTATCAATGGACAGGAACTCCTTATCCCATGAGTGCGGTTACTCCACTTGTCGGAAAGCAACAAGAATTAAATAAAGCTCATCAGATAATGATTCATAATGCAAACCTATCATCTAACCTTAGATGGTTATATGAAGAAGGATCAGTCCCAGAGGATGAATGGGAACAATATTCTTCCGCACCAGGCGCATTATTGAAATATAGGCAGGGATTCCAACCTCCAACTCCTATAAACCCTCTTCCTCTAAATAACGCTTTTTTCCAAATGACTCAAACTGGTAAGCAGGATATGGAGTATTTATCAGGTATATACTCCTCAATGCAGGGGAATGTTGGAGAACAACATGAAACTTATAGAGGTCTTCTTGCTGCTGATGAATATGGAACACGAAGAATTAAAGCTTGGATGGAGACATTAGTAGAGCCTGCCCTAGAACATCTAGGTAAAGTATTCAAAGAAATTGCTCAGGCGACATATACCGCGAATAAAGTCTTTAGAATTGTCCAGCCAAGTGCATTACAAGAAGAAAAAGAATCAGAGATTAACATTCCGATTTATAATGATTTTGGAGAAGCAATCGGTAAATGGAAGGATTATGGAACTGCTAAGTTTGATATAAGAATTATAGCTGGTTCTACGATGCCTGTTAATAGATGGGCATTACTTGAAGAATACTTTAGATGGTTCCAGGCTGGTCTTATTGATGATGTTGCGATGCTCGCAGAAACGGATGTTCGTGGAAAAGAGAATATTATTAAGAGAAAATCCGTATATGCGCAACTCAAATCACAAGTAGACCAATTAGAGTCAATGCTGAAAGACAGAGAGGGAACGATTGAAACATTATCAAGGCAGGTTGTACAGGCTGGTATTAGAGAAGACATTAACGAAGCTGAGATGGAAATGAGGAAGGATGTCCAAGATACAAAAGCCGAGCAGAGAGTGGTAAGAAAGGGAATGAATCAAGAGTACGACTTGGCTAGAAAAGACCTACAGAGGGAAGTCAAAAGCGCAATAAATGAATCAAGAAGAGACAGGCAGCCTAAAAAATAGTGCTCTTGACTTAGATAGTCTGTCTTAACTAAATTAGGGAGAATAAAATTATGAGTGACAATCAAGAGACAGACAACCTGTTGGTAGACAGCCCTGAATCTCCTGTGCAAAATACAGATGAGGATACGGCAGACTTTTTTGCCGCCCTTGACAAAGATGTCAATAGTATGATGCATGACTCACAATCCAGTACCGAGCCAGATGCCCCTGTGCTTGCCGAAGCTCAATCGGAAACCTCTCAGGCAGTCCCTGTGAGCCCCGAGCAACAAAAGCACGATTGGGAAAAGAGATATTCAGATTCTAGTAAAGAAGCAAAACGTCTAAATGAAAGATTGAGTGAGCTAGAGCCTTATGTCCCAGTTCTTGATGCGATGAAAGAAGACCCCAACTTAATTACTCATGTGAGAGATTATTTTGAGGGTGGTGGTTCCGCACCAGTCAACTTGAAAGAGCGATTGGGCGTACCAGAGGATTTTGTTTTTGATTATGATGAAGCAATTTCTGATTCCAATTCAGATTCAGCAAGAGTTCTTGGAGCTACCATTGATGGTGTTGTCCAACAAAGGTTGGGAGCATTTGCCAATGAGCAAAGAGCGCACAGCGACCTTGCGAATGAAGAAACAGCTTTCAAAAGCCGTCACGAATTATCGGACGGTCAAATGGATGAAGTTCTTGAGTTCGCAAAAAGTCGTAAGCTATCTCTTGATGACATCTTTTATCTATTTAATAGAGAAAATCGGGATAAGAATATTGCTAATTCCGCTAGGAAAGAAGTAACTGAACAAATGAAAAATGTACGCCAGAAACCTAAGAGCGTAAGTACTACTGGTTCACAAACTATGGATCAGAGTTCTGACGACCTTATTTTCGACCAACTTGCTAAACAAGGTGAGGGTGTGGAGGAATTGTTTAGACAATAAGGTAATAAGGAGATAAGGATATGGCTGTACACACAGCAACACCTGCTTTCCTGAGCGGCTCAACGGGGCTGACCGAATCTGGAACTGGCATAGTAGCTGGTTCAGGTCTAAGTACTGGCGATCTTCGTAGACGATATGACTTCTCTGAAAGATTTTCAGAACTTGCATTAGACCAGACTCCATTCTTTAGAATGGTATCTAAGGTTTCTAAGGCACCTGTTGACGACCCTCAGTTTAAGTATACAGAAAAACGTGGTTCAATCCACAAACGATACGCATACGTTCTCGGTTTTGAGAATAGTAGCACCGCATTGTTTAATGATGCTACAATAGTAGCTCAGAATGATGGCGGTGTACCAGTAGTAGGCGACACCCTGAAATTGATTATGGGAACTGATTACAAATCAGCTGGTAACATTCAGAATGTTTCAGGTCAGTCAACTGATGCGATGGCAGTAGGTTCTGCAGGAACTGCCCCTGAGTTCTTTCTAACAAATCAGGTCGTAAAGATCAATGTATCTTCGACAGCTGGAGGTGACACTACCATTAGCGATTATATCCTAATGCGAGTCACGGCTGTTGATGATGCGGTAGATGCTAGTGACGCTGCTAACCTGACGGGTTCTAATACCCTGTCTGGAGCGGTGGATGTTAGGAGAGTTACGGGAACGGTTGTCAGAGCCTCTGGAACGGGTGGTGAGTTGACTTCTTTTTCAAGCAACGCACCTGTAACAGCTGTTTACAATGTAGACATCGCTACTGCTCTTGAAGCACAGCGTTGTCATGTTGTAGGCTCTGCATACGCAGAAGGTTCTAGTCTTTCGGATGAGACTTGGAACGATAACCCATACAGTACGTCATATGGACAGACTCAGATTTTCAGAACTGAGTTTGGTATGACGAACACTGCAAGAGCAACTGCTCTTAAATACGAACCTAATGAATGGGCACGTATTTGGAGAGATAAGTTGATTGAGCATAAGTGGGACATCGAACAAGCATCTCTATTCGGAAAACAGGGATCAAGCGGAAGTGGCACATCTACTGTGTATTACACACAGGGAGCTATTGACTTTGTATTGCAATCGGGTAACATATTTTCTCTTACTCATTCAAGCAAGACATCTGATGACTTTCTTGATGATATGAGCAAGTATCTCGATCCTCGATACAACAACTCAGCTGCTTCGGTTTACTTCTGCGATACTGCTACCTACCATTGGCTGTTAAAGCTTGGTAGTGGTAGTCACAATGCGATGTTTGCGAACATTGTTCACGATAGTCAGTCAAACTTTACTGGCCGTTGGGACTTTGCAACATCAGGTAAGAAGAGCCTCTTCGGAGTTGATCTTACTAATATTGTGACTCCGTATGGCGACATCAAAGTTGCTCGTTGTATTGCACTAGATCATAGCTCAGTCAAGATTCTCGGACTCAACATGAAGCACGTGAAATATCGTCCTCTTGTTGGAAACGGCATGAATCGTGACACTGCGGTCTATGTAGGAGTACAATCGCTAGAGAACACAGGCAAAGATAAGAGAGTTGATATGATACTCACTGAAGCTGGGTTTGAGTACTCTATGCCAGAAGCTCACGCTATTTGGAAATAGCAAAATAAAGGGTACATAGGATTTGCCCCCGCTGGATTTTCCCCTCCTCTTTGGTCTGGTGGGGGCCCCTCCCTTTAAAGCACAATGAAGCTTTGGCAAAAAATTAACACAGTTACTGGAAGCTCAACAAAATCCAGACTTTTAGTTGCTTTATTGAATGAAGCAGCTATATGGATAGTTAATAGTCTCCCAGAAAAGTTCTTATGGAGTATCGCGACTGAATCCACAGTTAATGGATGGGAATCGGATGCTGCTACTGCTGACACTATTAATGAAGGCTCCTCGGTAGCTTATGATAAAATTTTAGCTGTCTATAGAAATGACGGCTCCGCAAACGGGACAGTCATTAGAAGGATGTGTAGAGAAGTTCCTGATAAACTTGCATATGCTTTTGATGAATCTAATAGTATATATCATCCAACTAAGATGTTTCCCAAGTTCTACAAGCTCAGTGGAAAGCTCTTTATCAAACCTACCCCAGACTATAATGATGATACTGAGTCCCATACATATACAAAGCCTGGCGCGGGTAGCGCAACTACAGTTGGAGCGGCCGCAGGAGATAAGGGAGTAGTTGTATACGCAGCTCCCCCAGTAGTGGATGAGAATACTGAAGCTTGGGTATTAGTTGAGTGGGAGAACGTGGTAATAATGTACGCAGGCGCACTTGATATGTTAAGACAGTCAGCGGCAGACCAGACAAGCTCTACGACAGAACTCACGACAGTCGGGACGTTACTGTCAACATATAACAGCGCAGTTCCAAGCGTTACAGCAATTTCATCTCCTGCTCTCCCCACATATAGCCTTACAGGTAGCATGCCAACAATATCAATAACGGATTACGTTGATGAAGTGATACAAGCATTACCAACTTTAGGTGCGATTGAGACACTATCGCTTCCAACGATTCCGTCTGCTGTCTTATCATATTCAGCTCCATCGGGATATACACTCCCCTCAGCTCTTGAGAATGTGAATGATAGCTTACCGACTTTTGTCCCTCCCGTGATGAACGCACCCAAATTTAGCGATGCTGATACTCACGTTTCTAGTGAAGACCCAGAGATGGTACAAGCGAGGACTGCTGTGATTGCGCAGCAAGTGAATGAGTATAACGCTAGTCTTCAAGGCGCTGTCCAAGATTTTAATTCTAATCTCAGTAAGTTTTCAGCCGATGTTAATAAGGCTATGCAGGACGCTCAGACTGAAATGGGTGCTTATTCAGCTCAACAAAGAGATCAAGTACAATCATTTCAAAAAGAGGTTGAGCAATACAGGAATGACGTGCAGAAGTACACTGCGGAGGTTGGAGCTAAAGTGCAAGAATTTCAACAAAAGGAACAGGCTAAGACAGGAAGATATAACGCAGAAGCACAAGCGTTCATTAATCACTTTAACGCTAAAATGGGTCAGGCGATGCAAAAGTATCAGCAAAGAGCTGCTTCTGAGGTTCAGAGATTCCAACAAGAGGTTGCTAAGTACTCTCAAGAGAATCAGACGGGTATCAGTAAATATCAACAGGATGTTGCAAAAGACATTCAAAAGTATACCGCAGAGATACAGGGCAAGAGAACTGAGTTCCAATCTCAAATGGAAGCAGCCAAGAAAAGCCTAGAGCAAGCTCAGATAAGACTTCAGACCTCATCTCAGTATCAGCAAAAGTCTCAAGATAAATTTCAGAAGTACAACGCTCTGTATCGAGCGGCTCTTCAAGAGTTAATATCAGTCACAGGTGCCCAGATGGCTCCACCTCAGCAGCAAGCCGAGCAACGTGGAGAGGAGGCTGTAAGTACATAATGCCAAGTGGACTCCAAATAAGACCAATGGAAGAGAGGGCACCAAAACCCATGCGTAGTGCATATGGATCACAGGTGGAACAATTCTTTGCTCCTTCTATGAGAAAATGGTATGGTGAGGAAGGTGTGGATCGAAGAGTGGATGCGATGCAGGGTCTATATGAAGAATATGGTTCTCCTCAATTTGCTTTTCGCCCAGAAGAGGATCCAAGAGGAGGTTCGTATGATCCCTGGTCTAAAAAAGTTAATCTTAAAAGAAGTTTGGGGGATGCAAATATAACCTATTACCCACGTGAAGGAGGAGAAAGACGAGCAACAAAATTGGAAGATGTTGCTTTAGAAGAATTGGCTCATGTTGCACAACAAAAAGAAAGAAGTCCGATATGGGAAGCAGAGAGGTTTGAGAATCCAAATGCATTAATACATCCATTCTCAAAAAAGGGAAGAAGAGCCATGAAATCTGAATTGGGACAGAATTTATTAAACGCAGTTGGTCACTTACCAGAAGGAAGATTTAGAAAACATTTATCTAGTAAATTTTATAATATGGCTGGATATGGAGACCCCAATACAGTTGAGTATGATGCACATCAAGTACGATCCCCCGTAATAAAAGATAGATATTTTCAACAATTAGGAGAGATGGCAGGAGGTATAAAAGGATGACAGTACTAGAATTAATGGAGCGTGCAGGCGCTGATAATACAAATTTAACGGTTGCTTGGATTAAGGATGCTGTGAATATGATTCAATCCAATACTAAACATGACTTGAAAAATGAGTTGATTAATATTGTAGAGAATACAAAATCATACGAGGTTGCTGCTGATTTAATGGCGATTGATAATGTGAGTATATTAGATACACAAGCAGATCAGTATAAAAGGATTCGTAGATTAGGTTTCCCACCCATAGTAACATTGGATAATAGCCCATGAGTACCCAGGTAGACAGAGATTGGTTTTGGAGACATAATGGTAAGAAGGTAGAGATTTATCGCCTCAAGAGAGGTTTGTCACGTGTAAGGACTGATGGAGTTCTAAGTTCTGGAGCTGATGAGCTTGTATACCCAGATGAGAGCATTACAAGTGGACTTAGGATTGAGTATACAGCTTTTATCAACCCTTTTGTATCTTCTGATCCCGAGTCTACTAAGGACTCTGCAAACTCAGCAGTTACAACTCCAGTAGAGGAAACTCACGTCAATTTAAATAGGATGCTGGCTCTTTCCGTAGTAAGCTATCTTCGAGCAATGCTAGCTGAAGAGGAAGGGGATGTACAGAGAAAAGAATACTACATGAGAGATTTTTTAAAGAAAGTATCGGATAATGAAAGCAACAAAAGAAATGTTAGTATTTCTGCTCCGATTACACCATACGCAGTGAGGTAAGATATGGCCGATAAAGTAAGATTCGCAGTAAGTGTTACGCCAATAGAGGATGTAGGTGCTAGTCAGGAAGGCTCAGCTTCTAATTTTATCGCAGCCAGTGAGTGCTTTGGGTCTGCAGGCGGTGATGGACAAGTAGGTGGTGCTGCTGCCGATGGAGATAAGCTAACTGGTTTAACAATAGAGTCTGGTGGTGGAGCTAATGATGGATATACAGACAGTGCTAAGTATTATTTACAGGCAACAGCAGTTGCAGAGGCATCCGCAGTTGTGGTAACTGATTTAGCATCTCTAGGTTTTGTTTATTTTAAGCATACAGGATTTGAATATAGCAGTACATCAGCTTTAAGTACTACAGCGAACACAGCCGACCTTCTTTCAATATCAACTAATAGTGCAAGTAACGAAAGAGTCGTAATCGCAAGACTTTATGCAGGAGAGGCTATAGCATTGCCAGTTCGCAAAGGAACTTCATTAAATAACTTTGCTATAGCATCAACAGATGGAACTAATGTTGATACGACTACAGGAGCAAATGATATTGCAGTCGAATTTATAGCATTTGCAGTAACTGGGCCATAATGAAAGTACAGGAAGCATTTGGTTTAGACTAAAATTAATTAATAACAGGAGATAATAATGGCACAAACAGACTTATTTAAGTACTCAACTCAGGAAAGGCAGAATAAGCAGGAACTGGATGTAATTACAGTTACTCTTACTACTGATGCTGAGACAATAGGCGACAATAAGGTCTTAGCTCAATCCATTGAGATACCATATGCTTTTTCAATACCAGCTGGTCGTTCAATGATTCAATCAATAGTATTATTGGATGAAGTGGTTACAGGGCCTGCAGTTGATATATTCTTTTCAACTACAGATGATGCAATTACGCAGGATCAGGGAAAAGCAATAGGTGAAGACGTAGATGATCTTGACACAATTTTTGCTAACTTTGTTGGTCACGTAAATATTGCCGCAGGTGATTGGGCTGATATGGCTGATGCTAAGTTAGGTACTAAGTCTAATATTCAGTTAGCGGTGCATGGTGCATCTGGTTCTACAAGTTTATATTGTCACGTAGTCAATAGAAGCGGTGCGAACTGGGTAGCAACTGCTACTACTAATATGAAAATGAAGATTGGCATACTGAAAGACTAAATGCCCGAAGCAAGTAAATCGTATGCGAATTGGGAGATTCTGCAGGATGCTGATTCAGATATTACTGTTCAGTTCAATGATGAATATCCTATTGATGACTATACTTATAAGGCTAGGATAGTGAAAGACTTTGATGCTACTTCATTTGCTTTTGGTGCCGCAGGAAGTATTGATTTCATTGAAATTGACCAAACTAGTAGGAGTTCAGCTCCTTCAAGTGGTGTAAAGAATTATGGGGCTATTACTAAAGCTGGTGGCGATGGTAGTTCTGGGGCTACTCCTGTTATGACCGTAAAACTTTTCGCAAATCAGACCAAAGATTTTCCAGATAGTTTTGAAGGATATTGGGATTTACTTGAGTTAGATGATTCAGGTAACTTCATAAGACAGACACAAGGTGAGATTTTTGTTGATAATAGCACAACAGCTCAGGAAGGATGGTGATATTAAATGGCTGTAACTACAAAAAGTTTCGGAACTAATACTGCCTCAAAGACGACAGATAGTTTTAGTATAAATTCATCAGCAATCCCCCATAGCAGTTCAAATATAACTTCTACAAACGTGAGAGATGCTATTGAGGAAGTCGCAACTCAGATAGCAGTAGCAACATCAGAGCCATCTTCTCCAGCAGAAGGTGATCTTTGGTATGACAGTGACGATAATATATTTTACTTACGAGTAGATAGCGCATGGAAGAACATTCCTATCGCTGATCTTCTAGATCAAGATAACATGAGTTCTGATAGTGCAACAGCAGTAGCAACTCAGCAATCTATTAAAGCCTATGTAGACTCTAAAGTAGCGGCAGGAGACTTAGACATATCTGCTGACAGTGGTAGCAATATTGCGATTACTTTAGATAGTGAAGTCT
>Ga0209349_1001665_pt1 | contig 10908 bp, 2 predicted proteins | sample ETNvirnome_2_130_FD_184067 | JGI IMG/M metagenome (GOLD analysis project Ga0209349, IMG submission 184067) | Marine viral communities from the Pacific Ocean - ETNP_2_130 (SPAdes) (version 2) | ecosystem: Environmental > Aquatic > Marine > Oceanic | place: Pacific Ocean | collected 2013-06-22
TACACTTGGTGGAGGAAAGCTAACTGGAGGTAGGTTCTTCCAGTCAGATAGAAAAAGTCTGCAAAAAGAATTAGGTGCATTTGGCACTCAAAATCTAGTTTCTTCTCTTAGATCTGGAATTACTGCTGGTATTGGACAGAAATTAAAGCTTATGAGATCAGGTGAAACAGCTGCTAAGTTTGGAAAATTAGATTTTAAAGATAGTTTTATAGGTAAAGGTATAGAAAAAAGGGCTATAGGTAAAGAGTTGATGAAAGCAGGAGAAGAAAGTATAGGTACAGCAGATAAAACTTTACAGGTTGGAAAAGGCAAGTTTATTACAGGTGGCGATAGAGCTGGGATGGTATTGCCAGATGGAACTTCAATTGGATCTGGTAAGACTAGTATTCCAAGAGGGCAGATGTCTGAAGGTGGTATAAGTAGATTAAAAGATTCTTTAGAAAAAGAAGCTCTCCTCCGAAGAAGTAAAATGAGTACAAGTACATATCGTGGCCCTCGTGGGCAGATTGTTGATCCTAAGCCATTTGCTGATTTGGAGAGTACCTATGGGTCTCCTCTTTATGGGCCTGATAAAGGTAATCTGCCAAGTAGTATTGGATATGGGCAGGGAGAATACGAGACAGCTGAAGCATCCAAATACTTGAAATCTTTAGAAAGGACGAATGTATTGGAGCCACTATCAGATGAGAAGGTTCAGCCTGTAGTGGGCACAGGTCAAGGCACAGATCAGGATATAATGGGTTCATTGTTAGAAGGTTATAATACTCCTCCAGGACAGGGTTATGACCCAGGAGATGAGATTTATCGACAACAGAATCGGGGGGCATTTATGGATGAACTTGAACTTGACAAGAGCTTAGATAAGCGTTTAGGCAACACATTTGCTCTAGATTTACAGGAAAGTGTAGAATTAAGAGATAGACTTGGCTTAGGTGCTGGAAATATATATAAGAATAAGTGGAGATAAATAATGGCTGGATATAGTAAAGGCATAGTAGCAACACGTAAGTTTAACGAGAATAATAAAGCCGGATTAGGTCGTAAAGGTGATACTAAGATACGTAAGGTGGATAATAGGGAATCTCATGTTAATGCTTTAGAAGCCTATCTTATTGATGTTAATGGTAAGGCAGGTGAAGAGTATGCTAAAAGAGTTGGTGCTGGTACTATAAATCCTTTTACTGGTATGCCTGAATATCATGATGATTTTAAGTTGGGGGCGGCTCATGGGGAGATGCACAGAGAAGCGGGAGATTGGACTTATGATGCTCATGCTGGTTCAATGTGGGAGTATCTTATAGATCCAGATGTAAAAGTGGAGGATCCAAATGCACCAGATCCCTATAGTTATGAAGCGTTAAGTGATGTAACAGGGCAACAATTATATGAATTTGATCCAAAATTTGGAGAAGAGGATGTAAAATATTTTCAAGATATCTTTAGTGATAAACCTTTTGACTTTCTTGACCGAGAAAAAGCTTTATCCGAAAAAGGTTTAACAAGTGCCTATGAAGATACTATGGGTGCATTGGGAAGTCAACAAGCAGCTCTTGGTACAGCTACATCTCGTGCAGGTGGGAAGTCTAGGGAGGCTAGAGATATAGGAATTTCACAAGCAGGTTTTCAAAGTAGTGGAACTGTAACTCAAGGATATGAAACACAAAAAAAAGAATTATTTCAAGATTATACAGCAGGGATGAAAGATATTGGACGAGAAAGGGCATCTGCATTAGAAACATTGACTTTAGGTCAAAAAGGAGCAGTTCTAGATTTTGATAAGGGTACCTATGCAGAGAAACAAAGACAGCTGGACGAGTATTGGGAGATGATTGGAATGCGTCAACAAGTTAGATAAATTAATATTTATAAAAGGAAATATTTATGGCAAATATAGTAGTAGAAAGGAGTGCAATAGCAGATTTCTTGGATGAACTCCCAGGACTTCTCATGCAGTATAAGCAAATGCAATGGGGCATGGAAGAGCGGGCTTTAGATAGGCAGGCTTCACTTATAGATAGGCAACTTGTAAGGGCTGAAAAAAAGTATGATACAGTATTTGGCGAATTAGAAACATCTAGGCAAGAGTTTCAAGATTTAACTGGACAACTTTATAAAGCTCCTGATAAAGATAGAACTGAAAATGCTGTTGGTGTTGTCAATGATATTGGAGGGTCTGTACTGGATTCTTTAAGTCAATTATTAACTGATACACAAACTGAAACTGAAGATTTAATAACACAAAAAGCTGATGTAGGTGGACAAATAAGGCAAGCTAGACTTGTTCAGGATTTCTATACTGGTATTGGACATGATTATTCTGCAGGCGATCCAGAAGTATGGGATATAGAAGACTTTAGTGATGAAAAATTAACTGAGTATATGTCCCAGTATCCAGAATTAGCAGATGTTGATCAAAGATCATTTTATGAAGGTATGAAAACTAGAGGTACTGCAAACTTATTGCAAAATATGTCTACATTAAATACTATGCTTCATCAGGCTAAAGCTGCAGAACTTAGTGCAGGTATAAAGCAAATAGATTATGATGTAAAGTCAGGTAATATAACTGTTGCACAAATAGAAGCTGATATAGATAATATTGATAGTGGTGTACATAAGATGATAAGTTCTCATGCAGAGAATTTAAATAGTTCGTTATATGCTCCATCTATACAGTCAGTTTTAGAATTTACAGAAAGTAAAACTCCTTCTAACCCTGAAGGAGATGCTGAGTTAGAAACTGAACAAAATGATCAACTAAAATTTGTAGGGTCTATAGTTACTGGCATGGATAGTACTAATCCTGATTGGGCTGATGAGAATCTTCGTTTAGGAAAGTTGTTAGTTCTTAGTAATTCTAATTATATAAACTCAGTTAAAGGTTATTTAAAGGGTTCAGCTGATTTAAACTATGTTGGATATGTGAATGGTCTACAAGAAATTCAGATGTATGCCGAGTCAGCTAGAAGAGCTTTAGAAGATGGCTCTATGAGTACTGAAGATTATCTTATTTATAAAGGTAGGTTGGAAGAGTTAGTTGGTACAGACTTAAATACATTTAATAACGATATGGGTTTACTGCTTCAAGCTTCCGATACAGTAGAAGATAAGGGTAAAGAAATAGCTATTGCTGGTATGAAAGAATCATATAATATATCTGAACAAGAACTTGATTATAATATTCCTGACGATTATACCCCACCACCTATTCTTCCAGTAGATAGTTCTGGTGTTGTAATAGATAGTTTAAATACTATACCAGATAGTACAAATTTTGTACCAACAGATGAACTATATGATATAGAATCTGATATATATCTACAAGAACATAAGGAAAAATTTCCCTTTATTGATCCAGTTAGGATCTCTGAAATAGAGACAGATGCGTATGAAAGAAATAAACTTGCAAAATATATAAAATCTATATTGCCAGAAATTAAAGATAATAAGGACTAATAAATGCCTCAATATAAAAGTTACGAAGATTGGCAGAGAAAGCAACAAGCTAGATTCAAGACAGAAATTGAATCTCAGTTGCCTGAAACTAGAATGGGAGAACCTCTAGATTATCCTACACGTAAAATAGGTGAAACTCCTGAACCAGAAGTAGGCTTTGCAGATAAAAATGCTTTATATGATTTTATAGGTAATGCTTTATGGGGATTTGGTGAAACATTTATGATCCCAACTGTACTTGATATTGCTAGTGAAGTTAGGGAGGAAGGTGTATTTGGTACTAAAGATCTTTCTGCTGAATTTGGCTCTCAAGATTGGAAGGATGAGTCTTGGATGGGTAGGGCTGGCTATATAGCTGGTACTGCAGGTGGTATTCTTACTGGTATAGGTGCAGTAGGAAAAGGATTAGGACTTCTATCTAAGGGGGCTGGTGCTGGAGTTAAGGCAGGTGCTAAGAAATTAGTAGCAGAATCTGCTGAACATATGACTGATGATATAGCTAGGGCTGTAATCAAGAATACTCGTACTAATATTGATGATGCAATCAAAACAGCTAAAAGTAGCACTAGTTTCTTTGAGCGTTCTGCTAGAAGATCTCTAAAGCATAACCCTCTTGCTGATGATTTAATATATGATAGTGTAGAAAAAAGTGTTCGTAATGATCTTACAGAAAAATTAGGATTAGAAGCAGGCGATGAAGCTCTAGAAGGATTAACTAGATCTGTTATGAAGGAAGCTGCTCAATCAAGAGGTAAGCATTTTGGTCATTCTATTGGGTATGGCTTAAAGAATTTAGGTATGGCTCCAAAACTTGCCCAGCTTTCTGGAGATATAGCTTATGAGGCAGCCTTATTGGGTGCTTGGGATACAATAATTGGTGAGGTTGGAGATGCTTCTGCTTCCTATATGAACTTAGATAAATCCCAATGGGGATATGAAGATTGGTATCATAGAACAGCACACGGTATGAAAATAGGAGCCGTATTAGCCCCTATACGGTACATTCCTGGTGGTAAGCAGGTTGCATTCGGTCAAAGTGGTATGATAGCTGATATCAACCATATGAGAAGATTTATTACTGGAAGCTTTAGATCGAGTAAGAAGATGACCGATAATCAATTAAAGGCATTTGCTAATTCTATTAGAACATCTTCAGGTGGTATGGAAGCATTCGCTGGTGTAAAGGGTATGACCGATACCTTCTTAAAGGAAACCTCAGGTAAGGTAATAAGTTCATCTCAAAGGGAAATTTATGAGACAGCATTTAATGCTGTAAAGAAAGATCTTCCTAGATTAACTAGAGAATTATCTGGTGAGGTTGCCAGAGATGGTCTTGAATCATTCTTTAGAGCTTCAGTAGGGTCTTTTGCTATGAATGCAAGTGCATATAAGCAGGCTTATGATGCAGGCATATTATTTACTGAAGACTATCCTATAGATAAACTAATTGCAGATCATTGGGTAGGTATGCTTTATATGAAACGTGGTAAAGTATTTGAAGGTAGCAAACCAATGCCTAGATTTTATGATCAAACTGGTATGGAAGCTAATGGTAGCGAGATAGCAAGAATGATAAATTCTATGAATGTTCTTGGTAAGGATGATGTTACTTTGGATCTGTATAATAGATTTGCCACTAATACTTTAGATGGCTCTCTACAAGAAACCTTTCAAAAGGGTGTTATACAGAGCGATATGGATGCCAGACAGATAGTTGATACGGTACGTAAAGAATTTATTAAGGGTTCAGAATATGTTGACAGAACGGGATTAGATCCAGAATTAGATCATTGGGGTGTGCAGGCAAGGAATCAAGTTTCAGAGATGAGAGAAAGGGTGGAAAGTCTTAGGAAACAAGGGAAAAGTGAGGAAGCAAATGCTGTAGAGAAGGAAGCAACAGAATTAGCAGATAAGATTTCATTGACCAAAGAGCTGTCATCTATGGCTTTATTTGGATATAGCGGGACTGTAGTCCGTCCGATGAATAGACAAGAAGCTTTAGATTTTGTAGATAGAATGGGTACAATGAGACTTGATGATGGTACTCCACTTACTAATGAAAATTTTTCTATCCTTGAAAATAGAATTGAAGCAGCAAAGCTTAAAGTTACAGAACAGATTAAGGATCTTGGTGTAACTTATATTAGGCAATCTTTAAAATCATTAGGCCTTATAGATGAGTCTGCCGTTGAGAGTGGGAAGCTTGTTATAAGTGAAAGTGTTATGGATGCTTTATATTCTCTTCGTGGACATAGTGAAAAGAATAAAGCTACAGGAGAGCTCGATAGGCCTTATTATGATTCTGCAGCAACTCTTATTGAGTCAATAGAAAATGCTAAGTTGGCTGGTATTGTTACGCTTGGAGATCCTTCTGTAAAGTATATTACTCAAGATATACTTAGGGATGCAGATTTAAAATCCTTTAATGAAATACATAAAGTTAATACAGAAACCCTACATGAGGTAGTATTCAATAGTGTTAGCCCTGAATCTAGTTGGCGTGAGAAGATGCCTGGATGGACAGAGAAGGAAGGATTCTTTGATGCTGGTATTTTGGGTAGAACTCCTATATGGCATTCCATTCAAACTGCTAATAGATATAAACGTAATAGGCAGACATATGAAGCCTTCACAGATAGGAAGAATGAGTTTTATCCGAAAGTTTATGGAAAATTAAATGGAAAAGAAATTTTTAAAGTTGTAGATAAGCTTGGTGGTGAAGAGATGTCTGGCGAGCTTGAGAAAGATGACTTAGTCTTTTTAAATAATATTAATAATCTATTAAGACTTCTAAATAAAGAGGGCAATAGTGGCTCTAGAGAAATACAAGCTTCCGAGCTTACAACAATAAGTACAGAGGTATTTAAGGAGTTTGGCAATGTTCTTAGTGATCCTACTGAATTTACAGCTTTTAATCATTATTTATATAAAAATCTAATAAATGATCTCACAGGTAACTCTAAAATTACGCAGGGATTACGTAATGTTATTAAGAATGGATTGGATCCTGAGAGTTTACTTACTATTCGGGATCATGGGCTTGTATTTAGAAGTGCTCAAGCATTAAGGGAAAGCCTAGCTGCAAGGCCAGATCTCCCTGAAACCCAGAGAAAGAAACTGTTAGAAATGATAGGTCGGTACGAAGATCAGATCGAAACTCCTTTAAGAAATTCTATGAAAAATGGTAGCATGATTAGATTTGAGGATAGAGTTATTGATACTACTTTGCCAAAAAATGATGCTGGTGAATTAATCCAAACCATACAGGAATCTTTAAATCAAGTTAATAAGTTTTCATTTGTAGAGCTAGGAGAGTTCTCTAAGGTTAAGAATGATATATCACAAACTATTGCTGAGGTTACTGGTATTCTTGCTACTGATATGAGCAAATCTAAAGAACTAAGAGATGAGATAATGAACCTTGCAAATGCTGGGGATTCATTAACTGAGTTATTAAATATATATATAGGTAATAATGATGTCATCGGTTTAAGACATCTGCTTGATTCTACAGAAAAACTTGAGGTATTCAGTCAAGACTTCGGTACTTCTATGCCTAAGGATACTAAGAGTATCCAAAAATATAAGGAAACATTAGAAAAATATATCAATGATGCTATAGATAGACGTAATGAAACTCTTGAGATTACAGATATGGATCAGTTGGATGACTTCTATCAAGAGAAAATAAATCATATCAGTCTTTCAGATAGATCTAACAGACCACATCAGGGGAATACATCAATTAGCACTACTCAGTATGAAAGTAAGTGGCATCTATCTGAAGACTTTGCTAAGAATTTGATTGAAAATCCAAGAAAAATTATGGAATCTCTTGAACTACTTGCTGATCCAGACATAGCTAAGTCAGCTATTTTTGCTAGGGAATTATTTCAGAAGGGTATTAATCCAGTAGTTTCAGGGTTGTATACTCCTAAAGATTACATAGATACTATAGTAGAGCCTGTAATAAGAGCTATGAAAGCTAAGATAGAAGCATCACCAGATTTTTATAAGGGTACATCGAATAAAGGTGCAGCTGAATTGTATGAAGATTTTGTCATTGATACATATTTCATAGTTCAATCTGGTATGTCTGGTAAGAAAATTCCAATCTTTACATTTGAAAATGGTACGGGTAATATTTCTGAAGCAACAGTATCTAACTGGGATGTAGGTATTAACAAGCTTTCTAGGTTACTTGGGCTTAGGGAGCATGGAGCTATTTCTTTATTTGGACAGAGAGTAGGCACTGAACGTGGCTTTACTTCTAATCTAACTGACAAACTTAGATCGCAGATGTTTGCTATGCTTGAGAGCGGTGTTATGATGAATTTTGATACTAAAGAAGTTCTGCGGACAGGTGATGTAGAGATATTAGATAAGTTTAAGCTCTTAATGGAAGGTAGGGGTAAGGATGGTGGAACTGAGTTTATTCCTGTACAATTAGATGAGAAGACATTGATTGTTATTCCTGCCAGTAAAGCGAATACAATAGCTAAGGCATGGCGTTCTAAGGATTCTGAATTACGTTTAGACTTAGAGTTTATTTTAAACTCTACTGTTCAGAATGCTACTAAGGCAAAAGAAATGGTTGAAGGTTATCTTAAAAGGGAGATAGGTGCTACCTTTGATAGTGAAGGAAATATGGATATTGAATTAACTAATTCTAATATTCAAAAATTGGTTATGCTTACTAGGCTTTCACAAACATTCCCCGATGCTGTACATGATGTGATGAATAATACAATGTCTGTTAAAAATGGATTAGCTGCTTTAAAATATATAAAGATGGATAGCCCTCGTGGTGGTATGGCTTTAAATGAAAGAACATTGCAAGTAGCTAAAGAATTTTTACCTAGATTTCTTGAAGATGGTTCTAACCTACAAAAGGCTTATGATGTTTTTAATAATCATTTCTTTGATTCAAAAGGAAATCCTACTAAGCATCGTACTATTAATATCTTTGATGAAAAGGGAGATGGTAGGGGATTTTTTGATAGTTCTAAGATAGCTCGTAGAGTTTTAGATAAGCAAATGAGAGAGAATAACCCAGACTTAACTTCTGAAGAAATCACAGCACGTGTAGAAAATATTATGGAAGGGTATGATAAGATACCTGCTTCCGTACAGAATGCTGAGAAGTATTTATCTCTTCCAGAAATGGTATCTATGTTAATGGCTAAGGGAGCTAGAAGAGATTGGTTTGTATGGGATGATAATGGTAACGCAATAGGCTTTAATGTAGCCATCAAACCTATAGAAATGTATACTAAAATAGATAGAAAAACTGGGGAGATAGTTACATCAGTAGGTAAAACTGCTTATAAGTTCCATCCAGAAATGGATAAGTTGATGAATATAAATGGAGAATATTTTCTTGATTCTATAGGCTTTGAAAGTGCACATAAAATTCATAAGAAATATAATAAAGATACAAAGGAATGGGAAAAGCCTGGTATTGCTATAGATTCAGAGGGTGTAGATGATTGGCAAACTGGGATGGTTTTTTCTAGACAGCAAGCTGAAAATCAACAAATGGGGATAGATCGTGGTGCTATATTTATTAAGTCTATCAGCGGTATTCATGATGCTACGATAGCATTTGGATTTTCTAATCTACTTTCCAATAATGCACAACGTCATCTTAATAATGTTACTGGTGTTGATAAGGTTATTGCAGGGATGACAGGTAGGTACGCTGCTTTAGCTGAAAATCCTTTTGCTTATAAACATGTTGCACAACAGTTGCTTAATTGGCAGGGAGAATCTGGTGATGCTATAGGGAGAATTACTGGTATAGAATCTGTACTTGCCGTTAACGGACTTCCTTTGTTTGAATTTATGATGCCACATATAGATAGAATGATTACATCTGAATATATGGGTACTAGAAATCTTACTTCTAGTGCTGTTGAGAATGGTTCTTATAGTGTGATGTCAGCAGGCCCCGGTCTTAGTGCCCCTGATAGAAGAAATAATGTTCAATATTCATTTGGTGGATCAGGAATACCTCATAATGAATGGAGTAAACCTATAGCTGGACTGTTAACTAAGGGTGGTGAGGAAGGATTAAGTTTTATATTTAAAGCTACTCCAGATTTAGTGAAGAAGTATGGCATGGATGGGATACTTGAATCTGGTCATGATATTATAGTAACTCATGATGGTCAGGTTTTATCCCCTCATCTTAGTGCAGAATGGAATTTAAAGACACAAGGTAAGAAGTTTAAAGCTTTTGAAGAAGGTATGAAAGACTACCATGAAGAAGTCATAAAGCTCATCAGTGAAAATCCAGGGATCACATCTTTGGGGGATGCAGCTTTATTTCTCAATGGCACATTAGAGATGGGATCTATAATTGATATGGATCATAAGCTTAATAATAAACTTGGAGTTACTCCTAGTAAAGCTGCTATATATAATAAGATTAAGGAGGGAGACAATCCCTTATTTAAATCTATCCATATAGCAAATACAGATTTAAGACAGCCTAAACCTGGACTTAATGATTGGGTTATTACTAGGATAGAAAAGCTTTTAGATAGACGTAGAGGGCCTGTTAGTGAGATGAATTTCTTAGATGTTCTTGATCCACAAGATGCAGATTTTGACTTAGATAAATCTTCTAGTTTATTTGCCCTGCCCGGTAAGGTTATAAAAGAAATCTATAATGTTTCAGGATATTTCTCACCCGCTGAAGATGCCTTCGATACTATTTTAGAAGAGATAGTTCTTACTGAGCATATGGATGTTCAAAAACATGCAGAAGTTTTAAGGGCTATAGAAAGGAAGAGACCAAGTCTTATCAGACAACAATCTATTCTAAGTAATCTTATACAATATTTTTCTACAGTTCCCCGTGAAGGTGGACAGGAAATCTTTGTACCCGGTGATACTGTAGAGCGGCAATTCGATAGAGGACATAAGGGATTTTTTATAGCTCAACATCAAGCAAGGACTGAGAATTTTACAATTAGTTTAAGAGAAGGTTCGGAATTAGCTGGTAGTATGGGATATATGAAGGATCTTATTAAGGCTACTATAGATATTTATAAAACTAAACAGGTAATAAAAGATGTAGATTTAGATAACCTAATGTGGAGCCATCCAGAATTTGGTCTACTTAAAGTTTCTAGTAGTAAAGAGCCAGGAAAAGTTATTCCTTGGGGAGCTCTTCCTAATGAGGTTAGGAGTATTCTTGCAACCTTAACAGATAACATCTTAAAACCAATAGGTGATATATATAATCTAAATAGAATGACAGAGAATTTTACTGATGGTACATCAAGGAAGATGACTGCATTTGAAATGGTATATAAATACGAACAAGCTTTAGGTAAGATATTTTATGCAGGTCGTGGTAATGAGCTGAATGCTTTCTCTTCAGGATTGTTAAATTTCTTAGGTAACAATCATTTTAAAGGGGAATTTCCTACTGGGCTATCTGAG
>Ga0209349_1001671_pt1 | contig 10878 bp, 10 predicted proteins | sample ETNvirnome_2_130_FD_184067 | JGI IMG/M metagenome (GOLD analysis project Ga0209349, IMG submission 184067) | Marine viral communities from the Pacific Ocean - ETNP_2_130 (SPAdes) (version 2) | ecosystem: Environmental > Aquatic > Marine > Oceanic | place: Pacific Ocean | collected 2013-06-22
AAGGTCAGAGAAATGGGTGCTAACTTCGGCTAACATCGAACCTCTCTCCCGACGTCAGCTGACGTCACAATGCAAACCAACCCTGCATCCTGTATCCTGATTCCTGCAGGTTGTAGGGTTAACCACACATAAGGAATCAAAGTATAAACAAATGAGCAATACGCCAACCCCCTCCAGTGAGGGGATCAAAGTAAGGCTGACCGTATGTCACTTCAACCCACTGGTGAATGACAAGCAAGCGGCAGCAGAGCAAGCCAAGAAGAAGGATGCCAATGCGAGACAGCATAGCCATCAGGTACACTTGGTAGATGGTGATGACATCAAGACACTTAAAGATATGGAGACCGAAGGGCGCGCCGCGTTCCAACGGTTGGTATCCGCACCGTGGCTTGAATACAAGCCCGACCCCGACGAGAAGGTCAACCTATCCACCAAGGGATGCTGGTACTTCCTGTCCACTGAATACCTGTCTGAGTATCTTGACACAATGTCCAAGTACAGGCAGAAGTTTGAGCTGGCAAAGCAGGACTTCATCCGACGGTACCCTGACATCCTCCTCAAGGCCGCGACTAGCCGAGGGCTTGGTCACGACTTCATAAGGTTCAGGCACCGGTTCCCCACACAAGATGCAGTTGGAGATCGAGTCTCCTTCACTACGTTTGAGGACCCGATTGTCACCAGCTTCATGCCGGATGTATTCGACGAGCGGCTCCGTGTTGAGATGGAGAAACTCGACGAGCGTAAGAAGGAACAGGTGGAGTATGGACTTCAGGCTGTAACCCTCGACGTCACGAAGGAAGTGATTAAGTCCGCCGCCCATGTGGGCAAGCAGTGCGAGGCTAAGAACAAGTCCAGCAGTAGCCCGATCACGGAGTCTGTAGTCGAGCGACTTGTAGAGAAGCTGGAGATGGCAGACCGTAAGTCTCCCCGACCCAGTGCTGATCTGGACGAAGCTATCCTTATCGGCAAGGGCCTCCTTGCGGATCTCGATGCTGACATTTTGAAAGCCAATGAACACTCCCGCAACAAGGTCATTGCTGGAGCTAACCGAATGAAAGACCTGATCCAACTGTAACCAGTATATACATATGAGTGAAAATGATGCGGTGGTCCCGCTACCAACCAGTACCCCCGAGATGATCCAGCCTATCCTTAGGCGGGCATGGCGGGCAGATAATCCTACCGGTGAACAAGCCGGTAAGTACAAACCCGTACTTCTTATTGGCCCTCCCGGCGTCAGTAAGAGCGCGCAGGTAGAACAGTTTGCACGCGACAATGGGATGATCTACATCCCTGTGTACCTGTCCTACAATACCTTCAACGACATCAAGGGCTTCGGTGTCCCTGATCGTGATCCCAATTCAGATACCTTTGAACGAATGATCTGGTATCGGGACGCGGTGTTTCCTGATTCCGATTGCGACAAGATGTATCTCGTCTTCTGGGATGAGCTGTTCAATGCCAACAATTCGGTTATCAAGGTAGCCCAGCAGGCTGTGCTGGAGCGCATGATCGGGGAGTACAAGTTCCCCCGCAACACCATGATGGTGGCTGCTGCCAATGGGCAGAAGCATCACTGTCAGTCTAGCCGTGCGCCTGCTTCAGTCATGGACAGGTTCAGTATCTATCAGTTGGAACCCTCGATCAAGGGTACCCTCGATTGGTTGATGGATAACGCGCAGACTGAGTATGTCTACGGGTTCCTTCAGGCTCACAACGAGTCCCTCTACTGTGACAACATGGACAAGTGGGATGGGGAGCAGGCTCAGTCTACTTCCCGTTCATACACCAAGCTGGATCAGTTACTTACTACGTACTCCGACCCTTCCGAGATGGTAGCTACCGACAACACCCGCCTGTTCAAGGCAGATGTTTGTGGGTGTATAGGTGCCAAGGCTGGGCAGGAGTTCGTCACCTTCGTGCAGCTCTATGCTACCTGTGGTGATGTCGGTGAGTTGCTGGCCGATGCCCGTAACTGTGACCTGAGACGGATCGTGGAACGTCCCGACCTCAAGTACATCGTCGCCAGTAAGCTGGTGACCCTTGCTGAGAAGGACAACCTGTCAGATGTACTTCTCTTGAGTCACAGGTTGACCGACCCCAACCTCAATAGTCCAGAGGATCTGGAGTCTATGGAGTCTATGGTTGGCAATCGCCTCCGTCGCAAGAGAAAAGACTTGAGTACTGAGCGTGCCTTGATTGAATGGCAACTCAAACACAAAGGTGAACTTCTCAAGTAACGATCTCATAGATCACATCCTGCATAATCCTCCCACCTCCGTGGATCACAAGTTGGGTGAAGCGGAGTGGGATGGTCTTGTGATGTTCTGGTTCAACAAATGGCTCAAGGCCAATGAAGCAGGGCAGCACATGGAGCGCACCTCACGGGGTGTGTATGCATCGCCCCATGTTTACGAACTGTGGGCGAAACACAGGGATGACTTTGAGGCTATAGCATTATTGCATAAAGAACTTATATCTTATGAGTGCAGACAACACAGCTCTAGATGAGCTGCAACTAACGCGGTTAAAGTCCGCGACCAACACGGTGATGAAGGACCACCCGTTCTTCGCACCAGCAATGGCGGGTATGCCGCTAATATTGGACCGTACAATCCCCACGGCTTGTACGGATGGTCGTGTTATCAGGTTCAATCCTGATTTCACAGCAACATTGAACGACTATGAACTGGTCGGCCTCCTCATTCATGAGGTGTGTCACCCACTGTTCGGTCACCTAGTCCGGTTTGCTTCGGCGGATCGACGAATGTCCAACAGAGCGTGTGACTATGAGATCAACAACCTACTGACTGAGTATAGCAACACGGCCAGCAGACCAATCGTCCTACCTAAGGATGGGTGTGTTGATCTTGAGCGGTTCAAGACGAAGGCCGCGGAGGCTATCTATAAGATCCTCCAAGCGGAAGAGTTGCCACCACCACCACCACCACCACCACCTAAGCCTCCCGAGGGAGACGAAGGAGGAGGTGAGAGCGAGGGTGATGGGGATGGTAAAGGCGGTGAGGAAGGTGAAGGCACCAAGCCAGACGACTCCAAGGATGGTGAATCCAAGGACGGTCCCGGCACTAAGCCAGACAAACCGGAAGGTGGATCTGGTGGCCAACCCTTACCCGAGCCTGTGTCACCCGGTGAGTTTGAGATCCCCAAGGGTACGCCTGAGGAGATTGCCGAGCAGGAGGACAAGTGGCGGGAGATTTTATCTACCTCCATCCATGCCTCCAAGCTGCGCGGCGATGCTCCGGGTGGGTTCTTGGAGAAACTTCAGCAGTTGCAGAAGTCTCCTTTGAACATGAAGGATATTCTGCAGAAGTATGCAGACGAGTTCTGTATGGATGAAGGCTCGACCAAGCCCGACAAGAGGTTCCTTGCCAACCACGATCTATGCGTGGCGGGTATGGAGGATGAGCGTATCGGTTCATTGGTGTTCGTTAATGACACCAGTGGGTCCATGCCCGCCCGTGTGGCGGAAGTATGCTGCTCTGTTATCCAGAATGCAGTCAATACTCTTAACGCCGACAGGCTCATCCATATGGATGTAGATTGTCGGGTTGCCAAGGTGCGGGAGTACGCCCCCTATCAGCCAGTGGACACGGAGATCCACGGTCGTGGTGGTACGGACTTCCGTCCCGCCTTCGACTGGGTCGAGGATAACCGAGTGGACCCACGGGTACTCGTCTATATGACCGATGGTTGGGGAGCATTCCCCGAGTCCCCTCCCAACGTGCCAGTTCTCTGGCTTACTTGGGGTAAAGGTGCTGCCGAGTATCCGTTCGGGGATGTTGTTGATCTTGAACAACTCGACCTAGCTACCACCTGATGAAAATACATTTGGTAGCTTTCCGCCCGCACAAAGGTGGGGACGTTACTGAGGTATGGTTCGCTGATAAAGGTACCGCGCAGACATTTCATGATGATCTGCGCGGTGCCGTCACCGGCCTGAATCTCATTACGGTTTCCGTCCCTGTTAATAATCGCATAGCGTTAGCCACATGGCTGAACAATCGCTATGCCTTTTCAACCATCCCAGTTCAACTGGGTGATAAAGTATTAGAAGCGCATATAAATGCAAAGACGGTTCATCTGTTGTCCGTCAATCCAAACAACACCAACCAAGATAAGTAAATATGAAAACTGAAGAAGTAATCGAGTGGTTCCACCGCGAACCATTCCAGTGCGATGCACAAACTACATTAGTCCGCGCCCGTAACGGGGTGTTGATGGCCAAGCAGGGTGTCAGTGGTGCCAACATCTTCCCCAATAACGGGGAGGTAAATCGTATGTACGCCGTCACGGGCAAGGAAGCAAAGGAGGCAAGTCTCAGGGATGATGCGGTCCACCATCTTGGGCGGGCCTATCAGAACCCCGACGATTTCTTTGCTGACGATGACTTAACAAGAAAGGACTGGGTGCCCATGATTGTGGCCCTCCCTGATTCCGTAACCAAGAGGGTAGATGATGAGGCGGACTGGCTATTTGTTGGTGCAGCTGCGCCCGGTAGCTGGTCGTCACTGTTCAGTAGCAATACCTTGTTCGCTCGCCGTGATGCCAAGTGGGCATACGACAAGCTGTATGGTTCCTGTATCCTGCGCCTTCCGGTAGTAGCCATGCATGGGGTACGCATCCCCGCAAGGACTCGCACTGTAGATCCTATGGACATACTCCTCCGAGTATTTCAGAAAATCTTTGTGGATGTCTGCGGCAAAGACAAGGCCGAACGCAACTGGCAACTGGGCTGGGCGCACTACCTCACCAACAACTGTGCGGTAAGGGTCAACGCCCGCAATTCATTCGGGGCATATGCGACCCAGTATCTTAACTCACCAGAGTTGAAGAAACTTGAGACCGCGCTTGAGGCAATCAAGAAAGCGGTCCTTACCGAGGAGCCTCTTGAATATGTGGATAGGTGGGCGGCGTTCTCAACATCCTTACAGGAGGCTTATAGTAATGAAAAGGTTAACACAGATACAGTCGGGGAGGGCTTAGATTATGTCCTGTCTCACATGGTAGAGGAGGAGTTCCCGTTTATTGTGTCCCGTTCTTATCGCGGTGACAGGGATCTGTATAAGGTAGTGGACAAAAACTGGAAGACCCGTTGCATCCATGATAATAATGACCAGTACCGGCATGATTACCCAGAGGCTTGTCGCAAGGAACAGGATCGTTGGGACCAGATGTGTAGTGATGACACCCTGTATCAATCCAACGAGTGCTTCATGGGTCTGGATATACCAAGCTTTACCAAGCTACGGGCCAACTGGTCTATGCTTGTAGACTTGTTTGAGCGGCTGGGCTTTGCCGAGCCTAAGCCCTTCGGGTTCAGCCTGACTGATGAGAACGAGGAATCCCTTGCGGTTCTTCGGACTGCTGCAGCTACCGAGATGGCCGACCCTGCTGCGACTATCGAATCAGAAGCAGAAGCAGAAGCTGAATCAACCATGACTCTCCTTGGATAAACTAAACCACAATAAACACATGAAGATATATGAAGTAGGATGCTCCGAAGGCCGCGAATGGTTTGACAAAAAAGCCACCGCCCAACGGGCATTGAAGGAAGTTAAGCGTGAGTTCCCTGATGAGGAAACACAGGTCGTAACATGGGACATTGATAACACCCGTGTAAGCATCGTGCATCTCCTCAATCAGGTAGCCGCCCGAGGCATCGATTCCGATGCATCCCCATCCTGTACCACGATTCGTGTAACCGCGAACAAACCACCGGTATCTGAAGACCATGAATGAATTATTATTCCTGATTCTTGTACCCTTAACCCTGCTTCTTGTCCTGCGACGGAAGCGGACAGACGACCCCAAGCCATGAGCAACTCAACACTATGCAGGGAACGGGAAGCAACTGCCGAACTCCTTGATGAGATCAAGGACATCAGCACAAGTCTGACTATCAATGCCGTGTTCACTGGACCTTGGCTGGCGGACCTCGCTGCCCGTATGGAGGCGGCATTAACCAAGTACAAAGAACAAACAAATGAGCATGAGTAATCCCTTCAAGGGAAAGGCCGCGACGAAGGTACTCGATCTATCCGATGAGAATGGATTGCGTACCGCCGTTCGCTACCACGATACGAACGTAGTGGAGTTCACACAGGGCACCATTACGTTGAACTCTGGTGGTTGGAGAACAGCCACCACTAAGAAGAGAATGAATGAAGTAGCCGACCATTACTTGCTCGGCTTCCACGTTAGCCAAGAGAACTTCAAATGGTGGGTTGATATTGAAGACCCCAATGGAGTGTGGGCTAACGGAAGCTGGACAACTAAGCAGTTTCCATTCGTAGATGGAATTTCTTTTACGAGATAATGAGTATACCCCCAAAGATAAATATGCAGGTGATTGATATTAACGGAGTCCCCGTTAAGATGCAGTCTAAACCAGACAACGAAGCGGTCAATGGATGGGCGGTGATTACCTATACCCCCGTCATGTCCCTTCGATCAAAGACAACATACAGTTCAGAAAAACGAGACAGCTATGCCCACGCAATCGCAATCGCCTGTGGCTATGGACCGTGGGAACTGGACAAGCCAATAGCAGAAGAGGACTTGGACAAGATCCAACGGGCTCTCATGCAGTTAACCCCAACTGAGATACCGGAACTATGATTGAAATGGTACGCGAGTTCTACCCCAGCGGGTTGCCGATCATGATCGACGGTGTGGTGGCAGGGGACGAAGTGATTCCTGATTCCATACGGATCTTCCCGATAGAGGGGGACGTCCTTGGGTATCCATTCTTCGGTCACATGGACCCCGATGATCTCGGCAAGAAGATAGCCAGCCGCCTGACCATGATCCGTCACAAGTATGCTTCGGGGTGACCCTATTCGTCCTTACCCCACGGCGCAATGGCGTGGCCCTCACTAGAGTGAGTAAACCTATACTGGGGTCCTACCCGTTTAAGTGCCTCCTTGAACGACTCAAACCGGTCACGTTTCCATTGTTCTGCTTCGGGGCCTGTGAACTCGTTCTGGGCATCGACACTAGGCCAGTACCGCTCCGTAGCGTGTTTGTCAACAATACCGGTAGCGCGAGATTGCCCGACACCGGCTCGCTTTAACATCTGGTGAGCGGACTCAGGAGCTATACCTAACTCCATATTAGTTGCAGTCTTAACGAGGTTACCAAGTTCGTCGTCAATCTCACGGCGGTTCTCAACCAGAAGTGCTGCCAGCCGCTCAATTTCTTCGGGCGTCATCGGTGTATTGCCGTCCCTTAATCGTTTGTAGACCACGGCGGTGAACTCCGAGCGGGCTTCCTGCCTTATTTGTGCTTCCTTGAAGATAGTGTATTCCAAATCAATTGGCCGCGGGAAGGCGGGCATTACAATTTGGAACAATGTCTCATCAAGGGATTTCCGGTACATATCGGCGGGAGCTTTAAGGCCCTTCCGGTATGCACTAAGTCTGCGTAAATTCCCCGGCTGCATGGATTTTATTGCAAAGTACTCAAGCTGTTTCCGCAGTCTGGTCGCGCCGGTATCTATTCCCTTATCAAAGACCTTGCCGTCTTTATTTGCTGCTGTGTCTATCATGGTCTGAGGAGTAAAGCCCCATGAAAGAAATCTCTTTATGTACCCATCCCACAAGTCGGACCCAGCCGCTTCAAAGTCTGGTTCCCAGTCTCCTATGCCAGTAAAGCGCAGCAACTCCATAACCGCAGAAGTTCCCCCATCAAAGACGGGAGACATGGCGTTGATATATGTGAGGTCGAGTGCGTACGGCTTATCTGGATCAAACTTATCCCCGAACATTGGTATCTTGTTCAGGATATACCCCGGCAAGTAGATGTAACGATGGGTCTTTCCCCATGCAGGAGCTGCGCTTTCAAGAAGTTCTTCCTCGTCATCCGTGGGGTTAATCCCCAATAACAATGCAGAAGCTGCAGGCAATACTGCTGAGAGACTTGTGTGGAGTGTGAGAGCCAAGCCCTGCCGCTGTTGTCCACGACTCTGGATGATCGGGTTGTCGCTCGCTATTTCTTCTTTTGGAATCCCCCGCACCTGATTATGGAAAATCCTGAATTGATCCAAGAAGAAGGACACGAAGGGTTCCATTAAGAATGGGTTCCACTTACGCACCTGTTTGAATATCAAGGGGGCTTCGGAATACACAGGAGACATTGCGCGTGTCTTGTAAGCGGCTTCATGTTCCATCTCCTCATCTGTCATGTTGAGGAATCCAGTATCCACCCCATTGTCTTCATCATATTTACGGGCCTTTTTCAGGACTTTAAGCTCCGTCTCAAACATGGCGAGTTTACCTATCGTGTCGATACCTACAGTGAAACTGGTGAGACGCCGCAACACAGGCCCCGGTACGTACTTATCAATTACCTTGACCGTTCCTTTATAGACTGTCTTAGCCCCCTTTACACTCTTCTCCAGAATACCGAGCTTAACCAATTCCTCGTCGGTCATATCCTTGACCGGGAGATTCATGACCTCATCGAGCCCATCAAAGAACAACCCAAAAGGATCTCTCCTATTATTTGCAGCCATCTGCTGCAATAGTCCCAAGTCCAGCGTGCCTTGGTCTATCCCCAGCATCTGCCAGAGAACCTGTTGATCAGTTTTAAAGCGTGGGTTTCTCCCAAAGAGAAGTGCCTTTGCCTTACTCTCCCCCCGACCGGCTACTCTTGACTGCCCGAATATCTTGACGAAGGACTTCGCAAGCTCTACCGGACTAGTCTGGACGAAGGTAGTGTAGGACGTCAACATCGTGAGGAAGTTACGGAATTGGTAAGCAGGGGGGTTGGCAATCGTTTTGGAAAACATGAACATGGAGTTCATCTTGAGATACCCCTGCGCCGTATACGCTAGGAGTTCTAAAGTTTTACTGTCGCGGGTCTCGGCCCAATCTGACACGAATGTGGCGGCGTTGCCCCGTGTGGTCATCCTGTACTTCTTCAAAGACGTATTGAGATCTTGAGGAATATACATATCAAAGGACGGGTCAAACACCCCCGGCAACCCCTCGCCCTTTTCTTCTTGTGAAACTGGGCGCAGCACCTTCCCGGTCTTCACATTCACATACGGGCGCGCACCCGTCTCAAGGAGACCCGCTTGTTTGGCCTCCTCATAGGTATAAACAAAAGCATTTTCCAGATCGCCGTCTTTAACTCCCCCTATTCTCTTGAGGTCGTTGAGAAAAGTCATGGACTCAGCCATACGTGTCATCATGGCTACCGTATTATACAGACTGGTGAGCCCATATTCCGCAAAGGAACCGTCCTCTGTCCGTTCAAGACCAAATTGTCCCAAGAGATAGCGAACCCCTTCGTCGATATCGCCCTTGGTCCTGAGGTTGTCGACCTGAACACGCGAAATGTTATATACTCCTTTCCCCATATTTTCCTTCATTTCATCGGGGGTCATTGTCGGTCGCCCTAGAGCCTCTTCCTCAAGATGACTGAGGAAAGTATTCAAGGCCCCTTCGGCCAGATTCTCCGTTTCAACATGATGCTCTGCTCTGCTGGTGGCGTCTTCATTAAACTCTTTCGTAGACAAGTTCTTGAGTCTCTTGGCCTCGGCCTCTAACTCGGGGTCCAAAGTGGCCCCCGCATCCAGACTTTCGATCAACGCCCTCCCATCCTTCTTGTAACTATCCTTCCAGACGCGGACCTGTTCCTGTTCAAAGTAGGGCATGGCGGCATCCCGGCGGGATTGGAATTTACCCCCCGGCTTCATGACCTCCCTGAGATATGCGAGGTCGTTGTAAATACGGTATGCTCTCGTAAGGTACACGCCCATCATGCGGTCGAAGATAAGATCAATCTTACCGCCCTTAAGGTCTGACAACCGGTACTGCTTGGAGATAAGCTTACTGAGACTGTCGATGGTGGCTCGGGTAGCCATGATCGACCCCACGATCTGTGGCCCCAGTTCGGTGTCCTGCTCCAAGAACTCCCTTGCGTCTTTCTGCTTTACCTTGAACTCCGCAACTTTCTGAATCCGCAGGCGTTCGGTAACTTGTTTCACCAGCCGCTCCTCCATACTCGCTAAGGCGGCGGGGCTGATAAGGTCCAGTGGGAGTTTACCGGCACGGACTAAAGTCCGTACTTGGTTTACTTGGCGGTGGTAATTAGCCTTGATGGTCCTCTTTGTTGCTTTATCTATATCCAAACTCGCAGTTGTACCTGCGGCTAGGTTAAGCGCAGAGACAACTTCAAGCGGGGGCTCTTTACCATAAGCCTGCTCAAGGAGCCTTGTCATCTTCGCCATGTCAGATTTCAGCTCGGACTGGGCTGCTTCAGACCACCGCTCGTAATCCTTGATGAACCGCATCACCCGTGGGTCCTGTTTACCACGGTGCAGTCTAGCCGCCCATTGTCTGGGGTACTTGAGCCCCCATCTTCCTTCTATGTCGTCGTAGTGAAGAAACTTCCCAGTCTTAGCATCATACATGTGGCCCACCACAATAGAATTCACCCTCTTTTGGCGCAGCCCAGCTTCTACCTCCCGCCGTTGCGCTTCTGGTGAAAGCTTTCGTTTTTTAGGACGGAGTGTTGCACTGAAATTTATATTGCGCCCGACAAGGGGGATGCCACCAGCTTCCTCAGCCTTGTCCTTGGCACCTTTAAGGCTGTAGAGTTCACCCGTTGTACCTGAGTGGGGAGTCCCATCAGGATTTAATATTGCGGTTTGAAGAGTACCGTCATCATCAGCCAAACGCTGCCCGTGCATTCGTTTGGTGGCGAACTTATGCTGACCTAAGTCCACAGTTTTACCGGAGTCCCCCGTTAGCTTAGCCATACCGTTAGGCAGGGTGTTGTCATACGCAAGACGCATACCCTTCTCGGTACCGATGACTTTTCTCGTTTGGAGGCCCTCCTCCGCGATAGCTT
>Ga0209349_1001674_pt1 | contig 10871 bp, 11 predicted proteins | sample ETNvirnome_2_130_FD_184067 | JGI IMG/M metagenome (GOLD analysis project Ga0209349, IMG submission 184067) | Marine viral communities from the Pacific Ocean - ETNP_2_130 (SPAdes) (version 2) | ecosystem: Environmental > Aquatic > Marine > Oceanic | place: Pacific Ocean | collected 2013-06-22
ATCCGTTTGGATCACCGTCATTTTTTCAACTAATGAAAAAAATTAAACCACGACTTAATCCTAAGATTGCCTTAACGCTACAAACAAATGGTGTATTGTGGGATGAAAAAAGATGGGCTAAACTAAAAAATATACACGCATTAAACATAAGCACTATTATTAGTTTAGATGCCGGTATAAAGGAACATTATGATAAAGTTAGAGTAGGAGGAGACTGGAACCGACTAATGAAGAATTTAACCTTTATAAAATCTCTCAATTTACCGTGGGTTAGATTAGATATGTGTGTACAAAAAAACAATTATCAGAGCATACCTGAATTTATTAAAATAGCTAAACAATATAACTTTGATTCCTACACATCAAGAATATTTAACTGGGGTACGTTTAATCAAAAAGACTTTAATGAGCATAATATATTTGATATTAAGCACCCAGAACACGAAAAACTATTAAACACAATAAATAAAGACTATCAATATGACAAACACGATTGGGGTAATTTAACTAATTTTATTAAATGAAGCTAGCGGTATTATTATATGGTCAACCACGATTTTGGGACTTAAGTTACAAAAGTATTATACAAGAGACTACATTTAAGAATAGTACTACGGATTATTATTTTCATTTTTGGGATAAAACTGCATATCATAGCCACGATCCTGAATATGAATTAACCGATAAAGATAAAAAAAACATAGTAACTGCCTATAAGCCAAAAAGATATTCTTTTACTGATTATTCTATATTAGAGGAAGCTTGTGAAAAAGTATTTAAAGTTGTAGAAAAAAATAGAAATGACCTAAACGAGTTTTTTCATAAAAATCAAAAAGTTACAGATTCAATTTCATTAAATGATGAGCTAAAAAATGCTGAATCTATAGAGGATATTATTAATAAAATTAAAAATAAACACCGTAAACACTATCCTAAAACTATCTTTGAAATTACTAAGCCAGAAAACTTAGCGTACTTTCTAGGTCAATTTGTATCATTGGAAGAAGGGGCAAAATTAATACAAGAAGAATATGATTACATTTTTAGAATAAGAACGGATGTATTATTTGTTACACCAGACTTGTATAAAAATAAAAAACAATACCTAAACGATAAACAATTATTTTATCATAGACTATATAACAACGAAAAAGGAATCTTCTGTAAATCGGGAGATTTACAAGTTTGGGAAGGGACATATTGTAACACAAACTCTAAAATTATCCTCGATGATGAGGAGTTATCTTATGAACCTATAAAAGTGACAAACTACAATAGTTTTTCATTTAAAAATAACAAACTATATGCAAATAATCCTCGAAACGATGCAGGTATGTTACAAAGTTCAAGTGAATCTAATATCTATAACCCTAAAACCCAATATTTACATATGAAAGATTGGTATATATTAGGATCTGGACAAGAAATGCTATTAAGTATGAAGCGATATATTAATACCATAATAATTATGATTAAAAAATCTAAACAATTCCTTATAAAAAACAATATAGACAATAATTGGGCTGCGGGCGAGCTTGTATGTGGTGAAGTCTTAGGATTAAATGGTATAAATGCTGGTGAATTAGGATTTGAATATTACGGTAAAATGATTGTTCCTAATCGATATGTAAAAATTGCTAATAAATATACTAAACAATGTATTTTAGATAGACCTCATGTAAGAGTTTTAGCGGACTCTGATATACCGTTAAAAGAACAATATAAAAAGATTATAGAGTGAACATACTTAATAGAAATAATTTAAGCGTTTTTTTAAATAATAATAACCTTACAGGTATAGGTGCAGAGGTTGGAGTAAAAAACGGGAGATTTTCTAATAAAATTCTTAATAAATGGCATGGTGAATTATTATACTCTATAGATTGTTGGAGTGGGGATGATCCGACGAAAAATAAACGATATGTAAACACAAAAAATTTATTAGAAAAACATAAAAACAGATCAAAGATAATTATTGCTACGTCAGAAAGAGCAAGAAGACGAATTAAAAACAATAGTTTAGATTTTTGTTATATAGACGCAGACCATAATTACCAAAAAGTAAAAAAAGATATTAATTGGTGGTGGGTGAAGATTAAAAAGGGAGGTATACTATGTGGCCATGATTACGGATACAATTTTAAACCAAGAGAAGAATGGCCTTGGCCAGGGGTTAGAAAAGCTGTTGATGAATTTTGTAAACAAAATAAATTAGCAATATACACTGATACTGAAAACCACCAAAGAGCATTATCCTGGTACATTAAAAAATGATAAACATAGCTATATGTATCAGCGGTGAACCTCGGGAATATGAACGATGTTTACAAACAATACGAACATACAGAGAAACAACAAAAAACTCTAATGTAAATATAAATGTTTTTTATCATTTTTGGAATAACGAAACAAAAAATGTATGGAAACAACGATTTCGGAGAGTGACTACCACACCGACAATCACAACATATGAGCCAGAGTGGTTTCAGGAAATATTTCAACCAGCAATAGGTATTTGTGAGGGGAAAGATACTTTAGATAAAGAGATTAAATTTGCGTTTGATTATTTGCAAGAGACAATTAAAAAAAATAATATAATTCATTATCCAGATTTTCCGGAATGGGAAAATACTTGGGCAGATTTAAACAAATTTGCATTTAAAGTAAAAAACACCAATATTCCTGTTTTATCTCAAGTAATTAGTTATTTAAGAGCTCAAAATATCCGTATAAAATACGAAAAACAATATAATATAAAACATGATATAGTTATTAAGACAAGATCTGATATAATCATTGATCCGATATCCGTTGAGAAGTTAGAGTCTCTATCACAACAAAGACTAACAAAAAAATACATTCAATTTAGACATCTAATAATAAGACAATCTGGTAATGCTCGACATGAGCGTAATGCTATAGCACAATTCGATGATCCTGCAAGTAAAATTTGGGCGGAACCAGGGTTTTTTATATTTTCTTCTCAGAGCATCAAAGATAGTATATTTGAACCGGAGCAATTTTTACAAGATATGGTAGAATTAATGTTTATAGGTAACACAGAAAAACAACGATTAAAGGTACATACTGATCATACGATCATCCCGTCAATTTTGTACAAAAGAGGTTGTAGATTAAAAGCTCCCTTCACAGAATGGAAATACAAACTATATCACCCTAAGATAAAGACAGAAAATTATTAAAATCCGGAACGGATTTTATTGTAAAAAAACGCTCACCGGTAGAATGATTTTTCGCATATGATATAATGTCAAGATCTGGGGTTTTATTATTAAAAAAACGACACGCACTATTTAAACGCTCTTTATCTTTACTATGATTTAAAGCTGAAGGACTTAATTTATTGTTTAAAGCAAAATCATCATATGCGTGAATTAAGTTACCACATCGTCTAGCAGTTTCAAGAGCTATATTAACGTCATAATCATTTAATATGTTATTAACAAAAAATGAACTATTATCACCAATAATAAAACCGTCCCATAAAATGTTTTTTATATTACATATATTAAAAATAATTTCTTTTGCATTTAAAAAACTATCTGTTATAGGTAAAACAAAGCTAACGTCAGGCTGTTTTAAATGTTTGATAATATTTTTTAATTGTTTTTCTTGATTTATAAACCACTTATCTCTATCTCTACTTCTTGGTTCATTTTTATATACATAATTAACAATATCATTATCATCAATAAGACTAACATTAAAATCAATCAAAAAAACACGGTTATTATTAATACAAGTATTAGCCTGTTTTATATCTAAATTATAAATATTATTTTTCTTTAAATTATAAACAATAGTCTTAATTTGTTGCTCGAAATTTGTAGGTATTTTATTATAAGGTAGTATTTTTTGTTTAAGAAGAGTATTATCTCGTATTTGTTTCACAGAATTACCACAAAAAGATAATGTAAGTTTCATAGATTCTGAATCATGATGCAAAATTTTAGGAAAAGGATAATAACCAATATTACAAATATCTTCAAAATTCGATTCGAGTGCAAGTAGGCATTTTTTTTCTATTTCATACTGATGCCGTTGTTTTAGATTTAATTGATGCAGTCGCCCAGAATTGTAATGTTTTTTAACTTCAATATCAGAGTAATCTTGCTCAATAATACCTATATCATATGGTCGAAACTTTCGACCTTTTATATAAATTCTACACCCCACTTTTTTCGTTTAATTTATGTTCTATTAATGTACTTATATCAGAATTTAAATCTGATACAACAATAGCACCGTGATTGTCTCTAAGCCATGTATCTTTACAACTATGTAGATATACTACTCTAATATATCTACATTTTTTTATTAATTTTAATTTAATATCAAACCCTAGAGCAATATCTCCGAACATGGCATCATGTCTTTTAAAAATAAGACCCTCAGGTACCCCGGTTTTAATTTCTTCTAAAGTATGATCATATACATCGTTTGCTAATGTACAAAAATTTACATGGAAAAAATAATAAAAAAAGCAACGTGCGGCTTTTCGGTTTGTTGCAATGTTTATATCACCCATTCGTAAAATATTATATTTATCTCGTACAAACGATGTGTTATTTTTATCAAAAAAATCAAACTTTTTACAAGAGCTCCATTGCGGTGGATCATAATCTAAAAACCACCTTTTATGTATAATGTCAATTGTTTTTGCAAATTTAACATCTTTATATGATTCAAAATCATTAATATAATTTTCCTCTTTAACTGATATATATTTAGATTCAGTATAAAATCGCTTATCTTTATATATAAAATCTGACCTAGCTTTTACTATTACATCATATTCTATATTATGTTCTTTTTCATATTGCTCCATTAAACAATATGCACTATAAACACTAAAATATTGTCCTAAAAAATATCTATAGTGAAGAGGGTCAGTTATTTGTTGAATCTTATTCTTAATTAAAAATTTATGTACAGTAGAAAAACTATTACTCAATATATCTAGTTTATCATACCCTTCAATTGTAATTTTTTTACAATTTAGCTCATTTAAACGCGCTTTTACTTGGCTTGTATTATCAATATAGTTTAACTGCTTATCATCTTTAGGAGAAAAACCAACACCTCTCCAGAAGTGTACAAAAAAATCAAACTGATGTCCTGGTAAGCTAAATTCTTCTTGGAGATACTTCCAAGTATGTTCGAAAAACCGCGGCTGACCATATAACAGTACTGCAATTTTCATTATATACCTCTATCAAGGTTAATGACTTGTACATCTTCTTGATTGTACTCGATTAGTGCATCTTTATTATAGTGATGCCCACGTTCATCAACATTATCAACGTTCGTAGCAACAGCACTATTAATTATTTTTAAAACATCACAATTTAAATCAGGAATATAAATAGTTTTTCTATGTTTATCTGTATTAAGCCATTTCTTTTTAGCTTTAGGTATTAAAACAACACGCCATGGATTTAAATTCTTAAATTTAATAATTTTACATTTTTGATACATTGCTATATCTCCTATAATTAAATTTATTCTATAAAAACGCCGATAACTGTTTCTATTAATTTTATCACCATTACCTGTTAGTGTATAATAACTAGCAAAATAATTATAATACAATAACCAATTCCGAAAAATATGTGCTGATATATCTCTAGTTGCACACATGAAAATATCAGTTATTGAGATAACATAAGTATCTAGATTTAGATCTGCACAATCAAGCTTTCTCGGAGTATTCTTATACGTATGACCGTCAGAATCCTCACAGTCTAAAAAATTTGTATACTTTATAGTTTTAGCTAAAAAGGTATTAGTTTCATTTAATAAAGGTTGGATGTAGATATTATATTTTTGCGTACTAGTCAAATTAGGATAAACATGATCGGTACGGACCTTAATAACAATATCATATTTACAATTATTACGTTGTTCGTATTCTTCCATTAAACAAAAACATTTATATAAACTCAAATGTTGACCATAGCTATATCTAGCACGAGAGCCTGCATTATTTTTGGCACATTTTTGGCCGGTATCTCTACCTACACTAAGAAAGTCGTCTATAAAAAAATTAAATATTGTTTTTTGCGCCGCTCCAAAATTATCTAATTGAGAATAATCTTCATGAATATATTTTTTAATATTAATTGTAGATAGTATATTTGCTATAATATCTTTAGTATCTACATAATCTTGTGTTACGTCGTCGGCAGGTATAAACCCTACATCTGTCCAAAAATGTGCAAAAAAATCAACTATACAGCCGTCAATAGAAAAATGATCGAATATATTTTTCCAGGTGTGTTCAAAAAAACGCGGTTGGCCATATAACAGTACTGCAATTTTCATTTTATATATTTCTTTAATAACATTTGTTGAAAATCCTCCTTACAAGATATCATATTATCGGTTTCTGCTTCAATTTTTAATCTATCAGGGTTAAAGATTTTTACATCTCTTCTAGGTTTTAATCTTAAAACGCATATATTATTATTAATTGCAATATTACCTTGCATTGCATGTTCAGATCGCATTTCCCACTTATACCTCTTTTGACCGTAACGCCCCGGGTCGTCTAAAAAATTATTAATATCTCTATGTAAATTACAAAACAAATTAATAAAATAATTATTAAAAAAATGATCTGAAGCTAGCCGATTAGATACTAATAACCAATCATTAAAGCAAAGTCTAGGTAAATTTAAATCTTTACAATATTCCTCATAATTGTATTGTTGTTTATTGTTAATAAAAATACCAGATTTATACATATCAATAGGTAACCCTACCCATTTATTATTTTCAAATTTATTAATACGCAGAGCATTAGCATATACAGTAGGTACATCTTGCTTTATGTTACAATAATTATTAAGCTTGTGTTCTAAATAATGTTTTTCATCTTTATAACATTCTTGATTTCTATAAATTAAGTCCGTTCGTGTTTTTATAACAACATCATATTTAAACTTGTTTTCATTTTCATATCCTCGCAATAAATTATAAGCACTACGCACACTATAATGTTGTGATAAATAATATCTCGCATCTCCTATACAATCTGGAATAGGAAGCATAAAATCTAAACAAAACTTATTTATTTTCATCCAGCTTAAACACATGTCATCTATAATTGTATTATCCTCCACTATTATGTCTTTAAATGGTAATTTATTAACTATGTCAATTTTACGAATTTTTTGTACAAACGGAACATTAGCATTAGGTTGACCTTTCTCGTCTTCTGGTGTATAACCTACTAACTCCCAGAAATGACCAAAAAAATCTACAGGGAAAGGCAGTGTGTTAAATTCTTCTAAAATATGCTTATATGTCAACTCAATATATCTAGGCTGACCGAATAATATAACTGCAATTCTCATTATATAATCATAAATAAACTACGCTCCATTACTTTAATAAATTTAAAATTTGGATAAGCCTTTAAAAAAATATCATCTCTCCATGTTACCCGGTGTTGCTGTATCAAATGTAATTCAATTTTCTTATTGTCGACCGTAGTTTTTGAAGGAGATTTTGAAACACAATGAAGCATACATCCCTTTGTAACTCGAACCATCTCAGTAATGGTTTTTGATATATCTTCCGGTCTTACATGTTCTAAAACATCAAAAGAAACAGTCATATCTACGCATTTATCAGGTAAAGGTATATTATGTGCAGGAGCAGTGATAAACTTAATATTTTTTTTAGTAAACTCAGGTCTTGGTTGAATGGCAAAATCGAGACCTATAACAGTATCACACAATTCATCAATAGCCCAGTTACAAAAATCTCCACGCCCAGTACCAACATCAAGTATAGAGTTGATATTTAAACACTTTAAAAATGGTAAGAAATTCTCTTCATTGGCGTGAAATGTCCCTCCATATTTAGGTTTATGTTCATCAAACCAGCTATAAATGGTTTTTATAGCTTCCGGATCTGTGTTATTTTTATAACAAATAGGCATTTTACTGTGCTAATATTTACCGTTAATTTTTATATTTCCTAGAGGCTTGAGAATGTACAATAACAGCTGACTTATATTTTTCTTTTTCATCTTTTCTCGGATATATTGTATAATAAGATTCCGGTAACTCGATGTAATTAAGACCTCTACTAATCCACACTCCGAAATGATGTTTAAATATTTTATTACAACAAGGGCAATTTTTTTTTATACTTAGACATTTTTTTAATACTTTATCTAAGTATGTTTGATCTCCTCTATATGTACCTCCGTTATCAATAAAGTTAGTATAGCGATTGTTGTTCCATAAAACCCAATCATCAAGTAACTGAAATGTTTGTTCTGTCGGAGCCAAATATACAACTGCAGAGCACACTATTGTTCGATTATTTAGTTTTGGGAAAAATCTCGCAGCGAAGCTAATTTTTTCGAAAGTATCAAATAAAGAAGGATAAGACATAAACTGAGCGTCAGCGTCAACCCACACTATGGGGTTATTTATTTCATATAATTTTTTTCTTATAAACTCTGGTTTTTGAGAAACGTTAAACTTCCAAGTATCCCCTCCCGGAATTTCTTGTATGTGTGATGAGTCTAAATTAAATCTTTTCATAGACTCTTTAAGTCTATTTGCATATATAGAATAATCAAATCGAGGATTTTTAGTATAAGAGCTAACTACAGTAAAAGACATAATTATATTCGAGCGTCACACCGGTATGGTGTGCACTTTATTGTATCTAGGGCCATAAAACTTAATATTTACTTCTTTAAACTTATGTCCTTGATAATTCTCAGGCATAGGATCTTTATGTCCTCGTTTTAACAAAATTTCTTTACTTTTCACTGTCATTCCTTTGCTTTCTAAATACTCAATTATTAATGGTACTGAATTATCAGTGTTTTTATAAATAGGATTATAATTATATGCTTCAACTCGACCTGAAACTACCTTTTCTATATCGTCTCCTAACGACTTTAACACTCTCAAGTCATGGCCTTGTACATCACAATGAAAGTGGTCAACTTGTTCAATTTTATTCTCATTAATAAAAGTGTCTAATCGTATTGCTGGTACTTCAATTTCATCTGTAGCTTTAAAATCTCTAACCTCAGGCCATGTTTCGTCTAAGTCATCAGAAAATTCATGTAAGGAACTACAACCAAGCTTGTGACCAGCGACATAAAACTTAACCGGGCCTTCAACATCGGATACTGCGGTTTGTATAGGTATAAAAGTCCCCGGAAGTCCTCTTTCAAGCACCCTCAAGAACCTGTCAACTAAATACGGTGTAGGTTCGAACGCATATACTTTATCTTCTTCTGAAAACTTAAAATCAATGTTCGTTTTATTTACAGGTCGTTGGCGCATTTCACCATAATACCGCCGTCGAGTAAATTTATTTAATATACGTATACTATCTTTACCATCATGCGCGCCTACATCGAATATAATCATAAAAATATTTACATATCACTCCTTCATTTGATACAGCTTATATCGCCAAGCCTTATTCTTTTTTATTTTAAAATTATACTTAGTTATTAATTGCGGTACTAGCATATGTGATGAATATATAAACAGAGAAAATACTTTAACAAAAGGGTTTCTTCCTAATCTTATTTTAAATAACATTTTTTGTATATCATTTTTATAATTCTCAAATATTGATCTATTTAAACTATGAGAAGAGCCAACAAAAAAACAATACTCAGTCCGTGGTTCATGATTATCAAGCTTTTTAACCCAATCACCCTTAAATTCGTTTATTTGTTTACAATGAGGACAAGTTTTTCTAATTCTAACATCTCGAAAAAACACACTATCATAATATATCTTTTCTTTTGACATCTTATTTAACGTTGTTACATCAGGAAGTTTAAACTCTACATCAGTTCGAGTACGAACCACGAAATCATAAGAAATATTATTTTCTTCTTCATACTGTACCCGTATCATTTGCGATTTACATAAACTATATAGTTGACTATATGGAGGTGTATTAGTATTTTTAATCTGATCCTTTAATTTACTAATATCATTAGCCCATGAATAAGCAATAACTTGTGTATCAATATTTTTTATAAGGGTTTGAATATAATTATAAATAACATCTATTTGTTGGTTTAACGACTCTTTAGATTCAACAACTCCTACTGTTGGTTTAAATTGCGTAATTAACTCTTCCTCTGAAAATTGCTCGGGTTGTATGGTAACATTATCCCATAAATGAAAGAAAACATGTAAAGTAATATTATTTTTTTTACATTGTTCACGGCATCTATCTATACTCTTTTTAGCATAATGTAAATATCTAGGTTCTCCACTAATACAAATAGCGATTTTCATATTTTATTACTATAGCTATCAGCAATAGTAAAATCTTCCAGTGTATCTAAATCAATACACTCTTTTCTACTCGTCATCATAAATATACGGATTAGGTCTTAATTTATTTGCATATTGGTCAGCGACCTCAAAATCATTATATGTATCTAAATCAATACACTCCTGTCTATCGTTTATTATATAAAAGTATGGAGTAGCACCTACCCTACATCTAAACCTATCATAGGCTCTTTTAGATATACCGTATAGCCCTGTTGTCTCCTTAATAACTGGTGGTGCATCTTGTGATCTAGGAAGAATATTAGGCTGATAATTAACTGGCTGATTCTGAAACCAATGCCATCCGTATTCCTCTGTAGCTGTTAATATAGAATCATACTTTGTTGTATGAGTTAGCTTGTCTACACATGCTCTAATTGTCTCTGACTTTAAAAATGGTGCCGTTGCGTATAATTGAAAGTAATAATCATACTCATCTATATGAGCAATGTCATAGTGAAATACATCATTACCGTTTGCAGTATCTAAAGTAAGTTCTGGCTTACGTTCTAT
>Ga0209349_1001678_pt1 | contig 10857 bp, 13 predicted proteins | sample ETNvirnome_2_130_FD_184067 | JGI IMG/M metagenome (GOLD analysis project Ga0209349, IMG submission 184067) | Marine viral communities from the Pacific Ocean - ETNP_2_130 (SPAdes) (version 2) | ecosystem: Environmental > Aquatic > Marine > Oceanic | place: Pacific Ocean | collected 2013-06-22
GAGGAAATCAAAAGGACCAGGTTGAAATAAATTTCTGTAATTTGGACCTGCATACCCCAAGTCAAATTCTTCTCCTGTATACACATCCTTCACTACTGGCATTTTTTCTTCCTCAGTATAGTAAACCCCGTGGAGGGGCATTATTCATCATCATGTCTACGATCAGTGGATCCATGTCAGGTCTGTAGGTTGCCATTGGGATCTTGGGCATGTACTGGGCTGCTGCTCCGGGACTCCCCTGACTGACTGGTTTCTTGGGTGCTCTTTGGGGGCCAGAGGTTGCCTTGTCCATGAAGGATTGCAATAAAATTGGACCCCACCAACTTGCACCATAATCATAGGAACGGATCGGACCTCCATCAGGACCCATCCCCTGGGTACCTGGGAGAGGTTCCCCTGCTCCTCCGAGGGCAGATAACAACCCTGCCTCCTGGGAGTTGATCGATGCAAGACCTTCCCCCCGGTTCTGCATCATTCTTGCTGCTTGCGGATTCATATCTTGCTCCTCTGTTTTGAATTTCCGGTAGACATCAGGTTCATTGATTGCCAGATATTTTCTTTGTTTCTCTGACTTAAAAGGCATCAGACATTAACGATATTTTGTTTCCCAAACAGGAGGTCAAAGAATGGACTGAATACTCCTCCTTCTCTTGTGAAATATTTCTGCTCTTCAGGATCACCTGGTGCAGATCCCAACAGTCCTCCTCCTGCCAGGATGTTCATCTTGTCGTAATCTCTTTCTTCAAGAAATTGCTGGTATGCAAAATCCTTATTGGCCTGTTCCAGTGCTTGCTGCCGGGCTCCGATTCCGTAACGTGCATTGATCCGTGCTGCCGTTGCTGCATCTTTGGCCTTTCCTCCTGCAAGAAGATCCCGTCCTGCACCAGATCGGATTCCAGATGCACCTTGTCGGAATTGCTCTTTTGCCCTTTTGGCAGCCTCGGTCTGTGCCCATGCAGACTGGAGGAACTCCTCCTTGGATTGCTTGGCCTGTTCTGTCTGCCCAAAGGCACCCTGTCGGAGTTGTTCCTTGGCTTTCATGGCAGCCTGGGTCGAGTCGTATCCTGCACGACGGTATTGCTCTGCCAGGGATCTTTCCTGGGTTGTCAGTCCAAAGGCACCCTGCCTGAATTGCTCGGCTGCCTGCTGTGCTTGTTGGTTCATCCCATATCCTGACAGGGCTAACTGCTCTGCTGCCAGACGGTCTGCATCGGCTCCTGCCATCGCACGGTTGAACTGATCCTGACGGAGTCCTCCTGCGGTTCTGGAGAATGCATCTGCGTACTCCCCGGAGGTCAATGCCTCTGCGACTCCCTGTCTGGACCCTCCATAAGCCCGTGCGGAACGTGCCTGGTCTTTTGTCTTACCCAATGCCTGCAGTCGGGACCGATCCATATCACCCTGCAGCCGGTTGATGACATTGGAGGTGAACGGGTTCATCCGTGCATCAATCTCTTTCTGCCATGCATCAGAGTCTTTTCCTGCAGTCCTGTATCCTACGTTGTAAGCAGAGGGGTCAAATCCTGAGGTGTAGTCCCGTGCCGTGAATGCTGATCGGTAGGCATTGGGATCATAACCCGATGTTGAGACTCCAGGGATGTATCCTGAGGTCAGTACTCCAGGGTCATAGCCTGAGGAGTATCTGGTCTCTCCTGATGCAGCAGTAATTGCATCATTAATTGCCTGATTGGTGGAATCTGCAAATGCCCGTGTGTCTGTGAATGCCTGAGTCTGGTCCACGTTGAATCCTGCAAACCGGTCTCCTGTATAGGACTCATAAGGTTTGTCGAGAACTTCATTTTTAAACCTGTCAAAAAGCAGGGATTTGAAACCCTCTGATGTGGTGTAGTCGGGTGCTGCCGGGGTTGTTGTAGTTCCTGAACCTGAACCTGAACCTCCTGATCCTCCATCTCCTCCTGAATTTGCATTCCTTAGTGATGCTTCATACGCTTGCTGAGACCCATAACCATACCACCTGGTTGCATTTCCATCTGCCTGATACTTATCGTGTGCTGCTTTATTTCTGGCATTATTTTCCTTCCACCAAGCTGAAACAGAATCCCACCAGCTTGTGTCGTTTCCGTTTCCTCCGTTGCCATCTCCGTTGCCATCTCCGTTGCCATCTCCGTTGCCATCATCACCAACACCACTCCACCCTCCTTCATTCTCTTCTTCTTCAGAATAATACTCCCTCAACCCTGTGCCTGGGTTGATGGTCCCGGATCCTCCGAGGGATCTCAGAAGTGCTTCCTCCTCCGGGTTGACATGTGCAAGTTCTGTATCACCAAAACGTCCCTGATCCCGGAGGTATCGGGCCATTGGTCCTGAAAGGAAAGTATTCATACGGTACTCGTCGTTGATAGGTTGCCGGAGTTATCGACCAGAAGTTGGTATTTGGTGCCATTGGGGCTCATCATCAAGACCCTACCCAAAAACATTGCCCGGGTTGCATCTGCTGCTGCTTTTCCATCTACATCGATATCCTGCCGTTTCTGCATCAGGTCATCCTGGATCGTGTTGTAAAGAATTTCCTGAATTCTTCCGGTTGCTTCCTTGTCATACTCATCAGGAGGGACGGGTAGTTGTCTCACCGGTCTCCTCCGGTCTGTGCTTTAAGCATCATCTCACCAACTCTGAAGTCCTGATCAAAGGGTGCCTCGACACGGTATCTTATGTATCTTCCGGAAAACCGGACATCAGAATAACCGGTGCTGGTGAGTGCAACCGACCCCTGGTTTGTTTCTGTAGAATCCGGAGTCTCTGAGGAATAAAATCTCATTTGAAATCCTTCCGTGTCTCCTGTCTCCGAGTCGGTGATGACTTGTTGGGCATGAATTCTTTTTGAACCGTCTGCAACCCGGATGTCTCCAGTCTCGGCATAGACGGTCATTGTGTCTGTTGTGTTGGACCCTCCAAAACACATAGTCCTGGTGTTGGTTCCATAATTACTGCCTGGGTCGGTCACTCCCCCAAGACGGTCTGCATCCGATGTCCTTTGCTGTTCCATCCGATAGAGTTTGTAGTCCGACCCGGTTGCAAAGGGAGAACCCCAGGGGTTGTTCTCATCCCAGGACAGTCTGGAAAGTGTCCCAACCGTCCACCATTTTTCTTTATAATTAAATACTATGTATCTGTCATTCTCACCAGATCCTGCCTCGCTTGCATAAAACCACCACACCTCACCGTATTTCCGGTTCTCTCCTGCTGCAACCTGGGAGAACTTGGTCCGGTCAATTTTGGTGGAAACATCAGTATAAACATAGTCAAGGACATCACAGGAGATCGGATCGACGTATCCTCCATCGTATCGGAAAAATCCTCCTGGGCCCATCCAGAACGCAGCAAATTCGATCACTGCCACTGCATCAGGACCGACGATCCCTGCCGTGTCTGAAAGTCTCCGTCTGCCATAGATAAAAGGCTGCCCGACGTACGTTATTTCATGTGCATCTTCATCTGTTATTGCAATGATGGAATCACGGACCTTCAAGGCAACCTGGAGGTCTCCAGTGGTCTGCAGTTCAAAGGACCCTGCCTCTCCGGTCGCACTAACGGCCCAGGTTGAGTAGTCTTCCTGGTCACTCCATTGGATCTTCCGGGTGTTTCCTCCTGCACCATAGAGCATCACCATCCTCTCCTGGGTGGATAACACTCCTTTGTTTCCGGTTGGTGCATTGGTAACCAGAGCACCATTGAGGGGGTAGGATCCTCCTGATGCATCCCAGTAAAACAACCGTCCGTCCTGCTCAAAACATCCGAGCAGGTCCTCACCATAGGTATCAAAATGCCACCTCCCACAGTTGTGCAGAATACTCGCACCGGTCTGGTCACGACCCCAATCACCGACATTCCAGACTCCTGCTCCCCATCCGGTGTTGGCACGTCCTTGGGCAGGTCCTATTTTCCAGAGGTAGGTCAGGGTGATCGATGCAGACTCATTTGTGGCAAAGCTCTCATCGATGGTGATCGAGTTCTCAGATGCAATTGCTGCAACCGTGTAGACGTTTCCGTCGTTGGATCCTCCTGTGATCTTGAAACGTACCTCAGGATCCAGGAGGGTGTCGAGACCTCCTGTTGCACAGGTCAGGGTCGAGCCACTTGTGACCATTGTTGCAGGTCCTAGAGTCGACCCTCCAGTCAGGGAATCTGAGCACTCGTTGAGTCCGGTGCCACCAGTCCAGTTGTAAACCCTGGTGTTGGTCCCAATGAACATCTGGGCATATCCTGCATTGGTCGACCATGTGATTATAGAACGTGGAACTCCCGACAGGGCAGCGGTCTCCGCATACCATCCTCCGACAGGACGCATACGTCCTCCATGCCACCTCATCAGGTTTGCATCCCTCCATCTGCCGTTGGACTCTACCTGGGATCCTGCTTTGACTACACCAGGAGGAATTTCAAGGGAGAGGTATGCCATTTAATAACTCCAGAGTGCTTCCCGTGGAAGGATGTCAATGTGGATAAAACGATCTTTGTGGTCTCCCTTCTGGGAGATTCCAATTCCACTGAATCCCAACCTGCGGGACTGTTCCACAACCTTTAATGCTCTTGGTCCAAAGACCTGGATATCAGATCCCTGGCCTTGCAGATGAGCCGACTTGGGGTATCCCCCTGAGGCTCGATTGTGCGTTTCACAACGTCTTCCACTGGAAATCCGTAGCGGACCGACCTTATTTCTTAACTCCTGCAACATCCTCATGAACTCACCATCCATTTCATCCTCCCGACATTTCCCACACTTGCATCGCATTTCAGCCTTGCTGAAATTGGGTGTGATCATGTCAACCATGAATGCCCCCGTTGCAATGAGGAAGGTTCTCCGGAATATAAGCCGACCACATTAAATTTTCCCATCCGCTACCAACTTTGAGCGGATCTCGGTGACGATCTTATCATCGATGGTGGTGGTTGTTCTTTTGGCAGCCCACTCACCAAGCATTAGAAAAACCCTTAAAATTACTTTCTCTGAAAGCATCGATATCACGATGGTCTTTGCTGCACCTGCCAGCAGGGGGATCATCATTTCCGTCCTCTCATTTCTGCAACCAACTCCCGGATTGCACTGGTCTGGTCATTCAATGCCACTTTGAACTCCTCGTTTCTGCTATTGGTTGAGTTGATCAGGTTGATTAGACGTTCATCAGAGGTGTCATCTTTGTTCCTCCACGAGTCAATCTCCGTCTGGTGCATCAGGTCTTTTTTGTAGATGTACCACATGCAAGCACCTGTCACAAAGACAGGGACCCCGAGTGTTTCTATCAGACCAAGGATGATTTGTATATCCATTATGCAGGATTCCTTTCTGCTTCCTGTTCTGCCTTAAAAGCCTGATAGTTTGCTTTCAATCGGTGGATGATGTCCTGACGCAAAAAGCTCAAACATTCACTCAGGTTTTGGGTACTTCGCTTTAACTTCTGCGCGTTTAGTTTCGATTGCAGTTTTATCGTCAGTGTCATAGAGTGCTACAACTAAGTCTTGTATTGAAGGGTACTCTGCCTGTCTTTTTCTTGCGTAGGCTTGGGCATCGTAATTACTAACCATAGAAGCCAATTTAGTTTTTACTTCAGCATCTGTTGGCGGAATAAAACCTTTAGGGAATACTATTTTATCAATGCCTCCATTTGTCTTACCGTGAAGTGCTTTATTGTCTGTTAATATTTGAACTGCATTGAAATATGTTGGTTTTCCCATAGTTATCCTTTGATTTCGAAGGCATTAATAGTCGAACGCGTAGATGATTGATTTATATTTAGATCCCCTGAAACTGCTTTTATTTTTGCTCTTACGTAGTATGTACTCGTTGTTGGATGTACAGCCCTGATCGTTATCATACTATCAAGATTCAATGCCTGTGATTGCATTAGTGTTCTAGTATAGTAATCCAGTCCACCAAAAGCAGTAGGCGAATCATCAAAATTTGAGGATACATCCCAAACGACTCCCACCCACAATGTTGCCATAACATTATCTGGGTCAGAATATTCATTATAAATTCCGTTCAATCCTACTGTTACCTGCAGGTAATCGCTTGTGTTATTTGTACCTGTAATTGTAAGTTCCAATTCACCCCATGCTGTTTCTGAATCCTCAGCAAACGTTTCAACAGTTGTGTCTGATTCGTCATAAAAAGCCCGGAGAATGTGCCCAGCAGGGAAAGTAGCTGATGCAAACGAGGCAGAACTACCAAGCGTTCCGTTAAACGTGCCAGACGTTACTGTCCCGATGTCATTTGCTGTTCCTGCCAGGGTTGTGTCCCCTGACGCGTCGATGGTCAGGGCTGTTGTTGATCCTCCAGTTAAAACGACGGTCTGCGCCTCGTTGACCTCGATCTTTGCAGAACCATCATTGTTCTGCAAAACCAGATCATGAGTATCATCAGGTTTTATCGTTCTATCAGCCATAAAATTACCCTCCTATTATCAATGTCCCATGGGTTTTCACTGTCCCGTCCGACATGATTGTCAGGAGGGTGCTTAATGCATTGGAGACCCTGGTCTGGAGTTGCATCTCTGCTGCCTCGTTTCCACCAGCATGGTCCACATTTTTGATCTCAACCTGGATCCGTGCATAAGTCGTATTATCGTCGTTATCGTCTTCCCCGGCAAAGGAGATTGCTCCGATCAGATCGCTTGCAGCAGGACTACTGGAGTTCCGGTACAGGGTCAGTTCCGGGCCAAGGGCCCCTGCTGCATCGGTGTCGGTCATCGTCACATCACCTGTGGGGAGACCTATTTCAAACCGGGATGTGGTCCCATCATCAAAATTGATGTTGTCTCCGTCTGCGGAGAGGGTGATGTCTCCTGCTGCATCCAGGGTGATATTCCCTGCTGCAGTGTGGGTCATGTTATTGGAACCATCTACCTCGATCTTCTCGGTATCGGCACCAAAGGTCAGTCCAACCTGGGCCGGGAGATTCACATCACTGGTTGCAGTCAGGTTGATATCTCCACCGGAGTTGACGGTGAGATCCGTGTCATTGCTCTCGATTTTATCATTGTTATCAGAGGCAAAAGTGAGTCCGACCCCGGAGGGGATATTCACATCCGAGGTTGCCGTGAGGCTAATGTCTCCACCTGATGTGAGAGTCAGATCCGTGTCATTCCCCTCTATTTTTTCACCGGTTCCAAAGGTGATTCCAACATCAGCAGGAACCACAACATCCGAGGTCGCAGTAAGGTTGATTGCACCTCCTGAATTGACGGTCAGGTCCGTATCGTCGGATTCAATCTTCTCATTCCCGTCGGAGGCAAATGTAATCCCCTTATTGGCAGGCACATTGACATCCCCGGTGGATCCTGGAGTGAGGTTGACATCTCCAGTTCCTTTTGCTGCCAGGGTCAGGTCGATGTTGGTATCATCTCCTGCAGAAGCAATCTGCGGAGGATACCCGGTGGCAGCATTGGTGACTCCAATGTGATTGACTGCAGATCCGGTGGCAGTGAAGTCAATCAGTTCATTCTCGTTTGCATCAGCGATTAAATTACTGGTTGCATTGACTGCAGCTACGATGGTGTCGAGGTCGTCGTTGATGTATCCACCCCAAACATTTTCATCTCCTCCATCAAGTGGTTTTTGGAGGTTTTTTGAGGTTCCTGCCGTCTTGGAATACGTGTGAAAATCGGAGGTGTTGCTTGCCATATTACCTATAGTAAATCGGGTTGGTCACTGCACCGGAAAAATAGGGTCTTTTAATACTCATGTTCAGTGCAGTCCCTGGATTTTCTCCTCTCTCATCCTGTGCCGATAATTCCTGCAACCTCTCCTCCATGAGTCCCTTCCAAATTGCGATCCTTGGATCATCCATCAGATAGGGTGAGGAGTGCATCAGGGACCCATAAAGGTATAAATCCGGGTGAGAGTCGAGGATCCAGTTGGTTGTTGCAGCGTCACTGAGTGGAGTAAATTTTTGATAGAATGTGATCTCAACAGAATAGGTTGCATCAGGAACTGGTCCGAGTTCCAGTTCATATCCAATCAGTCCAAAACAGATCGGTCGCCCGGTGGCTCCTGATCTTTGGTATCTAAACTCATCCATGGCCTGAGGAGATTTAAATTCCAGGACCACTGGACCTCCAGATGTCGGTTCCAGGGTGATGTTTTTGAGTTCCAGATAATTGGTCAAAGAGTCGGAAAGGTCCGTGTACTGACCACTTACAGATATGGTGCTCCGTGTGATCATTTTACGGACCCTCAAACGTCTCTGGAATTCTGCTTCTGCGAGGGCAATAAACTTCTCAATGACAGTGGTCCCATCCCCCTGGTCGGTTGCCAGATCTGAACGGTTCAGGAAATCACCAACGGATGATTGCAAATTCGCATAGGTGTCAAGTGCCATCAGGCTGCCTCAGTCTGTGGTGCATAGTACTCCGACATCTGGTTTTGAATCTTTTTGAGCAGCACAGGAAACTCGGTCTCCTTCCATTCCATGTATGCTGCAATCTGCCCCGATTTGGATGCAATCCGTTCCCAGTTTTCCTTCTCCTCCCGTAAGTCTCCCCAACCATCGAGAGCATACTTCAGGGTTCCCAATTCCTCGGCAATGTCCTGTAGTGCGTGTGCAAAAAACCACCGTCCACGGGCAAACAAAGGTCCAATAGCTTTCATCAGCTTTCCTCCTATGCATGGTTGTACCGGGAGGGTTGCATTGTGGATATTATCTGGGCCATAAGTCACATCCCAGGGTCCACAGTATTTGATCAATCGTTTTGCCCAATCGAGTCCTGGAGTGAAGTTTTCACCAATGAACAGATAGTGGTCTTGAGTGGTATATAATTTGAGGTAATCGGCTGCCTTCTCGATGTTTTCCCATCCATCTGGAGGATTGTCCTGGTTGACACAAACCCCTTTCCAGTCGGATGCCTGCATCGTCAATCGTGCAATCTCCGGATTTTGTATTTCAGGGATCATGATCAGGGATGATCCATCATTCTCAGGATGAAGATTCATGACATGGAGTTCTGCATCTGTTTCCAGTTTGGAATAGAACCCCTCACTCATGGTTGCCATCGACATATCATATGCCATGTCTCCCATGTGCTTGACCTGCCTGGAGAGGTCATGATCGATGTAGATTGGGACTCCTAGTTTTTTCAGTTTCCTGCAGAAAAAAACATCCTCACCTATAACTCCTGGGATCTTGTCTGGATCAGGTTCAAAGGCAAACCATGGGAGTTCCAGTTCAGGAAGTCCAAAGACACGCATATCAAGCATCATGACTGCACATCCAACCTGGTCGACCTCTTCCAGTCCATGCTTGTCCGGGGTGGAGTAGACGTATCGTTTATCCTTTGCAAATGCAGTCGGATAGGTTGGAAGTCTTCTGCGGACACAATTGGCTGCAACAACAGCCTGATTGTGATTCAGGAGGTTCTGAACAGTGTCAAACGGGAAGACCATGTCACTGTCAATGAACAGTGCATGGGTTGCTCCCCATTTATATGCCATTGCGACCAGACGATGTCTTGAGTCTGGGATGATTGAACATTGGACTCCAAAAAGTTTGATCTCCTTGGTTCCGTTTTCATATTTGGAATCTGAGAAGCAAGCCATCATATTGGCAATACACTCTGCAGTGTTTGCATTCCAGGTCCCAGTGGAGGGCACCAGGACCGCAATCTTGAGGTCCCAGTTATTATCTTCTACAGTTTTCCCGGCCATGTTCTGAAAGCCTTGTTATCGGGGTTATTAGCCCATTGTTTCCATTTTGCCTTGTCATTTACCCAACCCTCACGGCAAGCCTGGTTCCAGATTGCCTCAGGAATATAGGCTGCATGTTTCCACTCCTTGCCTGGGGTGAGTTCCGACATTTCTTTTGCTGACTGGAGGATGTTGTCGACGTTCTGAGTCTCAGAAATCATCGTATCCCCGTCAGGAGAGACGTGGAACCCCTCTGCCATACCGGTAGCGGAGTTCCAGTCCAGAAGCTGGTTTATACTCATCAGCTTGTTATCAGGTCCGCTGCAATTCCCATCGCAGCCTCATTCCGCATCTCCAAAGTATACTCAACTGTGAGCATACGTTTTTCTGCATCACCGGTTTTTGCCAGTTCCGTGAGGTCAAACTCCCGGAGATAACCGATTGCTGCATACTCAGGATCAACTGCAATGGCAGATCGTTCCCTGGAGAACCTATTGGGCATGATTGTCATGTCTCCAAAGTCGCTGGCATACAGAGATGCTGCACCCTGGATTGTTCCAATCGAGACATTCTCCCGTGCTGATGCACGTCCGGAAAAGTCAGAGACCCGTTGCTTGTTAACTGGGCCGACCATGAGGACTTTTGCTTCAGATCCTGAGGAATAAACCTGTTGGATTACATCCTTCAGGATTGTCTCAGTCAAAGTTCTCAAGTCACTGGCTCCTGCATCCCCAGGGGTTGCAGTTGTTGCAGTTCCAGGGTCAGTTCCAGTTGTGGTGCCTGTTCCACGGGAGGTGTTGGTTCTGATCCAATCCTCCAAGGACTTCAGTGCACGGGTTCCTGAGACCACAGGAGTCTGATTCTGAGTCATGATGTACTCCATGTCTCTCTTCAGTTCCTTGGACTTCTTGGCAACCTGGTATGCTAGTTCTGAGGTCCTACCTGCCTTGTTCACCACATCCTGGGTGCTTGATACAATCACATCCTTGCGACTGATCTGGCAGACGTTGGATTCCCGTGTCGTTGCTGAAACAGCACTAAAACTAGTTATATCATCCCCTTCCGGGTATGCATTTGAAGCAGCAGCAGCTAGGCTATCTGTCTGCCACTCGTGTGTCACTCCTTCAACATCCACTCTTCCGATCATGGAAATAAATGGGGTATCAAAGGGCGATATATTGTAGATCGCATTTGTCAAGTCCTCACGGTTACCTACCG
>Ga0209349_1001680_pt1 | contig 10851 bp, 11 predicted proteins | sample ETNvirnome_2_130_FD_184067 | JGI IMG/M metagenome (GOLD analysis project Ga0209349, IMG submission 184067) | Marine viral communities from the Pacific Ocean - ETNP_2_130 (SPAdes) (version 2) | ecosystem: Environmental > Aquatic > Marine > Oceanic | place: Pacific Ocean | collected 2013-06-22
ATCGTCTGCTGTAGTCGGCTGAACTTCTTCATAGTATTCATGAATACCTACTCCATCAGCTGTACGAAGCATTCTTGAATCTAATTCACTATCGAACTTATTTTGTCCATAAATTGGATTTGCCATGATCTACCTCCTTATGTCCAGATAGCATGAGATTCGGCCATTGACCATTCCATGCCAGCTTCAGTTAAGATTTGATCTACCCTACGGTCGACTCCTGAGTTCTCTAAAGTTTGAACTCCTACGTAGACTGAAGTATCACGATTGATGCCATTACCAACTAAAGGCCTGTAAGCACAGTTCTTCATATTGATACCAAGCATTTTAACATTTGAACCATCAAGATGCACATTTCGTGCAACCTGCATATCACCATATACAGTTGAGATAGTAGTTACATCAACCCCAAGGATCTTCTTTCTGCCAACACTTGACATATCAGCACGACCTAATGGAGCATTTGCACCAGTTAATGCTGGAAATGAGGTAGGTGTAGTATTACCTGCACCTGGTTGTACCAGACCAACATTATTAGCAAAATATCCACTAAGTTTATGCAGCCAATTATATACTTCTGTACTACAGAAGAATACTGTTGCTTGACTGTTGTTATACCTAGGATCCATTAAGTTTGACAAGTCATCAAGAAAACTATCTTGACTCTTAGTTGTAGGATCTAGACTAAATGTATTACCATAACTGGTAATATAGTCCACTGCACCTTGAGTATAATTGATATTGTTTGTTGAATCTTCATATTGAGATCCAAACAACAATGATGTTTCAATATCCCATTTATGCTCAATTAACTTCTCTTTCCAAACTCTAGCCCACTCATTTGGTTCAAACTTCAGTACTGTAGCTCTGGCCGTATTGGTCATTGCCATTGAAGTCTTCCAAATTTGTGTTACTCCATACTGAGAAGCATATGGTTGATCATGCCAAGTCTCTGGAAAACCAGATCCTTCTTGATGTGCTGTACCTACTACATAACTTCTACACTTTTCAAGAGTACCAGCAATACTAACATCTGCTACAACTTCTTGATCAGCACTATCAGCAATATCGCCAGGTATAAAGTTATTGGCATCCCAGCCAGATAACTCTACAGCACCTGAACTTGCAGTAGCTCTTACCACTGTACCAGTAACTAATGTTGGATATTTACTATCCTTAGCAACTGATGCATATGATGTAGAATCAACAGCAGTAATACGAACTAGCATATAATCTGTACCCCAATTTGCTATCGTATATGTAGCACTGTTCATTGGAACTTTGACAATCTGACCTGGCAAGAAAAACTGAGGTGTAGTTCCACTGACACCTACGTCAACTTTATTAGTTGTCTGCCCAAAGACATTCTGTATATTTCCTTGGCTTTTATAATCTCCAGCCATATATAATTTTACTGTATCACCAGCTACGCAGGGAGATCCACCATCATTAGATGCTGTTAATGTAGCATCTCCAAATGAATCTGCAGCTGCACTAGTGATAAATCCAATCACATAGGCATACCGTTTATGGAAGGAAGGTCTTTTCTCAGTAAATTTAAACTGAGGGTCGTCTGTCGCTTTTTTCGCCACCTTACTTACAAACCTAAAGAACGGATCTTGAGGGATTGCCAGCTCAGATACTCGGCTACCAAAGTTATACCTTCTACGTATATCTCCAGTAGCTAAACTATTACTAGCACCTGGGCCTATCCCTGCATCGTAATCCGCTACAGTCAGATTTGTGTTCGGTGTTATGACCGATAAAAAATCAGACATATCGAACTCCTTAATTTAAGTTCAGATAGATCCTAGGCCACAAGTGGCTTCGTATATATAATTCTATCCGAACAGGTTGTCTAAATCGCCATCCAGACCTAAGATTCCATCAAACAAAGCGTTATCTGGAGTCTTCTCTTCGGTCTGGCTGTTAGCTCCACTAGCGGTTGTCGGTATGTTCCTGACATTCTTCATCTGGTTTAGCATGTCATTCTTTGTAGATTTCACAACATTAGCATTAGCTTGATCACGATTCAAAAGATAATCAACATCTTCAAGTGTGAGCACATGTTGCTGTGCTCTATCTTTAAAGGTCTTAAACTGTTCATCAGTCATTCCCTTTTTCTGTTGAAAATCTCCTTCCATCGCTTTCTGTCGGGCAGCTCTCTGCATTTTAGCAGAGTTAACCTTCTCAGCTTTGTATATTTGCGATACTCTACTCTGAACAACTTTATCTACTTGAGCTTTCATGAGTTTTGCAGAATCAGAATCAGGTTCTGTCATTGCTTCATTTGCATCAAAAACAAAATCCTCATCCAGATTCAACTCATCCTGAACACTCTTTGTAGCTTTTCCGCCATTTACCAGATATTCACGAACATGCTGAACAAGTCCACTATCGTTTTTCATTGCTTCAAGAACAGGTACAAAAGGTTCTACCTCTTGGTACTTATCTCTCAGCTTAACGGCTTCACGGCTACTGTCTTGGTAGCGTTTCTTGTAGGGATTACCGTCATCCTCCCAACCCACGTTATCGGAGCCAACAGTTTCTTGCTGGGTTACCTGCTCGGTGCCAACTTCCTGTCGGGTTGCCTCAGTGTTATCATCGGCAATTACGCCATTTACATTTTCTTCTAAGGCTTCAAAAAAGCCCTCAGAGGAGCCAAAAACTTCCCCTTCAACTTGATCAGTTGTTGGTATTGCTTCTGGGTTGCCTGCTGTTTCTTCCATTCTAAACTCCTATACTTTTGTTAATGTTACTACTTTTTATCACTATCTTGCAAATTCTTTTTTGCGAACTGTAATTCTCTTGCCAAATCCTTCTTTGTAGTTCCTACTTCTCTGGACATATCTTTCTTGGCAGTCTCTGCCTCATTGCCCATTACATTCTGGAGAAGTTTCTGTTTTGCGTCTGTTGTACGGTAAGAATCTTTCAGATCACCTTTAACTTCTTCCTTCCTTTTGGTAATCTCCATCTCAGCCTGCATGACCTTACCCTTAATTCCAGCTTGTACCAATTGTCTTTCAAGAGTCTCAATAGTACCTTCCTTGTCCTTTAATGCTTCCTGCATTTGTCCTAACTGACCCTGTAATTTAGAATAGAGGCTCTTACGCTTTGCTATCTGCTCTTTGTTCCTTACATCAGTTTCAGCAAGGACTGCAATATCATCTATGACACCAAACTGTAGAAGTTCCTTCAATTCAGCAAGATATGCCCACCTATTTACTGGAAGTGTAGAACCAGCTACTATTCTAACATCAAACTTAGCAGATGAATAATCCATAGATTTTCCTATCGCTCTCCCCATGTCATTATAAATTGGAATATTTATTTCCTGCTCCCTCTGTTCTTGTATGGCAGAAGGTTGTATGATTCTAAATCTTTTATTTGCACTATAAACAGATTGAGACATCTGCATTATGACCTTACCTAATTGTCTTAGTCCTGGTTCAATAGCATGCTTCATCCATTGTTTAATCCTCCTTGTCCCATATTCATCCAGTGCAAGCATCCCTCTAAATGTTTCATGCTGTTCTTTTGTATCCCCCTGCATAGAAGAATATATTCCAGCTAAATATTCCATATCTCCTTTTCCCTGCTGAACAACAGTGAAGAATGCATTTGATAATGGAGCTGGTATTATAGGGACAGGTTTTTCAGATCCAGGTCTAACTGGCAATAATGCTCCAGGGGCAGAAGAATACTGTTCCCATAACTCTGGATCTATAGAACCCTCCTCATATAACCACCTTAATGATGATCCAAGAGAAGCATTATGCACCATTATCTGATGAGACTTATTTATCTCTTTCTGTTTACCTACAAGTGGAGCAACTGCAGATACTGGGTATGGAGTACCAGTCCACTTATAATGAAATGGAACTATTGGATACTCTGTAACATTATCTGGATATACTATCTCATTAAGTAACTTATCTCCAGCTGTTATTGTTTGTCTAATCCTTGTACCGTAAAACTGAATACTATCTACGATTGATTTTTGAAAAACCTTATCTTTTATGAGCATATTATATTCTTTTTCAGATACAACATTATTTTCAATCTTTGATGCTTCAGCCTGCAACTGACTCATATACTGTTGCTCCGCAACCTTCAACTGCTGCTGCATCATGTCCTGAGCTTTTTTCATTTCCAACTCATATCTCTCAGGAATCATTTTCCCCCCTTGAACTGCCTGCTGCATTTCCTTCTGCTGTTCCATCAGCTGAACTTCCATCTCAGAAGCCATCTCCTTCATTTTCACCTGAACTTGCTGTTTTATAGCTTGCAGTTGTTTTTTATTTGGAGGTATACGATAAAAAACATTGACATAAGAAACTTTTATCTTTTCATATAATTCAAATAGTTCTATTGTAGGCTCATGCTCTCCAGTGATACCTATACCCATGTCTTCTCCAGTTGGATCACCCTTTAAGAAAAGCTTCTGCTCCTTATCTGCTAAAGCTCTTTCTGTAAAAGCCGACTCTCCTTCAATAGATGAGACTTGATTGATTTTTCTTTTATGTTGAGGAAATAATTTTATTATATGACTCTTAGGAAGAACCTTTCTAATCAAAACAAAAGAAGCATCTCTAAACATTATATCTCTAGATTTAGGATCTACATATATATCGAATGCGTCTGGCTGCTGAAGAACAACCTCCCCCATTCCATTATCCATATCTGGATTAACACTTACCATAATATATCCTATGGATTTACATATAGCATCATTAACTGCATTTGCATACAAAGTATTTCCATCTGAAAGATTCCAGATATAATCAGAAAGATCTGAAAATACAGCAGCTACCTCTGAATCACTTCCCTCTACACCTATCGCCTGCCATCTGGGACTATTTGCAGTAGCATAAAAGTTCAACATTTCAACTACAGGCAATATCCTGTTAATTGTAAATGTAGGCATCCCCTGCTCCTGCAAGGATGCCTTCTCACTCTGGGATAATTGTTCATCATGAGCAAACTCATATCCTTTCTGATTTACAAACTCCCACTGACTTCGTGTCCAATTACTGGATAGATTATATAATTCTCTTATCTGATCTACTTTTTTCTTCTTAGCCATTACTTCTTTTTCTTCTTTTTAGATGCATTATACTTCCTTTTAGTATCTCCTGTTTTTAGTTTACTTGTATCCTCTACGGATAAATCTTTAGTTGTAAGTATATCTGCTATGCTATTACCCAATCCCTTGCTTTAGGTTTCTTTTTATACCAGTTACCTTCCTTGTCCTGACCTGCTGCCATGGGAGGATTGGCAAACTTGACTGCATAGGCAAGAGCATCTATGGTATCATCGTGAGCCATTCTTGGTCCAAATGTTGTTATCTCCCTATGCAGATCGTACTGAGTCTTCTTCAGATGTATCTGCCCTATTGAAAATCTTTGAGCTAATATCTCTTGTATTCTGTCCCTCTTGCTCATCCTGTTGCCTGGCTTTTCTGCCCTATACCCAATAGAGAAGTCATTTCTCCTTCTCATCTCAGAGTTCAATGCTTGGAATATAGGTTTGCTCATTGTAGTATCTTCTACCGTAAAGAGACTTGGTTTGAAACTTTTTGCATATTGGAACATATAATCTACTATACCCAACTTATGCTCTCCTGGGATTCCCAATACTGGTATAGACTGCTTTCGTATGTAATCAAGTACATAAATATTATTATCTGGAGTCACTGCTACAGCAATCATGACTGAGAAGTCAGAATCCCTTCTTGCAGAATCTGTAGCTGGATCCACCCCTACAAATACATTGCATGGCTGGAATCCATTATTATTTGCATCAATGAAAGAAAGTCCAGTTTCCTCATCTAGTCTAAATGATCCATCCCAAAACTTTATGTGATCTCTTGTAAATATAGCATCCTCTGCACTTTGAACTTCCATCATGTATTCCTGATAGAACTTCTGTGGAGTACCTGAATCCTGGTAGAATTTCTTCTTTCTCTCCATTTCCTTCATTCCAAACCAATCTGGCCAGAGTGGTGTACCATCATCCTGCAATGCTTTGTATGTTATCACCTTCCAGCTAAATGGCTCTCCTCTCATCTTTGCCTGCTGGTATCCAACAAGAATCTTCTGTATAAATGCATCATAATGCACTGGAGTTCCATTTATCCTTAATCTTCCTGTCTTTGGTTCAAGTGCTGGGAATACAACTGCCGTAACCAGATTCGATATTTTAGAACGACTCTCAGGCGTAATAGTGTTATTCTCGTCTTCAAAATCATCCAGCACAATGAGATCATACCTTTTATGAAGCTTTGCCCCACCTCTTATCCCCGAAAGATTAGACTTAGAAATGAGTTTGCACCCATTTGTGAGTTCAATATCATCCTCAGTCCACTTTCTACCTTTTAAATCTCCAAAGTAATATCTCACCTTATCATTGAATTCAATATGATACTTAACATAATCAAGATTAGGGACAGAAATCTTTGAGCTTGCTGCCACCCAACCATAAAATAATGGCTCTTGAGTAAAGAGAAAATCATGAAGGATGCTGCACTTAGTAAGAACAGTTTTCCCATGCCCTCTTGGTAAAATAACTGCCAACTGTCTAACACTTGCGTCATCAACTGCATCTGCTACCTCATAATGAAAGAATGGAGTCTCACTTCTCTGGAAGTCGTCTGGAAGAAATAACTTACCAAAAGCTATCAAATCCTCATATGCTAACTTTAGCTGTTCTTCAGCTTTCGTTATGTTCTGGGTATTGATGTTCGCCATACTTCTTCTTTAGATACTTAACAAATTTCTTTTCACTCTTAGTGAAGTCAATATAATCCTTTAAGCTAGTACTTAATACCTGCAAGCCTGAAAACAAATAGTCTAAACGCTCGTTTACACCCTTTATTTCACGAATAATATCGTGTTTAGATACGGTTTTACCGTTTTTCACACTCAAATATGCAACTTATTAGCAAAAATTACAAGAAAAAATGTTAATTCTGCTAATATTTTGTTGAATCAGCTTTCATACCTTCAAGTTCAGACTGCATTATAGCTTTTTCCCCATGCTTTTCTATTAAAGCATCCAGCACTCTTTGCGTATTCCAGTAGTTATCCTTATAAAAACCTTCTATAGCCTTTATAGTCTGTCTTCCATATAAGCCATCTACCTCAAGCTCTCTGTTCTCAGGATAGTATTTGAGTAGCTTTTGCAGCTTCTTCAAATTCTGATTAGTCATACCACCCTTCTTCTGTGTAGCCTGATAAGCTTCATGTACTTTTTGACTGTATTCTCCCGTGTATGGCATTTTATTCTCCTTACTTAAATATATCTTCTTCTAATGTCATAGAATCCATAATCATATCTTCTGTTCTTGTACTATAAATGTATGATGTTCTTATAGGGACTGCAGTACCTTCTAATGCCCTAGTTGTTATCACTCCCTCGTGTCCCTTCTCCATATAATAGTCTTCATCGCCTACTATTACATCAAGATACTCAGGAAAAACAGCTGCAATAACCTTAGAAATTCCAGCTGGCAGCTTTCTTGCACTTTCGTATTCTTTTGTTGATGTACCCTTTCTTAAATCAAAATCTTCTGCTATCTGGTATTCATATCTACCATCACCAATTTCCCTTCTTCTCAATGTAGTAACATTTCCTAGTATATTATAAAGAGAAACACTTATTTCTGATGCAGAAGCGTCATAAACTCCCCCAGCTTTTTGAACAGCTATACGACTACTACCAGGTTGTCCTTTAGTTGATTTCTTATAATGAGGACTTATCTGTCTCCATTCCCAACCTTCCTCTGCTGAGTATTCAGGATTTGTAGATGGAGTCCAATCTTCACTACCCATAGGAGCATGTCTTATAAGCTTATTCCAGTCCTCATCACTAATTTCCAATTCTAATGGTTCACCACTCCCACCTAAAAAGTGAGCCATAAATACAGATGATTGAGATAACTCATCTCCTGTAAGCTGAGAAAGCACCCCAGTCTTATGTAATTGGCCTACTACCTTAGGAAGCATTTTCTGCCTTGTCTCTAATGGAAGATACTTAGCAGTTCCTGCTAGTTTAGTCAACCAACCTGGTATCTTAGGATCACCCATTTTCAATCTCCTTTGGTCGCTCTACATCCTCTAACTGCTTATCACTAAACCCTTGAAACTGTATACCAGTCAACTGTGTAAGCCTGGCTGTAGACTTATCTTCAAGATCTAGTATATCAGATAGCTTGAACAAAGCCTTCAATTTAGTGTCATCTTTCTCTGAGAGGTCTGCAACTGCCTTTATACCTTCAAGTATGCTCTCTTGGGTGATTCCGAGCTTTTCCAGTATAGGTTCTAGTTCTTTCTTCATAGCTTTCCTTATTCTTGTATATTTAATAAGTTCCGAACTCTTAAAATTAGCGTAATGAGGATCATTGGTAGGGAATGCCTTTATATAAGCTTCCTGTGGACTTAAGCCTGAAGTTACATAATCAACAAAGAGACTCTCATGTTTATTTAGTTTATTCCTCACTGGAGTCCTGGCATTGTTACCACTGATAGTATATATATTCTTCCTTCTAGAAGAGTCCACCTTTCCTGAAGCCAAGTAAGTACCAGTACAGGTCCCTATATACTTTACAATCCTATTCTTACCTTTGGCTTTGTTTAACTCACCAGCTCTTAACACTTCCATGTAACAGCCATCGTGTGCTTCTATCCATTGACCTACCTTGGCCTTCTTAATGTCATTTGTCATATTCTTTAGTATATTGGCAGGTAATTCAGCTTCTTCCTCATATACAGTATGTGATAAGCCATTGACTTTGTAATGTCTCATAGTAAGCGTAAGCGGCTTGTCAAGTTAGGGCTATATCTGTGGAACCCATTTGCATTTCCTCAATCATGTCTTCTTCATCTATTAAGTCTACAAGATCTGTATCATTAACTTGAAAATGCATCTCCTCATCCTCAATCTCCTCATGAATATCATACACTTCACCATTTCTTCTACTATATCTTATCCTTAGTGTGTATATCTGCATATACTAATCTATAACTAAGCCAATATCATGTGAAAGTTAAATTATATGTTTGGGAAGTATATGGACTTATCCCTGGAGAGGCAGTAGCCAATTCTTGGGTTTCATACCTTGTATTTCGTCAGAGCCAGTTCCATTTTTAGTCTTGGACTAAGCTCTACCCATACTCTGCTTTATAACAAGGCTGGTTTCGACAATATCGGAGAAAACTCAAGGAGAACATGTTCCTGTAAATTCAGGAAACCCCTATCAAATCCAACGTCTGACCCCTTAGGTAGAACTAATGCTAGGGTACCTACTGGGTGATTGTTACTATTATCTAATAACATTGTCATGGGGAATATAGCATAACTTTAGACAATATGCAAAAGGTTTAAAAATTATAGCATTTTAGTGTGTGGCTTTATCACACTACCGTACCCCCTATGAAGGGGTTTTAGCTATCGCTTTTTCGTTATTTTTCATTTATGTTTTTTTGATTTTTTGTCTCTTTCTTAAGCTTAGGAGGTTAACATGAAAGAACTTAGAGCACTAATTGCTGCAGCTGCAACATTTATAGGCCTAGAAAAACTACGCCTAGTAAAGCCTGAGGATTTTGAACTCATGGTTGAATGTGCACTGATGGATATACCAGTACATGAAGCTGCTGGGATGAGGCGGAAGATGGCTCGTATTGCAGATACTTTGTCTCAACAGACAAGCAGGACTAAGGCTGCTAACTGGGCTAATGTAGCCTGGAACCTTAATCCTGACACTGGTTTTAACCAGCGTGTAGGTAGGAGTTTCAACAGGTAATCCGTTATCTGTTTCACCTTGAGGGCTAGCAACTTTAATCTTGTTAGCCCTCTTAACTTTTTTATATATATTGTTATATTGTCTGTATACCATAGATATAGACATCAACTTATACCAAACAGGAGATGAATCAATGGATATAAGCATACAAAGGGTAGATAGAGTTCTAAAAAGAATTAAATCTATAACTATAGAAGTTGAAGCTAAATTAGATCAAGAGATGGCTGAAGCCAAAAAGAAATGTAAATGTATTGGTTTGCATGGTTGGGATTGTCCCATCTCAGATCTGATTCTTGCTCGATTTAATCAAACCACTAGTAAATAATACTGGAAGAGAATATGTATTTTTCTTCCTTAAGTGACCAATTAGCTCACCTTCAGGATTGATAGGCTGAAATGCCAGTAAATATCCACGGTGGTCACGTTAAGCATTTAGAGTAACCACAGTTATTCTTTATGTAAACTAAGAGTAATGTTATCTAATGGTACTGTGATACTGTTAGGTAAGCAGTGCAACACTGTACTCTGATGTGATGATGGGGCAACACAACAATGTTTGCTCCTGCAAATGTACGAAAGCACAATGCATGGCTGCCACCTAGCAGCACAGGACATGTAGAATGTGTTAGTAGGTACTGTGCCCATCATTACTGACGTTTCACCTTTACAATGAGATCACCTTGACGTGGTGTAGAGGCTTTAAACTAAGAATCTCAAGAAGTTACAATAGGGAACGCAAGTTCGCTGTGTATGCTTACCCTTTAGTAAGATGTATTGTCCAAGGTAGAAACGTATTCACACTTAAGTCGGATACACCTGCGGACATTAAGCCAATGTATGTGCGGGCTCATCTTGCTATTATATTTGGGGAATGTATCAACTTCGGTTTCTGTTTGTTGTTTTATAGGGAGCAGTTGCGGATAAGCCTATAACATTCCCCTGGATTGGCACTCTAACTCATATCAATCTTAAACTATCAGGAGTATCGAGTTTATGGTCCAGTTGGTTGCTGGTTAGACTACTATGAATATGTATGAATGATGGTGATT
>Ga0209349_1001684_pt1 | contig 10839 bp, 14 predicted proteins | sample ETNvirnome_2_130_FD_184067 | JGI IMG/M metagenome (GOLD analysis project Ga0209349, IMG submission 184067) | Marine viral communities from the Pacific Ocean - ETNP_2_130 (SPAdes) (version 2) | ecosystem: Environmental > Aquatic > Marine > Oceanic | place: Pacific Ocean | collected 2013-06-22
TTCCCTACTATCTTCTGGTTTCTGTCCTGTACTTAAAGTTTCTAAACCAGCATCTTGTACTAATTTAGCATAATAAACTCCAGGTTCAGGAAAGATAGGAGTATCATCTGTTCCTTGAATAACTAAAAACATTGTTAGCACAAATCCTAATCCGATTGCCATAAAACTTAACATTAATATTTTTTTAGGTTGAGATTGTAAATACTTAAACACCTTTGGTACTTTTACATTTACTTGAGGTACCTTTGGTCTCTTAGGTCTTCTAAGTTTAGGTAATTTTACTCTCTTGAAATTAAATCTTTTCATTTTTATTTATTTATTCTCCATCATCTTTTGTACTATTGCTCCTACTGCTAAGCTTACTGGATTAGCAAATATTGCAAATGCTACTAATATAATATCTAAGTGAGGTGCTACTTCCGTTGGGTTGCTTGTTGTTTTCCATACTATTATTATTCCTAATATTACAAATGCAAAAATTATTGGCCCTACCAAGAGTAGAGTAATAAACTCTATTCCTGTAAGAGCATAACTTTTATTTTCACTCATTTTTTATCTACTGCATCTCTAAGTCCATATAGACCCAATGCTCCAAATATTGCGTAAGCTTCTACTGGTACTGCATATCCTGCTGCTTGAGCTATTCCAGTTAATGCTGAAAGGATTGCTGCTATCATTGTTTTACTTTTCCACGCTGGTTTGTTTTTCATCTTTTTACCTCCATATTAATCTAATCCGTTTAAATCTATTTGAAATAATTTCCTACAATTAAGATAAATCAAAACTTTGTTTGTATCATATTGATTCATAACATCACTTACCTGTAAACAAAGGTTATAACTATAAGTTTCTGTTCGTCCAACTAAGCCTAAAGGAATTTGATAAAAAGTTGGTGCTGTAGTAAGATTACCTCCGGTTATCACACTTGCAGTAGGATTTGAACAAACAACCAAAGTAGCACTCATATTATTTCCTGGTGAAGCCGCTTGTTGTGCTGAAGCATAAACAAAGCATAAGGCTCCATTATCTAATAAACAAAAATTAGTTGTAGTTCCATAAGGACATGCACCACCTGCATGATAAATTTCTGCAGCTGAATTTACATCTTTAGTACCATCATAATATCCTACATTACCAATACCACCAGCCTCATCACTATTATCACTTTTCCTCATCAAAATTAAACATTTAAAATCAGTTAGATTTGCTCCTGAGGCATAACAATAAATAGATGACCTATTCAATCCATTATCTATTGTCCAATCGTGCCCTGAATCTGTCCAAGTAGTACCATCAGTTGTATACCAAATACTACCATCTCCAGCTTCAATTGCTATTCCGTGAGTAGCATCATGCATTCCTACTCCTACAAATTCTTCATTCCCAGAAGGAGTACCTACTTGAGTAAAATCAACTCCATCATTAGTAGAATACCATAATCCACAAGGACCACCACTGCCAGATAAATATATTAACCCATCTAAAGAATAATCCCCACCTGTTATTGTTGTACTATTAGGTGGACGAGTTGTACCTGTAGTCCAATTAGCTCCACTATCAGTTGTATATCTTATTGTAGCTCCACTTGAATTACTACTGAATCCTTTAGTTGTATCTCCTAAACATAACCAACCATATTCCTCTGTTGAGTTTGATGCTGTTGCAGTAGCCCCTGCATCTGTTGTATTATAATCTTCCCTTGCCCAAGCTGTAGCTGAATAAGGTAGTATAAATGAATAGGACTTCCAATTTCCTAATATAGCGAAAGAATTTAACTTAATAGCTTTAAGTGGATTTTCTATTATCGCATCATTTGTATCATTTAAATCTGCTGCATATAATACTTCTCCATCTATCCAATCTGTTCCACCTAAAAGTGTATTCTTTATTGCCATTGTTTATTTAACCCTCATTATCCATACCATATCAGTTTTAGTAGTTAAGAAAGCATCAGGAAATTCCCCCATACCTGCTGTGTCTACAATATAATCCTTTGAATATCCACTCCCTCTATTTCCTCTTATCTCAGAATTAAATTGATTTAAATTTAAAGAAGGTAAAGTAATACCATTAAGAACACTATCGGAATCATCTAATACTTGCCCATTACACTCTGCATAATTAGTAGACAGAATAGGTTGAACAACTACTGAATAGTTCATTGATGTAGTTAAAAATATATCTGTAGCTAATGTAAGTTGTGTTTCACTATCTATTGAACTTATTGCAGAAGAAACTTGAGTAGCATCAACATTCATAAGTATTTCTTTCACATAACAAGTTGTTCCACCTCCACCCTCTTTTTGCCATTGTTCTATTTTCCATACATTTTTAGTTGGAGAACCATTATCTGAAGACTTTAATGCCCAATTATTATCTCCAGGAGTAGGAGAGAACTCTACTTCAGCATCAGTTGAATCTGTGTAAAAGAATTTCCACTTAATAAAAATTTGACCAGCATTTCCTCTCCTATACTGGTATGAAATATTAGGTATTCTATATCCCTTAGTAGAATCATCACTAAAGGTCCAAGTTTTTTTTAATACATAACTTGAACTACCCTCACTATAGGTTGCTGAATCAAAAAAAGCAGTAGTACCTGAAGGAAAAGTTGATGGAATAATAAGTGCATCTACTCTCATAGAAGTAGTTACAGAATCGGATTGAAAAGTTGCTCCACTATCTATCAATTTATCAGCTGTAACAGTTGTATCAGTTCCATTACAATTTTCTCCTAAAGATTTCGCCCAAGGTATTATTCCTCCTATTGGAGGTCCAGCATCAACTACATCAGTAAAATTCTGATTAACTTCTGCTGCTACTGCAGTTGTTCCATCAACAAATGTATATGTTACTGCCATTTTATTCTAATTTCTTTAACCTCTCATCTAAATCTTTAAATAAAGCTGCTATTTTTAAACCTCTATCTGTTACAGGATATTCATCAATATCGGATTCTCCAAATATTTCTTTAAGTTCTGCTGTATAGTCTATTGCCATTCTATTTATACTAATCCTCCTAAATTAATCTGCCATAACTTCCGATAGGAACCAGAAATCAAAATTTTGTTTGTATCATATTGTTGCATAGTATCATTAGTCTTACCAAAAACATCAGTACCTGAAGCTATACCACATAAACCTAATGGGATTTGATAAAAGGTTGGTACTGTAGTCATAACCCCACCAGCCATAACTGAATCAGTAGGATTAGTACAGGCCACTATTTGAGCACTTTGAATATCATTGTCATCTACACTATAATGCCCATTAGCATAAGCAAAACATAATGTACCATTATCTAACATAGTAAAATTAGTTGCTGTTGCAACATATGATGTTGCAGCTCCATAATAGATTGCAGCAGAATCATCACTACCATCATAATATTCTACAGTACCTACAACTCCAGAAGACCCAGTAGTACCATTTCTTCTTTGCATTATTAAACATTTAAAATCAGTTAGATTTGCTCCAGAAGCATAGCAGTAAACAGCTGCCCTTTGTACATTTGTATGACTTGAAACAGTATGGCCAGAATCAGTCCAATCTACACCAGCATTCTTGGTCCAATAAATTGCTCCAGTAGCATATTCTATTAATATTCCATGAGTCGCATCGTGCATATTTACTCCTGCAACACTTGCTGGAGCAGTAGTTGCTTGAGCCCAATTATCTCCATCATCAGTTGAAAACACTAATCCTTTACCACTTGATGCTAAACCACATACAACTATTAAACCATCATTAGTATAATCTGCACCAGTTATCGCAGTAGCATTCCACGCAGATGATGGTGCTGACCAAGTAGTTCCACTATCAGTAGTATACAAACTTATAGATGTAGAACTGCAATTAAGTGCCTTAGTTGTATCCTCTTTACACATCCAACCATTTTGTTGTGTTGCACCACCAGCTACTTTTGTCGCACCACCATCAGTAGTTCTACTATCTTTCATTTCCCAAAGTACACTTGAAAAAGGTAAGATAAATCCTGGTGCATTTGTAGCAAGTACCCCAAAAGGATTCATCTTGAGCAGTTTTAAACCTACATTACCAGAACCCTCATTATTAACTCCTGTATCAATATATAAATCTGTTGTACCATCTGCACTTCCTATTCTTATACCACTTACAGTTGTACTAATTGCTCCACTACTTCCTAAATAATAAATTTCTTTGTCACTTAAACCTGTTGTAACCCATTTACCTTTTGTAACTAAAGTAATATCAGCTCCAGAATCTACTCCTGCATAAGCAATTCCAGTAAAGAAATTTGCAGAACTACTATCGCTAATATATGCCTTACCATCACTTTCCTTAATATAACAAGCTTTACCAATAGCTATAGCTTCTCCAGCCTCAGCTGTGGTTCTCATACAACCTAATATATCATCTGCCTCTATTATATTTCCATCTGCTATTACGCCCATTTTACACCATTGTATTAACGACTACTATTGCCATTTCGTCTGAACTTGTTTTACTAATACTTGTGAATACATCTCTATCTATCATTAAAGGAGTTCCGTCTGTATTAAAACTTCCTGTTTCATCTATTGGAAAACCATTAGCTTGTAAACTATTTAAATAATATCTCAAAGTTACTTTCTTATTTGTTTCATCAAATATAGGATAACCAGTAACAAAAACTGCACCCAAATCTGATGTTGCCCATTGTCTTAATAAATCATAAATTACATAACCATCTGTCCAATCATCAGTAGCATTATTAGTTGTTATAACTATTTCAAAAGTATCAATATCTCCAACTACTGTTCCTGTTTCAGTTAAATCCTCTACATTAGTAGTTCCAGTTGTAATCCAATTCCACCCAACTGCTAATTGTGCAGCAGTTCTTGTTATCTTAAAATAATCAGTTGCTAAAGTACTTCCTAATCTAACCTCTAAAGCTGTTCCAGAAGTTTTAAACATAGCTAAAGTTGCAGCATTATAAATATAAATCCAAAAAGAAACTGGCTCAGTTCCAGTTATTTTAGTTCCTGCAGAAGCTAAATCTGCAATATACCATCTCTTTGTAGCACTTGAATTATCTGTTTTAAGGTTTTGAGCTGTAGCATCTGTAACACCTGCTCCCTCTTTATATGTTGTAGTATTAGAAGTTGAATTTTCTCCACCATCACTTGAAGTTAAAGTATTTGAACCATCATCATTAACAGTACCATCTCCTATTGGAATATGAATATCTAATGCAGTATCTGCGACTACAGGAGTTGTAGTTCCTATACCAACTCTAAATTTAGAAGGAATTGTATAATCTGGAGAACTCTTGTAAGTTCTATTTAACATTACATTCTTTCCTGAATTTGTTATTACTCCACCAGTAGCCATCTTAGCCTAAAACCCCTTGGTCATATTTCTTTATCATTTTTCAACTTTATAAATTATTTAGTTAATTACTCACACGCAGGATATGTTATTTCTTCCCTTAATACCCATTCTGTTTGATTTCCCTCACCCAATTCATCGCTTCCTAATACACCACCAGTTGGATGTCCTAAAACAAATGCACTTGTTACATCTCCCCAATTTACTTCACCCCATATACCAAAAATAGGATGCCCCCAAATCATTCCACTTCTTCCATAATAAGCAAGTCCATAAATTCCTTGAGTAGGATGTCCATAAATTCCTGTTATTCCAGCTATACTTTTTGAATATATTTTAATTGAACATTTGGCAAATTCTGCACTATGTGATATATTAACTAAGTGTATTAAGAAGTCAGATACTCTTGCTGTCTTTTCTTCTAATTCTATAATCCTATCCATTACTTCTGTTTGCCAATCAGCAGTCTTCCAAGTTTTATCTCCCACATCAATCTGGTCGCCCATATTAGGAAAGGTTTTAACAATATTATTTATTAATAAAATTCTATCTTCATTTGCCTTACTATCAACTACTTGTACAGTTTGTCCTGGTTTTAAAGTAATATTAGTTAAGGAAGTTGCTACAGTGCTTATAAAAGGAATAGAATATTTTTCAAGCACTTCATTTAATTTAACTTCAGCATCATCAACATCTTTAATACCATCAAAAAAGAAAGTCTTTTGGTGAGTTCCATAAGTTCCAACACTTGATGGACTTTGCCCTGCTAAAGGAACAGGAATTGAATAAGTATAATCAACTTGAACATATTGGTCTGCAGCCCAAGCATAACCTCCATCTGTTTCCCAAACTATTCTTTTATTTATCTTATCTACAGTATAATCATAAGTTGTTGTTGCTCCTGCAACTCCTCCTGTCCTTAATGTAGTTGGTGGGTCTGAAGCATCTGCATAAACCTTAACTGAAACTGGTGCATAATTTAAAGGTCCAAATCCTCCATCTCCTGCTGTCCATCCAGTAGTAGTTCCTAATTTTCCACTTTCTGTTGTTTCAACATCTGTAGTAGCTCCAAATATAGTTGCTACATTAACTAATTCTGTAGCATCAAATGTCCATTCTAATCCCTCAGATAAATCTGTTCCTACAACTAATGAGCCATTTTGCCCTAAGAATGCCTTTGGTTCAAAATAAACTAATCCAGTATCTGCTCTATAATAAAACTGCCAATCAATTAAATCTGCTAACTCTTGACATTGTTTATAAACATCTTCGTGATTACAAATAAATTTTTTAAGTATGGTAACAGTTCCACTATCCTGTACAGAAACATCATCAGCTACTAATGTTCCACCACCAAAAGTATTAACTAAATCTTTGAATATATCACTAATCTTACCAGCACTTGCATCTACATTAGAATCATAAGACTTAGTTACTTCGTTTCTTATTAAGTCTATAAGCTTATCTTTTGCTCTAACAGTTACATAACCAGTAGTCTTAATAACTTCATCTACATAACCATCAAAAACAAACTGGTCTGTAGCAACACTTTCTCCTCTTTTAATTGTTACAGTATCCCCATTCTGTGGTACTACAGTTATATTAGAACTAAAAACCATTTCTGCTTCGGAAATATTATTTCCAAAATCTTCTTTAGTTGTCCAACTCTGAAGAAAAGATGCTCTATCTGTACCAGCTATCTTAACTTCAGTAAGCATTAAGTAGCACCACCCACAGTACCCTCAACAAATGTTAAACTATAATCCATAATTGCTCTTGTATCTACACCATATTTCCAAGTAAAATCTTGTAAAATTCCTGAACCATTATAAATCTCAGTACCCTCAGCATCAATTACTAATGTAGTTGTTGCTAATTGTGAACCATCTACAAATTCTTCAATTGCATTCTTAGCAGTATTAAGTAATGCAAAACTCGCTGCAGTTATAACTCCTGTTACTTTAATATTTCTTAAAGCTCCTGAAGTACTTGTAACAATAGTTGCTGTACTTGTATTATTAACTAATGGAGCAATAACGAAGTTCTGAGATAAACTACTTTGAGCACCAGTTACTTTACCTAAAGTTACAGCAACACCACCATTAACATTTGCATTGGTAAGAGTACTCGCCATTACCTCATTCCTCCACTTCTCCAACTACTTCCACCAAATAAAGTACTTCTCTTTCTTTGTAAATCTCTTTTACTCTCATTATTTATTTCTACATCAATGTCTTTAAGTTTTTGTAAATCGTCTAATAAATCTTCAAATTTTATATCTACTTGAACCATTTTAAGCCTCCTAACTTTCTTTCCTATACCTTATGGTATATGTTATTGTTCTATTTATATTTGGTAATGCAACTACTGATTGATTTAATGCTATTACCCTACCAATAGTATTATTTATTCCCTCTTGCATATTTAAAAATGTTGGCTGTATTGAGTGAGTATCTGCATCTTCCATTGAAGATGCTAACATAGGGAATAATTCTAATATTGCAGGAGAATGTCCAACAGTAAATGCATCAACTAACCAATTCCACCCATCTCTTAACTTAACAAAAAATCCACCTAAGATAGGTTCTACTGCTTCAATCTCCTCTCCAAGTTGTAATACCCCCTCTCCAGCTTCATTAGTTACTAACTCAGTTCCAACACTTGCTTCTCTACCAAATAGTTTATCGTGAAACCAACTTGCTATTCCACCAGCCTCAGGGTCAGTATGTTTTGCCCAACCCTCTTCTACCTTTTCTCTTGCTGTAGTACCAAACCCTATCAATGTATCGGATATTTCATCTCCCCATACTGCTTGACTAAATACAAGTGCACTTGCTACTAACACATAAGGATTTTTAGCCATTATTCCATAAGTTACTCCAACTGCACCCATATTAGCAATAAGTTGCCCTATACCCCCCTCAGTAAATTCTGCTGCCATAAATATTAATGCAGCTCCTACTGCTAATCCTCCTGCTGCTGCTAAAGTGAATCCACCTACTGAAGCCATTATCATACTTACTAATGTTGCACCTGCACCAATAGCTGCTCCAGTCAACATTAATACTCCTACTATTTCTGTTAAATCATTAAGGTTATCAATAATACCCTCAAAAGAAATTGTACCATCAGGATTTAAAGGGAATATAGCATTCCACACACCTGTTAAGGCAAGTGTTAGTGCATCTACTAAACCATTATTTTTATATTCCTCATAGAAAAGTACAGCACTCTCTAAGAAACCTTGAGCCATAGGTCTTAGCCAATTAGCTAATGTATCTCCAATTGGCATAAGCATTAAACTTAATCCCTTTCTTAATCTAATAAACTCAGCCCCAAGCATAGGAGATAATTCAGCAAGTTTATTCATACCTGAACTAATCTTATCAAGAACATCAGTAATAGGAATTGTAACTGCAGTTTGCATACCCCTTTTACTCATTATAGAACCAGACATAGTAGCAGAACTACCAGCACCAGCTACTGCACCACCTACACCACCAGCTAATCCACCACCATCAAATACTATCTTTGCTTTAATTAAATCTTCTGGCATTATAATCCTCTGCTTTTCTGTCTATTAAGATGCTCTTGCTTTCTCTTTTCAGCTTCTTCTCTCCTATTTCTTTCATTCTCTAATATCAAGAATCCATCTATGAGCCTTGTATCTAAAGCTTCTACTTGTGCAGGAGTGTAACCATACTTGTTAGCAAAAAAGTTTTTAATCAATATATCTTGCTCTATTTCTCCACCGAAGTTTCTTTTACTTCCAATGGAGGACTTGAGTTTTTTGCTACACCACTCTCCACTTGATTCAGCTTCATCATAGCATTAAAGATTTTATCTCCATCTTTAGCAGATAAGTTTCTCAGATTTTCTAATGTTACTTCAAAAGGTGCTGATACAATACTCTTTACCAGCTTATGTTCTTGTTGTAACACAAAATCAAAATCTTTACTACCATCTGGATTAGTCTTCATACCAACCCTTACACATTCATTGTTTTCTCCCCAACTTAGAGATTTTAAAACAACTTTTTCTTTTTTTCCTTTGTAATCTATTTCTATTTCCATATTCTACCTCCACTTAGAGTTTATGAATCTAAATACTTATGTTGTTGTATAGTACTTAATTGGATTATTGCTTTTGCCTTGCTTAGCAAATCCTGTAAAGGTTACTTCAACTAATCCTTGTCCTACTGGTACTGCTTTACTCATAGCCGATAAAGTACATTGGTCTAAAGCTATCTGCATAATCTTATCTCCACTTGAACCACCCTCAGCAAATTGTAATTCTATTTCATAATCTGCTGTTGTTGTACTTGGGTCTACTCCAGCTATAAAACTATTAGCTTGACCAAATAAGTTATCTCTTAAAGTTGTTGCAATATCACTTGTCATTTTACAAGTTAAAGTAAAATCATAAAGTCTTTTACCATATTCTGGTTTCTCTATAAATCTACTTCCTAAACTATAAAACACAAATGGACTATTATTTACTGTTAAAGTAAAATTAGATATTCCTGCTACTGCACTTGGTCCTGAGCCCCATTTAAATTCTCCTTGTTGATAAGCCCAAGGTGATTCAGTTGGTGCTGCATAAGCAGTTGTAATACTTGTACTACAAGTTACTTTATTTGCTGTCCAAGCCATACTTGCTTTTAATATATCTCCTTGAGTTGCAGTTAGACTTAATGTATTGGCTACACAACCCTCATATAAATCCACATCATCTGTACTTCCACTTTCATTTTGTGCATATATTGCAAAACTATACATATTAGTATAGTCTATGTTATCTTCTTCAGATATTAAATATGGGTCTCCAGTACTACCAGCACCTGCTACACTTCCAAAAAAGAACTGCATAAATCCAATACTACTTCCAGCTGTTGATGCCATCTGAGATAAAACATTCCAATCTATTGTTCCATTAATATCTATGTTCCCATAAGTATAAAGAGTTTCATTTCTGCCCTCACCAATACCTAATTGTCTTCCAACATTATCTGTCCAAGTAGCACTTATATTTGTTACTTGTCCAAGACTTATTGCATCTGTTTCTACTGCTCCTGAAGCATAACTTGTTTCTTCATCTATTCTTACACCCTCTGCGTAATCACGATATACTGTTCCACTAATTGCTGCCATCTTGTTCCTCCTTCATCTTTCTCTGCCTCATTGTGTAAGATAATGTTCTATCATTCTTCCACTCATCAGCAGGTTTCTTTACTTCCTTTACTTCTTTAATTTCTTTTTTTGCCATTTTTAACTTACTGCCTCCAAATTGAATGGTGCTCTTAATTCTATGCTCCTTGTATAAATTTTATCACCACGTGCTGGTTCATTTATTAAAGGAGATTGAGTTACAGGAGTTACGAACACCAAATAATAAAAGTCCTGCTTACTCTCTAAAATTGCTTGTCTAATTGTATTAATAATGGATTCTACATTAGTTGTACCATTAGCATAAACATATATTGATACTAAT
>Ga0209349_1001689_pt1 | contig 10824 bp, 15 predicted proteins | sample ETNvirnome_2_130_FD_184067 | JGI IMG/M metagenome (GOLD analysis project Ga0209349, IMG submission 184067) | Marine viral communities from the Pacific Ocean - ETNP_2_130 (SPAdes) (version 2) | ecosystem: Environmental > Aquatic > Marine > Oceanic | place: Pacific Ocean | collected 2013-06-22
GTTGTACTGGGTGCAGCAGCATACTACATATGCTGCTGCCTTGGTTCTGGCAAGTCGTTGGGGGGCAGGCACTTGCATCGGTTGCGGTGTGGAACCTAGCGGCCTGGATCTGCGCACTATCTCATGGAGATAGGGTGCGGAACCAGGGCATATTGTTTCAGATTGCATCACGAGGGGCCTGTTTTCACCTTTGCTTCCCCCACAGGCCGGCGGGGGGGTTGAAATCTCAGAGACATAGAGGGACCCATTTTTTATCCTGGCGCATACCGCCAGCCTGCTGGGAAGTCAGGCGGTGGATTCGCTCCCCACCAAGGCGGTATGCGCCACATAGGAGGTTCAATGAAGATTATGCTGCGTGTCATCACCACGGGTGCCCCTCGTGCTGCTACAGTCGAGACGTTACTGGCCCTGGAGCGTATGCGTATAGGTTGGGACATAGGTTTGCATGTGTGCCGTGGTCCTGATGTCACGAGTTTCAATATGTGCTGGCGCGAGGCTCGTGAAGAGGAGCCTGATTACTTTGTTATGATGATGGATGACATAGGCCTGCGTGCTGATCTCCTGGGTCACCTGCCTGTGCACGATGTCCCTGTCGTTGACTGTGCTGTGCCCCAGCTTAAGAGTGGCCATATGGTCTGGTATATTATGCAGATGACAGAAGATTTGCAGTGGTATAACGACAGCCCTTTCCCCCAGCGGGGTCTTATCCCTGCGTATAGCAGCAGCCTGGCTTGTGCGTGTTACAGGCACGATGTTCTTATGAATGAGGGTGGTCTTCTTCCAGAGCCTATCTGGAGGGAGAGGTTGGACGAGACGGGATGTTTTTATACGCCCCTGTCTACGCCTGACACGATGTTCTGCAAGGGCCTTCATGCGGCCAATATCCCGTTATATATAGACACTGATGCTATCTGCGATCATTTTGGCAAGGCCAACGCTCGCGAGGTTATTGACAAGGTGCGATGGTATGCCAGGTCGTATCTGTCAGAGGACCCTGGGGAAGGTTTTTACGGTTTGCCTTCCAGGACCCACCATGACTGCTCACAGGATGATGTACCTGTGTGTGATGTATATCGTGAGCATATGGGTGTGGAGGATCAGGGTGTGAGGAAGGCTTTAGACAGGGTGCTCAAGGACAAGGAGGAATGATGGCCAAGGCTACCTGGCAGACTGAGAGGGCTATAACGATAGCACGTGCACGTCAGGACCAGGCGTATAGGGATGGTTATGAGGCTGGCAAGAAGTCTGCCGGCAGGTTGTTTGCCATCGCTCTGGAGGGACTCGATGTGGGTGACGGTGCCAGGGTCTTGAGGGAGGCGAGGAGGCTTTTGAAGGAGGATGTTGTAGATGAACATAATTCTGCCTGAGTCTCGTGTATCGGTCACCAGGGCCGATCAGATTATCCTGGGGAAGATCTACCAGGTGGTGGGCACTGACGGTATGGGTGTCAGCATCCCGCCACAGATCCTCCAGGTGGACAGTCCTGTGATCTACAGGTCTTTTATGGATGTAGGATATTTCAGGGCCAGTTTCTGGACGGATTTAGGGTCTGTTCAGGGCAAGCACTACCACCCTAATATGCTCGTGCCTCTGGACAGCGTGAATATCCCTGAACACGGTTCACATGACAGGCACCTGGAGCGTATCGATGATCGCCTGGCAGAGGCTCACGGCTTGATGAAGCGCGAGAACAGGAAGCAGGACTACACTGAGATGATTGTGAGCGTGTGATATCCGTTAAAACTGATACTTATGTCTTTTATCGTTTATCGGCTTTAACGGAAAAAATTTCCATAGAATTGATGCTGGTTACCCCAAAGTTACCCCTGGTTACCCCGATTCTAGAAAATGGGTAACCGCTATCGCATTGCAGTAGAAGGTTTTAGGCCAAAGGTTACCCAAGTTACCCAAATATTCAACATATCCCCCCCTATAGGTTTGCAGAAGAGGCTGAGTGGCTGCTTCGAAAAAAGATTACGTGTCTTCGATAAAATCGTCGAGCAGTATCCCTTTAAAGGTGGGGGGATATGTGTACCACAGGGGTAACCAGCCGGCTGTCAACATCTAACCCTGATGCTCCGTCAGTAACTGTTCAGGAGCCAGTAAGCGTATAGAGTTACGCTATGTAAACACCGTTTTTGCGTTAATCGTTAAAAACGGTGTCTCGTGGAGAGCGTTTTGAATCCTGTCATACACCTGGGCATAGACATAGGCTACAAGCGTGACACCAGTGCTGTGGTAGGGACATACCGTGACCTGGACAGGAAGAAGTATGGCCTGTTCTGCCATAAGATCTGGGAGCCTCCCGTGCACATACCTGATGTGACAGACTATGTCATACGCATCCTGGAGAACGAGCGGGTGGGTGGTATATGGTTCGATCCTATGCAGTATGCTGCTGAGACACAGAGGCTCCGTAACGATGGCTATGGCCATCTCCTGCGCGAGGTGTCGCAGAGTGGGTCCTATATGATAGGCATCGCATCTAACCTGCATACGCTCGTGCAGAGGCGTGACTTTGAGATGTATACTGACGGTGAACTGCGTGCTCATTTCCTCCATTGTGCGGTAAAAATGACTGAGGCCGGCCCACGTATCATCAAGCTGAAGCAGACAAGGCCCATCGATGCTGTTGTGGCGGGTGCCATGTCCCTGTGGGGTGCATCTCAGGACACGGGGTATATCAGCCACCCTGCCCTGGACGAGGAGAGACATACTATGTCCCTGGAGGTATTGCCGTGATACACATAGCCAGCAGGCTCGTAGAGGATGGCGTGGAGGTGCTGCACCATATGCCAGGCAAGGGTCCTGGTGAGACTGTGCATATCAACAGCTATACTTTCAGGAGGGTGGCCATAGGCACTGCCTATTTTTCTGATGATTCCCCTGGTGCCACACCATATGCCTATGCCTGTGTGGTAGGGGAGAGGGTTTTTGAGACTGATACGCCAGGTAGAGATCCGCAGAGGATTTATGTGGTGATCGATGAGGTGGACGGCCACAGGACCCATGACCTGATGGTGGAAATGGTGAATCTCAAGGACAGGTATCTGCCCACGATGGTCTACTGCCCTGACAGCCCAGTATCGTTCTACGAGGGCTTGCGCAGGTGCGAGGGCCTGACACACTACAGGCAGGAAGACCCTCGCATACTCAGGCGTGAGTATAAGCATTATGTCAGCAACAAGACCGTTGCGGGGGTGCGTGAGGTGAGGGTGCCAGAGCGTGAGGCCCTCCACAGGGACCTGGAAAGACTGCTGGAGGAAGATCTCGTGGACCCCGATACCCACGCACCCCTGATGCTCAAGGCCGGCACCACGGTAGCCAGGCTGAATATGCCCCAGGACCTGCTGCCCAAGGGCCTGGCGATACGGGGCATACAGGTGGGTGAGCCTGCGGTATGTACGGCACTATGGTGTGCAGTAAAATCCCTGGAGGACACGATGCAATGGCGCAACACGCCAGGGGAAGGGCAGGAACGGGTGGTCAATCGTGCAGGATACTGACTTCTCATCGAAGGCACGGCGGCTCTCACGCAGGATGAGTGAATACCAGGACCTCTGGAATGAGCACCTGGATGCTTTGGCTGTGTTTATAGAGGCCACAGACAATATGGACTACAAACTGTCGACTTTGGCCGACGAGAACCTGGTGCGCATCGAGGATGCCATGAGAAATGCAATGGGTGAGGTGCAGGTCCTGGGACTCTCCATTACAAAAAATCTTTCGGAGATGCGAACCGGCCTGGTGCAGGAGTTGGAGGACCTGGAAGACGATGAAGATGAACACTTTGCAGGAACTATATGAGGCCCTGGACTGGTCAGAGCCTAACAGGTCGCAGGCAGAATGGGTGAAAAGCTGTCCTTTGGTGCCCACAGAAGACCTTTCTGGCTATGAGCAGGCCCTCTACAGCTTTCGGTGTGCCCTATTAGAGGGTGCGGTCAACAACAATGACCGCTGGGCACAGGTAGTGTTGGGAGATGTGTGGAACCAGGCGTGTGCGTTGCTAAAAGACGGTAAATCTAGTTGACAAATCGGGTCATATGACCCATATTGGGAGATAAGTGATGGATTTATGTGCGATTTCGCACATGAAGACCCTCAAAAAAGCTTTGCGAGACAAGCTTTTACGCTACAAGGAGCATTCTCGGCAGAGGGCACAGGGTCATTTGCGTATTGTAAGAAAAATAGAGAAAATACTTGAGAAACCTGTAGAAAAGTAGCCTCCCTGCGGGACATCGGCGTTTTCTGGGACCCTAACCAGGCCCTGTTACCAGCCTTCGCAAGGGAACACCTTAAGGTGCTCCTTGCGAAGAGGTAAGGGGCCTTTTTTTTATGGCACTACCTCCAGAAAATTTGACAGATATGGGTTTGCCGCCAGAACTGGGGGAGGAAATGGGTCCTCCAGGGCTTCCAGGGCTTCCTGGCCCTTCAGGGCTGCCAGGTATGCCGGCCAGCCCCGCAGAGGAGCCTGTTGCGCCGGCTTTTCCCGATCCTGAGGCCATAGACATCTCTGAAGAGGACCAGGAGAAGTTTATTCGCTATGCCAGGGAGAAATATGAGCAGAATGTCATCTCAAGGGACAACTGGAAAAACCGTCACCAGGTCTATGACCAGATGTTTCGGGGTGAGGTTGAGCAGTTCAGCAACAGAACGGGTCCCTGGGAGAACTCCTCCAGGCTGCACATACAGATGCCCTACTGGCTGGTAGACAGCATAAATGCACGTATGGTGCATACGATGTTTTCCCAGAATCCCCTGGTGCAGGGCGTGTGGTATGAAGACGATGACAAAGATGTGGCTAAAGTTGCGGCCCACCTGGTGGAGTGGCACCTGCAGCGCATGAAGGCACGTGAACTGTGGGCACGTGCATCGAAGATAAGGCTCATACACGGTGTCAGTGTGAGCCTTTTGTCGTATGTGCACGATATGTATACCTACAGGGCGATACCTGACGCAGAGCCTGTGCCTCAGTTCAACGATGACGGCACGCCTATGATCAGCGACGATGACGGCCTGCCCGTGATGGGATCTCCTGAGGCAGAGGTGGTGGAGGGTGACTACTACAGGGGTCCTGTCCTTTACCCGCTGGAATGGGATGACACGATCATACCGATAGGGTGTATGAACCTGCAGCCACGGCGTGCCTCTAATCCTGGCGGGGCAGACTGGGTCATCACACGCCAGTGGGAAGAACTGAACCTGATGCGGCGCAAGGCCAATGCTGATGCTGATAACAGCCCGTATCCCCATATGTATGACGATGACCGTGATGACCAGTGGTGGATAGACAATGCAGCAGACCAGACACGGTCTGTGGTAGACCGTGGGGATCAGAACGCACAGCGTGTGCGACAGCAGGATATGATGGAAGGCGTGAACAGGGTACAGGCGGTATCACGCAGATCTGATGAGCGCAGCAACCCTGAATTTGAAGTGTTTACGTACTGGGGTCCTTGGGAGCACCCTGACACAGGCAACGAGGAAGAAATGGTAGTATTTTTCACAAAAACGCCTGACGTGTTCCTGGGGGCTTTTTTGTTGTCGGACATCGTGTGGACGGGTGACAGGCCATTAATAGAGCAGCACTATCAGACGGTGAGCAACAGGTTCTACTCTATGGGTGTGTGTGAGATCTGTGAGCACCTGTCGGAAGAGTTGGACACGTTGCACAACCTGCGTATCGACGTGGGACAAGCGACGAATATGCCCTTTTATTTCGTAAGGGCAGGGTCTAGCATCAACCCCTCAGAGATCAAACTCAAGCCCTTGGAACTCGTGCCCGTGGACAACCCCAATGAGATTGTGGCACCCCAGACCCAGGGGGTCACCTCTTTCTACCACCAGGAGGAGATGCTGCTCTTGACCATTGTCGAGAGGGTGATGGGTGTCACTGACCTGTTTATGGGTGTGTCACCTACCACGGGTGCGGCAGCACGTCACGCCACGGGATTCCTGGGCACACAGCAGGAGGCAGAGGCCAGGATGTCTGAGCCTCTCAACCAGGATGCTAACGCCTTTGGCTTTATGGCCAAACTGATCTACAACCTGGATATGCAGTATGGACCTACGCACAGGACATTCAGACTGGAGGGCAAGACCACTGCTGTGGCTGCAAAAGGCTTGAGCCGTGATGACCTGTGGTTCAGGGGTCAGTATGATTTTCGCCTGGGTGCCAATGTGGGGATGTATAGCCAGCTATTTCGGCACCAGAGGGCACAGACGGCAGCGCAGTATTTGATGCAGTCACCCCTGGTGATGAACGACATGGGCAGGCACTGGGCCGTGACCAATGAAATACTTGCATCCCTGGGATATTCGCAGGGGGAGATAGAGACGTTTATAGGTCCGCAGGATGCTGTATCGCAGGGCACACCCAAGCCCCAGGATGAGGAGAACGGCCAGATGGCACAATACCTGTTTGGATACAATGTGCCTGCTCCTGTTCATCCCTCAGACAACGACCAGGAGCATATGGCTGATGTCGATACCTGGCTAGGCAGCGAGGAATACAACGACCTGGGCAGGCCCAATGAACTGGCCTATGAGCAGCATAAGCTGGCACACCAGAATGCCATCGTGCAAAAACAGCAGCAGGCGCAGATGATGCAGCAACAGGCAATGGGTGCCGGCCAGCCAGGATCGGCACCAGGTGTACAGGGTGGTGCCAACCCACAGCAGAGGGCCGCAGGGCAGGTGGCCAACGTGCCTGCAGGGCCGGCAGCGGGATTTGCCAACATATACCAGTCACAGACGGCTGCGGCTGGTGGTGGCAACGGCATGGTGGCACCGCCTACGCAAGGTATGTAGATGAACAGCCAGGTTTTGGAAGCACAGACGGCAATCGAGCAGCAGGAGTTGTGGGACCTCACCACTAACCCTGCCTGGGCCAGGACGGTGGCAGCGATGGGCAAACACTGCGAGGACCTGTTCAGGGGCCTGGTGACATATACCAGGCCACCTGTAGACCCGCAGACAGTGGCCTATGAGTCAGGCAGATACCACGGTGCGCAGGAAGTACTGAAGATGCTGCAGGAGTTGTCTGAACGATGATGATGATGCCACCAAAGTTGTATCCAAAGCCTGATACAGGGAACAGTATTGCTGACCTGATCCTGGGCTTGATACAGCCTGGAAATCCAGCAGAAGCGGTGGGTGACCTGATTACACCGATGGGCACGGTAGGCAACTTTGCAACGAGGGCAGGGGCAGGGATAGGCAGCCAGGTCCTGGGCAAGCTGAAGAAACTATATCACGGGACACCACACACATTTGAGCCAGAGCCAGGGTATCCCTTGGGGAGGTTCAAGAGAGGTCGCATAGGCACAGGAGAAGGTGGCGCGGCGTATGGTGTCGGTGAAGGTGGATACCACGGGGAACTACAGGATGTGGCAGAAACCTACCGTGACCCAATCATAGAGTTGGGTGGCAGACCCATCAGAGAGGTTGCAGCAGAGCAACCCTCCAGTGCTATGGACCTGGCAGAAAAATTGGGCGTGGACATAACTACTGCAGCAGACCAGATGGACGTGCCACGCATCAATGCAATAAATGTTGCGGCTGACTATGGCGAATATGCACGCACGATGCTAAAGAATCCTGAAGACATAGCAGCCTTTGACAAGATGGTAGACTCAGGAGAGTTGGTCTTCAAGAAAGGCAATGTTTACGAGTCAGCCCTGCACGCCGCTGATGAGAAGATGTTGCACTGGGACAAGCCGCTTAGTGAGCAGAGCCAGAAGGTGCAGGAGGCGATACGATCACTTGGTATTGAGCCGAAAGGGTATCAAGTAACTGGTTCTGATTGGAGTGCTAAGAGGTTTGAGGGTATAGAGGATGCTGATGGTGCTGGTATTTTAGAGATATTGGGACAAGAACTGGGCGATAAATACGAAGTGTCCAAGGCTCTTGAGTCCAAGGGCCTGAAGGGCATCAAGTTCCTCGATCAGGCGAGCAGGGGAAAATCTGCATCGCATTGGAAGATAGTAGGCAGAGAACCTACCTCCAACTACATAGTCTTTAACCCCGATGACCTGGAGATACTACGAATACTGGGACTGACGGGAGCAGTGCTTGGCACAGGTGCAGCGGTAGGATCAGGCACGGTGCTGGCACCTGAGGAAGAGGTCCCAGGTGGATGATATGCAGCGCACGCTGATGCGCAATATGCTCAATGATTCGCACATACTGGTAGCGCGTGTAGACACACCATCATCAGAGCCTGTTGTGATGGTGCAGGGCATGACACCCAAGAGACTCCGGTCCCTGGCGTGTTGGTGCCTGGAGAATGCAGACAGGCAGGAAGAAATTTTCACAGGCCCCTACAAACGTCAGGGGTTGAGGGTTTTTAGCCCACAGACACCAGAGGAGGTGACAGCGTAATGGCAGATTACAAAAAGTCCACGGGTAAAGGAAAAAAAATGAACAAGGCCAGCCAGAAGCACGATGGTGGCAGCAATTCCCCTAACGTGCGTATGGCCAGTAAGCAGAATCCTGGTGGCACCAAGAAAGCGAAAGCCAAGGGTGGGGGCACGCCCTCACGCAAAATGTGGTAGTCCGATTTAGGAGATAAACTGATGGCAGAAGAGACTCCGGTAGAATCTGCGAGTGGTGGCGATACAACCACAACTGTCCAGGGTGACGATACACCCCAGGCTGCGCCGGCAGCCGCACAGGAACCCAGCGAACCGATAGCCTTTTCGTTTGCCGACGATACGGCAGGCAACGGTAACGAAGACAATGATGTCGCGGCCAACGTGCCCTCTTCCCGCTTGCGGGAGGAGGCAGACAAACGCCGCGCCGCCGAAACTGCAAACGCACAACTGCAGCAGCAGAATGCTATGATGCAGGCAATGCTGCAGCAGCGCGTAAATCAAAATGGACAGCAGCCACAGCCTGAAGCCGATCCACTGCGCCAGCCTTTTGGCAATGACTCAGATGGTGAGGCGGCATACCAGGCCGTAAAAGATCTGTCAGCGGCAGAGGCACGTACCGCTGTAGACCAGGCCAAGGCTGAGTTGCGCTCCGAATACGAGTCCACTATCAACCAGAAGTTTGGTGGTATCACTGCAAGTTTGCAGCTGTCTACTAAACTCAACGAGATGCAGCAGGCAGGTATGATCGATGACCAGGCATCAAAGGTCATCGGCCAGCGAGTGGGAGAGTTTATCTCTCGTGATCCTGGCTGGGCCAATCACCAGGAAATGGTTGCCGACAGGGTATGGGCCGATATGATGCGCACGGGTGAGATCAAAGCCAGGCGTGTCAACCCTTCCAGCCCTAATGGCAACAGTATCCATCAGCCTGGCACGGGTGGCATGGGTGCACCCTCTGCTGATGATTTACGGCAGATGCAGGATAACAAGATCGCTGATCTACGCTCCCGTTTCCCCAGGAGTTTTCGCAATCGCAGCAATGATGAAATGCGTGCTTCCCTGGGTGATGTTACCCAGGATACTACACCCACGGTAGAGGGTCCTAATCCGTCTACGGGTGAGGTAGCACCGCATATGTCGTTCGTTCACACGCGAGGATAATCCGATGGCTACGGCAGAAATGTTGTCGCAGGAAGAAATGGATGAGAACAGCAAGGCGCGAGGGCAGGCCCTCGATGCAGCGGCATGGGCCTTTGGAAAAGCACCTCGTGGCGTGAACGGCAACCCCGTATGCCCGTGGTGCTATTGGGAGGCAGCATACGCACAAGAAGAAGACGGTCAGCAGGAATCGTTTCAGCAGCACCTTGTCTCTGCTCACCCTACGGCACTCAAGCACGCATACGAGAGCCAGGACTTTGACGCATATGCAAAGTTCAGGGAAGTGGAGAAAGAGCGTGAGGTCCTGGAAGATGATCTGGCAGCAGGTGTGCGTGTCCTGGATGAACTGGACGAGACTGACCTGCTGTATGTCTCCAAAGAGCACAAGGAGGAGGCACAACGCAAAGGCGGCACCCATAGGTGGGTGACCGAGAAGAAATTCCACCGCTTTCGTGATGCAGGATTCCAGGTCGAGAAAAGTAGAGCTGGTGTGGATATGCCCTACCAGCACAACCATGAAGACACCACCGTGCGCACCAACGAAATGGTCCTGATGTTCGTCCCTGACGATGTAAAGAAAAAACGGGATAGGATCAGGAGGCAGCGCATAGAGCAGCAGGTGCCCTCTCACAGTACAATCGACAGCACTGTTACGGCTGAACTGGGCGAGAAAGCCTACAAATATTTTCGTGCCCAGGGAATGCCACATGATAATGCGATGCGTATGTCGAACAAGGTAGAGAAGGGTCAGGCTGTTGCGCCAGACCGGCAGGAGCGCGGTCAGGTGGACTTTCAGCATAGAAGGTGAGCGCGGACCTGGCCACACAGAACCGTGGCAGGGAAAGGTGGCCAGGCCCACGATGCGCTTATGCGATACACGCATAAGACAACAATAACGTAATGCGAGAGGAGAGTGATTACAAGTGGCAAATGCGGACAGACCGAATGGATTTGAGCCTGTGCTGCTTATCAGGTCCAGGCCATACGCCCAGGATGCCAGTGACACCACGGCAACATTTGTTAACGATGTGGTGGAAGCGGAGGCTGACGGCTATATCAGCCCTGCTGCGGCAGGCAGCACTCTGATCCTTGGATCGGCCCTCAATTACAGTGCGGCATCGACGGCCAATACTGTATCGGTAGCTGACCATCCAGATCAGGAGTTTCATGCGCAGGACGATGGTGTCGGTACCACTCTGACAAAGGCGCATATATTTTCCAATTGCGACCATATCGCAGGGGCCGGCAGCACTATCACAAAGAAATCGGGTCACGAGATCGACATCTCATC
>Ga0209349_1001691_pt1 | contig 10821 bp, 7 predicted proteins | sample ETNvirnome_2_130_FD_184067 | JGI IMG/M metagenome (GOLD analysis project Ga0209349, IMG submission 184067) | Marine viral communities from the Pacific Ocean - ETNP_2_130 (SPAdes) (version 2) | ecosystem: Environmental > Aquatic > Marine > Oceanic | place: Pacific Ocean | collected 2013-06-22
GAAAGTCCTCCGGCACAAGGTCGAAGAAGCAGTGTTCACGAAGGCGTATTCTACCTATCTCAAAGGACTTCAGATAGGCTCGAAATCTTCTCTGCGAACTCTCCAGCCTCTCTTTCAAAAAATCGGGACAAACCTCTGCCAGCGTGTATCCATTACACAAAAGCCACGCATATTCAACAGCGGGATCTGTGATAGATCCTGTGTATCTCCATGTCTTTGTCAGTTCTGTGGGGAAGTCTTTAAAATAGAGTGTGCCGAGCGCATACACTCCCACACACTCTGTTTTGTCGTCTAGAGTTTGAAAAAACACTTAATATCCTTGAAAAACGGTAACCGGATCAAAGGCAGCATCAATCATCTCGCCCTCTGTTGCATCTAGGTGTCTTATAATATAACTCAAAGAGCCGCGATAGTCAAGTGTTTTGTTCAACATTTTCTCAAATACATCAAGAACTGGCTGAACATCACTATGTTGCAGGTAGATCTCCACGCAATCATCAATTATTAATTTTTTTTCATTTTCAGAGAAATGTGACTCTTCTTCAAAAAATCTAATTTTGAGATATGTCCTCAAAAAGTATTGTTCTGAAAAGCGGGCATAATATGTGGTAGGTGTATAAGTTGCAGGATATACTGCGCGCGTTATTGTACCCCCGTCACACTGCTGAAGCTCCAAAAAGCGCCTTAATTTTACTCTATTATACAGCACCAAGAGATCACTTTTAAAAATATTATAATATTTCACATGAACCGGTTCATAAAAATTGTCAATAACATCGTCAGTGGAGTGAAGATCATATTTCTCTGCATATTCAAACATTGCAGATTTAATGGGCTCAGACCCTATGTCAGCCACTATGCGCCATGGCACAAATCTATCAACCATAAATCCATATGCATTACATGTATTTACATAAAAATCCCAATTGTTGCTGTCAACAAATTGATTAATTTTTCCCTGATCGTTTACTGGATCCATGTCGGCTATTTCAATTACAAGGCCCGATGTTCCCGGCGAACACCTTCGGCTCTTAATAAAAGCCGGCTTTGTAATGGGATTGCGATGGGCACTTTTTTCTAACAGAGGCAACAAGTGATCTATAAATTGGTCAAAATTTCTAACTTTTATTTCTCTTTCTCTAAAAATTTCAGCTAAAGTGTCGAAATAAATCTCGCGATGATTGGTGTAACTCCTTTGTGGGCTCTCATAAGCTTTAAAAACCTTCAAAGTGTTTAAAAAAGTGTCGTTGGTGTCTATTTTTCCTATAAAAGCACATTTTTGAAATTGTAGTGCCAAATCATGAAAAGCATCCACCACAAAATTAAGGGCGCCGACACCATTTGTTTCAGCCACTCTGGAATTAAATCTTTTGATATTATCGGTCTTTGGTTCAACGGGCACGAAAAGACGGTTAACCCTTCCATACAGCGCTTTTTCGCCGTATTTAAAATCGACTAAATTTTTATATGTTTTGTCATAATAATACGATGGATCCGCAAGGCGCTTATTGTATTTTTCTCTTTTTTCAAAAAAACTTTTTGCACCGGTTTTATTGCTTTCAATATATATAGCCATCAATCTGGACTCCCCACGCTATCAGTCGCGGTGGATGATCCGCCAACAAGGGCGCTCGCAGCCGATGTGCCCGCTTCAACTATTTGAGGCTCCGCAAAACACTTGGATGGGCTTTCGCTTGTTTCTGCATCCACATCGGGTTCCGTGGTCTCTTTCCCTTCGGAGTCTCTCACAACTTCTTCGCCCGAATATATGGGCGCCACCCATATAGCATTGATGGTGCTGCTGGCGGCGCCGATCCCAAACGAATGCTCGGAGCGCGTAATCATATGATATCCTCCTAGCCCAAATTTGGTTAAATCAAATTCGGTGTTGGGTGAAATACTGCGAGGCTCTACATAAATATAAACTCCCGGAAAGGCATTCACATTTGAATAACTTTTAATAACAACGTTATAGATATTCATTAATTGCTGGAGTCCGTCAAATCCTTGTTGCTCCCATCGAACGGCTCTAAGAGAAGGGGGCCCTGTCGCAGAAAAATTTATAGTCTTGACCAATCCCTTATCTTTTCCTATTCCGTAATGAAAAATGCCACGACTTTCATCTGATGCTCGATCTCCTACCATAAGTTCGGGCGGCTGCACTCTCGCCGCGTAGTAGACTAAATAGTTATTTTCAAATGCTCGACCAGGATTAGGCACCGGATTACCTCGTTCTCCCGAAACATTTAATATGGGCAGCGCACCGTCTGGAACAGCGTCGATGTTTAATCTGACTCCGCTTCCATGTGCTTTAATCGCTTCTGTAATCTCGTCGGTGCCCACATCTCCGTGATACGAGGTGATGTTCCCCTCCCCAATTCTAACTCTCTGTTTGACGGTTCCATTAAAACATGTGTCATTGTTTAAAAATTCTTTGAGGAACTCATCGAAAAACTCCTTCGCAAATAAAGCCAAGGGATAGAAAGAATCCTGTTTTTTCAGCAGCTTTTTGGTCAACCATTCTGTAAAATACTTAAGAGACACGGGTATGTCACCGAAATTAACTTCCAAATTCTTGTTAGATTCGGAAGCTTTTAATGGTCTCACTTCCACGGGTCCTAGTACGAGTCTGAATTTTTGAAATTCCTTATGAAATTTTGCAATCTTTGTCTGTTCGTCTTCCAGGCTGCCACCTACCGAAGCAAGATCTTTTTTTGCCAAAGCCTTGGCGAGACCCTCGTTGAGAGAGTCATCAATCCCTTTCATAATAATATCAAATAAGTCACTCGCAAAGAAAAAACCAATGGGCGTTTCCTCCTCTAAGTCTCCAACCGTTTTCTCGCTAAATTCACCTTCGGCGGCTCCTGCTGCCGCATCAGTTCCGGCATTAATATCACTTGAAATTTGGGCGCGCAGAGACTCTAGCTGTGCTTGGATACCGGTATCCTCAAATTCAAAATATTGAGCCTTGCTGTTAAATTGCGCCATTTCATCCGATTTGAACGGTATATAATAAATCTTGCTGGTTTCCTCATCTTCTCCCAACAAATTTTCTACGATCGTTTGAAGGCTGAGTTCCTTATCGGCAATTATTTGATTGTCTACCTGTAGCTTTTCTTTAAGATCGTTAATTTCATCTGGCTTGCAGCTATCTCCCCAAAATTTAAGTTGCAATTGTCTCTCAATAATGTTAGCCAGCACTTCCGGATTGCTAAAAATATTAAATCTCGTGTGTTCGAAAAATTTTTGACTATACGCCAAATATTTTATTATAAATTGAATGCGCCCGTACTCATCAATTTTCCATTCATGGATATTAGGTGTTAAATTTAAAGTTATAAAAGAGTCGTTAACGGCATCCAACAAATCTGTTCTTTTAATGCCCTTGCTTGGATCCTCGGTTCCAAAACTTGCAGTACTGCCTGCGGGGATGGCCCAGCCCACCACAGCCTTCAATCTAAAGTTTAATTTATCTAGATTTTCACTAACAACCGAAGCATTTTGCGAATTATCTTTTTGCGCCAAATCTACGGTACTGCCCTTTCCAGTTTTCAACGCTAGATCAATATATTTGTATTCGCTTCCGTCCGGCGCCTCCCTCACTCTTAATAGCTCCTCAAAACTATTTGCAAAAAGAGTTAAAGTTGCACTAATACTTCTTTGAACCGCAAAGGGATCTTGCCCCTCGAAGGCAAAAGTGAAATTCTGTATACCTACGCCATAGCCCCGACTACTCTTATTTTTTAAGAAGTGCTTCATATCATTGGGCGTCAAATGTGAATCAAACGTTATTTCCTGTTCTATCTCTCCCCCTTCGGGGTCATCTACCACTTTAAAAAGACGAATCATGGGCTGAAGATGTGCAATATCCTTCGTTTCCATATTAAAAAAAAGCTGCTGATTGGGATATTGCGTTAGCTTGTTCATGAAATTAAACGGATTGCCATCTAAAAGCAATGTCGCGTTGGCGGCGGCGCTTGGAAGTTCTTTCTCGCTTTCCCCGGAGCTTTCTCTTCCTACTTTTTCTCTAACAATCGCATCCAGAAAAGCAAGCAAAAAGCACTGCTCCTGAAATTCGACTTTTAACGACTCTTCAGATACCTTTCCATCGTCGACTTCTTCTGCCATTTAATTAAACCTTTAATAGTTTTAACACGTTTTCAATATTCAACGGAATATAAAGAGTATCACCTGGGGATACATGTGCCTCTGTCGGATAACCATTATACCAAGCAAGAACCCACCACAAGCGCGAATCGCCGTAATATCGATGAGCTAACTGATAAAAGCGATCCCCATATTTCCAAGTATATGCAGTTCGCTGTAGGGTGGCACGTTCTGCCGCATTTAAATTATGTAACTTGGGGGTGGCAAATTGCTTCACCATCTTCAAATTTCTTGATTTTCTCAAGGGCTCATAGTACTCGCTGGCATTCGTCAAAGTTCTTGTTTTGTTATATCTGGTGGGCATAATTTAAATTCCTCATGCATTGATCTTGTCGGCATCTAGCTGTCGTTGGGCGGTGCCGGTGTAGGTACCCGCGCCAGGTGTCGCAAGCATATTGCTAGCATCCGCCTCTTGATCGTCTTTAACCTGATCGTTGTCAGTGTCTTTATCGGGTGCGGGGAGCGGGGGGGGCGCCTGCTCTTCGGCATTTAATAAATCAACCCCGTATGGAAATACTCTTTCTGAAAACTTGTTTTCCTCGTCCCACCCAAGAGCGTGCTCGTGAATTACATTAAACGTAAAGTTAACGTCGATCACCCTCGGAAGAACAACGTTATTGCCCTTTTCAATGACGCCTTGTTCAACAAGGTTGTGATTAATCACCAAATTGCCAATAACACCCAAAAGACCATTATCCGCCCCCACGCTAGATTTATAATTATTATAACAATCTTCGGCACTATTAAAATCTCCAACATTTGCATCTAATGTTTTTTGTGCCAAGTTCATAACCTTAAGTCGCACAAGGGGAGATTGGGAAATAGTTTGAGCCTGATTAACGTTGGTATAGGTAGGATACAAAAATTGTGTAATTGCCTGCACTTTCCCTAAGTTTTCAAAAGCTTCTCCATAGGTACTAGCGGGGATTTTAAAAGCAAGAGTAAGAGAGCGGGTTGTTTGCTTAAACATGTAGATGGGATCGGCACGACCATACACGCTCTCGGAGGCCCAATCAGAGTTATAGCTCTCATTAAAAGTAGTAATAAACGCTTTAAAATAAACCGCTTTGCCAGTAGGAACATGCTGAAGGGATATAACCATTCCAGCGTTGGCATATACATCTGTGGCGTCCACAAAAGCATTCTTCTCCTGTAGGCGTGCGCCATATTTGAAAGAATTAAAAAATGCCATAATCTAAATATCCCCTAACCAGAAAAATTAACGTCTCTAATGTCTGTTCCAACTACTTCTAAAATATACTTCTTCAATGGTTCCCCATCTATTACAAGGTGAATGGGCTGCCGTACTGTTTCGGTGCCGCCGGCTGCCGCAGCAGCGGGTTCTGATTCGCCCCCCGCGACACTAGCTACGGCGCCGGCTGTGGCGCCGGCAACCATGGTTGCGCCGATGGCGAGGGCTTTGCCGGTGTCGAGATCATTAATTGTGTCTACAATCGTAGGAAGGCGCGCCTCCATCGACGCCAGGAGACCGTCCATAGATTCCACCATAGCACTCCCGATGGCTTCAGGAAGCGTGGTCCCTAGCGTTCCTGCCGCCTCTATGATGCTTTCAATCGTCGCCTGGATCGTACCGAGACCCTCATTCATAGAATCTCCCAGAACTTTACCGATATTTCCTACTGAAGCTAGAACGGTGCCAACTGCTTCACCTACGGAATTAATAACATCTCTAATTAAGCGAAATGGCTCCACCAGGAGTGATAGCGGACCCTTCAAAAGAAGGAACGCGGCAGCCACTTTACCGACGCCCTCAAGAAAAGTGGAAGCAAATGTTTTTTTAAATAAAAGGTCTGCCAAATCAGAAAACAGCCCCCACACTTGCCGAATAGGCCACGTTAGGAACATAAACACATCTTTGAGAATAGTCAACCATTTAACAAGCATCATAAGCTTATCAGCCATAAAAATCAGACTACCCACCATGATCTTCATGGCTATCATCGTTACTTGTATTACGGGTTCCAATTTGGCAATTGCCAGCCCGATAGCTTGAAAAGTGCCTGCCACGCCACCCTTCGCAGTTCCCCCGTGCTTCTCTACAAATTCGCTCATGGCCCCCTGAAACCACTTCCACATCGTCCCCACGGGCCCCATTGCTGCTTGAACTCCAGACACAATGTCGCCCATGCCATCAACAAGCAGTTCAATGAATTCTTCTATTTTTTTTAGTCTTTCTGGTTTTGAGAATTCGGTCGCAAGTTTACTCACCCAATCAATGAGGGGCTTGATAATAGGAACAAGAGAAAGAAGTGCGTTTTTAACTTGATCTTGTATGTCCTGCCATGATTGCTGCTTATTTTTAAGCTCCTCCCACTCCGCGGAGGTCATTTCCGCTGATTCGTTTACTGTATCCATATCATCAGAAAGAGCCATTGCCAGTTCGCCCACATCAGCAAGCCCCATGGCATCTTTATAAAAGTTCTTCTGATAATAAGACATTTCGTCAAAGGACAGTCCCGCATCCAATACGGAATCTCGAATCATCCTAAATCTTTCATTGGGATCTGTTTCCATCATAAGATCCATTGCATTCACAAAGTTGCCGCCCAAGGCTGCATTTAGTTGACCCGCTTGCTCTGCTGCCCCCTCAAAGGTATCAAACTTGCTGGTAATCTGCAACAATCTACCTATTTCTATACCAGTATCCTTCGAGGTTCGTGCCAACTCTTGAAAAACATCAGTGGCGGCGTCACCAAATTTCGTTAGTTCGGGCGCCACGGCAGCCATATCTGCTGCCATCTTACCTGGGGCTACGCCAATCTCCATGGCCAATTTCGTTATGTCTCTCTGTGTTTGTCCTATGTCGTCTGCCGACACTCCCATTCCTTTTGTTGCGTATTGCTGAATCTTTGTAAAATCTTGCACACTGACGCCCAATTCGTTTAAACGAACTGCGGTTCCCGCGAGACCCTTTTGTGTCGCTGCATTGAGTGTTGTAAAGTCGGTATATCCGGTGTATAAACTTTGGAATGCGGCGTCCACTTCTTCCATCGAAACGCCTGCGTGAACGTTTGCCTCATACACATCGGTAAGAGAGCGGGCAAATTCGTCGCCGGCGCCCGTAGCACGCTGAAAGCCTCTTTCCATATCAATAACGTTTAACGTCATCTGGATGATCTGATCGATCATCCCCGTGAATATTCCCTTCGCGGTTTTCCAGAGGGCTCCGAGCCAGGAGGACGGCTTCGAAATTACGGCAACCAGATCGTTAAATTGTTTAGTTATATTTTCAACATTAAGGGATTGTCTGAGATCCACCCCCTGTGTAACCAACTCGGCAAAAGATTTAGAAATTTCTTCAACAGATTGCTTTTGTTTTTCAAGGCTTTCTTCTGCCGCCTTCAAGGCAATAATTCTTTCTTTTTCTTTAGCAAGCACATCAGCAGTTACACCAGTCGTCTTTTCTAATATTGCATATTCTTGTTCGGCTATAGATATCTTAAGAGCACTAATCTCTTTCAGAGTTTGCGCAGTTGAAGACATACGCTGCAAAACGGCTAATTGTTTATTGAGCACGTCCAGGTCTTCATTAAGGGTCGCATTGCCATCAATGCGAGCCTGAAGCATTGCTTGAAGTGCTTGCGCAAGGCTCCCATAAATACTTTTTAAATTAGAGGCGACTGCTGCCTGTTCGGTTGTCAAAGCAATCGATTGCTTTTCTAGCCTTATAATGTCTTTTAATCTGCGTACATCGTCTTCGGTTGGTCCGCTATAAGCCACAAATAAACCCTCTCGCTGGTTCTATAACATTAAATAGTTTTTTATAAAAAAAAGACAGGCACCCAATGGGATACCAGCCTCTTTATGTTTTCATAGTTGGTGGAAGATTTGGCTGGTTGTGAGCGCTCAATGTTTGAGAACCCGAGTTGCCACTCCTAGCATTTTCAATTGCTTCTTTTTCGTCTTCAAGTTGTTTAATCAATCTCTGAACAAACCATAGTCGCAAACCAACAGGAAGATTATATGCCTCCGAAAACGACCAACCGCCCGAATATTTTAAAAAGAAGAACTGTTCGTAAATGTTCTCAATATAATCATCGGTCAGGCCAAAAAAAGTCCGCGGTCAGCGGGACCTCCATGTCCTGCTCATAGTCACACTCAGAACATTCAAAATTTTGTGTGAGGTCAATATTGGGAGTAGACAAGCGATACGCCAGTCGCAAATGGCGAGAGTCCATGGATGGGATATTGTCTATTAAGTACTGGCGCGCCTCCAAAGAGTCATCTCCATTAACTGCAATGACAATACTAGACAGTTGACGCGTCACGTTCTTTTCATAAGTTTTAGTTTTTCTTTTCCGATTATTATTCATCGATGATGTCATTCCCTTTTCATCGCTCCCTGTCAATAACCTAAAATCAACCTCTACTCTAGTCTTTGGCAGTTTTACCTTAAATGTTCCATCTCCGTTGCTAGTTACATCTAATTCATCTCGATCTTCTCCGCGATATACGTTTGTATCGTTTAAATCGAAAACATATCTCTGGCTCTCTTCACAACTCGGACAAGTCACACTCGTATTATACTCGTTCCCGTAGCCCGAGATTCTGGCGGCAATTATTATTGCGTTTCTATCCCCAACCAGTAGAGAATCTGCCTTAATTCTTTTGTCTTTGATCAAATTTTGTAATACCCGATCTAGCGCAACACCCTTTTTCAAAAGAGTGCGAGAAGTAAGAATATCCTCTTCTTTGGCGGTCATTTGCCTAATTTCAATACTATCGTGCCCACATAGGGGGTGACCCTCGAAATAAAACTTACCCTCCGAAGGTAGCTCCACAAATTCAGTGGGAACAACAAACGTAAAGTCCCCGGCAGTTTCTCCCACAACAGGCGGTGGGGGCGCATCTACATTCGTTGTATGAGCACCGCCAACGCGATCTTTATTTCTTGACAATATACACCTCGTTATTTTTGTCTTTTTATTTTACTTAACCAGCAGCACTAGGACCAGGGAAGAAAGTGTTTCCATCCTTGGATGCTGCAATTGAGCCATCGCCTACAACGTCAAGCTTCGCCCAATCGTACTTGAGCGTAACCGTAATTTCGGTTAGCGCGTCTTCTCCATAAGCCAAGTCGCCGTATTTCACACCGGCAACCCAAGCATTCCAAAGAGTCCATTTTTCAAGATCCGTGCCGTTAGCGGCAATCTGCGTTATAGTAACCAGGCCCAGCGAAGAGGCCGCTGATGCCTTGGTCATTGTGGCTAAATCAGTTGGGACTGCGGGGGGGGTATAGCCACCGCCTTCGACGATTCCCGTAAAAGAAGCTGCCATATCGGGATCAATCGGATCAACCACTACAATGTCAACATCGTTCCACGTCACAGTCCCGGGATAATAAAACGTGTGATTCAAAAATTTATGATCGGCATTCGCAATTGTAAAAGAGGGCTTTGCGGCACTCTTCGCCCACCACATAAAGCTCTCTGTAAGTCCCTGAACATCAACCCTAAATCTAAATTTTCTTTTTGGGTCTCTCAGACCCCCCTCGGTAAAGTTTTTTGACCAAAACGACATTTTCTATAACTCCTTATGTTTCTCTATTTTTAAATAGTATTGTGGGGAAAAATCCCCCACTTCTTTTATTAGTCATCGAACGATGCGCCGGTACTCATGATTACGAAGTCGATAGCAATATATTCAATTGCTCGTGCGGGTTTAATCATAATCTTAGCATACAAAATATTCTGATCGATAAGATCGGGGGTTGTGGTAGACTCATCCAATATGAGACGGTAATCTGTAAGTCCAAATCTGGCCTTGACATTGGCTAATAGCGGATCAATCAATCCGATAAACCTATTCCAAGTTGATTGAACGTTCTGTTCAAAAAGAATCTGAGTTGAAAGGATGGAAATCCGCTTCTTCAAGAAAATTACCAACCTTCTAACATTAATTCTATCGAGAGCGGAGCGGCGCTCTTGGAGCGTCTTCTGTCCGAATACTACGATACCGCTAGACGGGAAGGAGGCAATCGGATTAATTGCAGCTTCATAGAGCGTATCTCGATCCCGAGAGACGAGCCTTTCGCTCACATTCGTTATGGGGATCCCGGCTGCCCCTTCTGTGAGACCACCTCGGTTGAAGCCCGCGGGCGCGAACCAAAGCTCCGACCGCTTCTCAGAACTTGCCAGAACACCCATCATTGCAATAGAGGGCGGGATCCAGACTAGCTGTCCCGTAGTCTCGTCACGAGTCTGAACCCATGGATAGAAAGTCGCCCCATAGCTAGAATCGATTATTCTGTCCTTGAGGGCGCTTGCTGCGGATGCAGGAGTTGTAGCAATTCGGCTTGACTTGCTTGCATAGTACTGCTCATGCGGGGGAAGATAAACGTTAGCTAAATCAATGAGTGCCAGACTATCGGCTCGCCTCTCGCACACATTAATAGCATGAGTCGTTAGGCTATCGTGCGTAAGACCCGGAGTTGCCAGCAAATTCATATCAACGAATTCTGGATCAGCCACCGTATCAACAGCGCGTTTCCATGTGTAGTAAATATAATTGGTTGTCTCTGTGTCGGTCGAGCCCATGCCCTTGTTGTACATCGGATCCGGCTTAATAACGTTAAAGCCGTCAAACCCTCCCCAAATGGGAGCGGTGAATCTATTAATTGAAGCATTCAACAGA
>Ga0209349_1001695_pt1 | contig 10814 bp, 7 predicted proteins | sample ETNvirnome_2_130_FD_184067 | JGI IMG/M metagenome (GOLD analysis project Ga0209349, IMG submission 184067) | Marine viral communities from the Pacific Ocean - ETNP_2_130 (SPAdes) (version 2) | ecosystem: Environmental > Aquatic > Marine > Oceanic | place: Pacific Ocean | collected 2013-06-22
TCGGCAGAATCACAAGCACTTGGTGCTCAAGTGCAACAAGGGAATCAACCAGCAGGCTGACCTAGCCGACCCAGACGAGTGCGCCGATGCGCTCAATGTATGGGCCCCGAATGGGGCCGTCGAGCAGCGACCGGGGTATGCCGGTTATGACAGCTTCTTCGTTGCAGGCGAGACCACCACCGCCCAATCCCAGGTTTACCACAAGCTAGTCGGTAGCACCTACACCACGGCGACCGAAGGCCAGACCCTGGACCTGTCAAGCCTGGCCGTGGGGAGCTACTGGTTTATCGGGTTCAATGAGATCTCAGACCTCACGTCAAGCGATGATAGCGACAAGCTTCTTGGCATCCGGGTACACTTCAGCTCCAGTAAGAACAACACCAGTGCGACCTGGGCAAAGGCTGAGTACTGGAACGGTACTGAATGGAAGTACCTCAGGTATACAGAGCGGGTACAGGTCAGCTCAAAGGTGAGTGTTCATCTGGGGGCGAGCAGCATATTTGACCTCAGCTTTGTTTCGCCCGGCGACTGGGCAAGCTCTACGATCAACAGCCAGACAGCCTACTATATCCGGTTCACTATTCAGGACAATGCCCTCGATGGCGAGGTGGTGCTCAACAATCTCGCTTCAACAAACCAGCATGCCAGCGTAACCTCTGCCGATATCGACCCGAGCCGAGGGCTATTCGTGGCCCAGTTCAAAACAAAGAAGCGCTACTTCTACATCCGCAACCCGGGAGCAGGAACGCAGGCGCTGCTTGGCTCAACCCTGGACCTTGAAGACTATAGCGCATCCGGCGCAACCCGACGCGTGGTCGAGGACAGCATTGCGAGTATCGCGGTGGTGCCCCAGTTCGACGAAGCGTTTGTTGCCTATGCCGGAATGGTTATGCGGTTTACCTCCTCTGACGATCTTAGCTCAACCGTGGGGGCCGACCTGGCCCTGGTTGAAGATGCTGACTTCGCCGTGGGTGAGGATGCCCCGTATGACCGCGAGTTTGTAGTCCTCCTTGATGAGTGGCCGAGGGCCAGGTTTACCACGTTCTACAACGGGAGGCTTTGGTGCGCTGGTATGACGGATGAGCCGTTCACCATCAAATGGTCACCCGCAGCCCCCTACCACAAGTCTTGGTCCTCTCTCTCTTTTCAGCCACTGATGGAAGACGACAACAGTCCCATTACGGGACTCTCCGCTCTTGGCGAAAACGTCGTCGTCTTCAAGTCGGACTCCGTCTGGATTATGGTCAACGTCGGAGAGAACCAGGCGACAGGGATAGACCACTTTGTCCCAATTCGGGTCGTGGCGGGTGTCGGATGCGTTAGCAACTCTAGCATCCAGCAGGTTCGCGGTGGGCTCATCTTTCTGGCCGAGGACGGTGTGTATCGTTTTGACGGGACACCCAATATCGTAAAGCTGTCTGACCGAATTGAGAAAACCGTCCAATCAATCAACCCATCGCGGCGTTCCGTGGCGGTGTCCGCCAACTGGCGCACTCACCACTGCTATCTCCTCTCGGTGGCTGCCGATGGGTCACGAGATAACAACAAGACACTGGTCTATGACTACCAGAACAATGCTTGGTGGATATGGGATGTGCCCGCGAAGCTGTGGGTCTCCGATGAAGACGCCAACGACAACGAGAGGCTATATTTCGTCAATCAGCATGTTCAGATATTCGAAATGGGGGTGGGCAACCATGACCATGGGGCTGCTATCAGCAGCAATGTCCTAACACAGCGCATTGGTGAGAACTCGAACACCAAGACAACCGTTCGGCAGATTGAGGTGCTCAGTGATAACCACACCTCATCGCTCTCCGTGGCTGTTCGGCATAACGATGACGAGAACAGCGAGACGACGGGGACGCTAGACCTCACAAGCTCGGGAGACGCGACGTATGGAACAGCGGTCGACGGGACGGACAAGTATGTCCTAGACAGGCGAAGGCCTCGCCGGCTCTCGTTTCGAAAGCAGGGTGACTGGCTCCAGGTGAAGGTCTCGCACTCTGCGAAGAACACTCCTATGACAATCGCGGGTATCGACATCGGCTACGTTCCTGGCGGCAGGAGATAGCGATGGCTGGGATACCACACGGAAGAGGCGAGCGTCGGGGACCCGATGCCTACATCAACCAGATGGAGAGCCGCAATGCGCGCGCGCGCGGGATGCCCGTCAACGATGGGTTATTCGTCTCAACGCTGGACCCATATAGCGCAGATGTAACAACCCTCACATCAGATGGCTCGGCGTCTACGTGGAACAAGTTTGCCCACTATTTATTCGCCTTCCCGCCGCTGGTCTCTGGGGTTGATATATTCAAAGCCCGATTTAGAATGACCGTTGCCCCATCGGTGAACAGGTTTGTCCGCTTTGGTGTTTACAGGTTTGACTCTGAGCACGGGAAGAAGGCGTTTCGTGTGGTTCCTGGCACAAGGTTTACCTTCGATGCCGGCACGGCTGGAGTGCTTGAGCGGAAGCTGAAGAATCCGGTTACCCTGAGGAAGGGTAGCCAGTATTACCTGGGGATCAACGTTGGCCTTGGCGTTGGCCTTGCCTGTGTGCAGAACCCGGCGACCCGCTTGGTCCCGGCTTTCTATGATGCCAACGCAATGGCTAGCGCCACGGGGCCGCTGCCTGCTAAAGTACCACTAAGCAATTACTCCAAGGAATACGCGGTAAATGTTCCCTGGGTGATGTATCTATCGAAGACCGGTGACGAGATTATGTAGGAGAAGAGCATGGCTCTAACGTTGACCACATCGCTAGCCAGTACGATCACGAAGTCGGAGCTGGAGAGCAATTTCACATCGATCGCCAACAAGTTCGGCGCGATAGACAACTCCGACATCAAGGCGGCTGCGGGTATTGCGATCAGCAAGCTGGCTGCGGCCAAGGAGTACGTCGTCATAACCCTTGAGTCCCGTGGTGATGGCACGGGCCTAGATACTGACGATCAGTACCGAGACATGGTCCCCCTTCCGGGCTTATCAGGGAACGAAAACAACTGGACCCTGGTGCAGGCAGCCTGGGTGTGTACCGATGTGGGCGGAGGTGCGGTCACCTTCGATGTCGAGTGGTCAAACTACGATGCCAATGGCAACTATGCAGTTGTTGCTACTCCGATTGCAGCGGAGGTTCTAACCAAAGGCTCATCAACCGTCACCAATGCAAAGCAATGCACAATCGATGCTGCTGCCATTGTGATGGACAGCGCACTGACTGGAGTTTTTGCCCTGAAGGTTACGAACCCAGACGCCAACGCAATGGACGACACGGACACCCCGGCTTCTCCGAGTTATCTCAAGGTGTCCCTTCTTCTCGAACGAGACATACAGGCTTAGGAGTAGACGATGCCCATGATGTTCAATCCGGCAGGTGGTGCCCCAATGGCAGGAGGAAACTCCGCGCCCAGCAACTCGCGTCAGACAAACCTTAAGCGCATTGACCAGGCAGCCATGCGCAGGCGCAAGGACAAGCGGCCCGCGCAGGGGAAGAGCCCCTCTCTCCCCGGGGTTCCGCAGTTGAAAGTGGCAGGGTTGCCGAATCCACCGCAACAGCAGCCGCAAGGGTTGCCGAGTCTGCCGAATCCACCGCAGCAGCAGCAGCAGCAGCCGCAGCGGGAGCCACAGCAGGGCGGGTATGTCGGGCCGATCCCCGGCAGTGGCGTAGCTGGTGGGCAGCAGCCGCAGCGGCAGCCACAGCAGCCATACAACCCATACATTGATCCAGCCCAGTACTCTCAAACCCCGCAAGGCGCGCAGACGCTCGGCATGCCGACAGGAATGCAGCAACAGCAGCAACAACAACAACAACAGCAGCAGCCGGGCCAGGCGCAGCTACCGCCCCACATAGGCGGAGCGATGGGTCCGATGATTCCTACGGGTGGCGGGAATTTCCCGGGTGGGGCCCAGGTTCCCTCGGGTGCTCAGCAGCCACTCGACCCAGCGCAAGGCGGTGTAGATCCGGGGCAAGTCCTCGACGACCCACTCGGCACTGGGACAGCGGTCGGTGGAGCGACAGGTGGCTCCGGTCTTCCGGGGCAACAGATAGATCCCTCAGAGGGTTCCGGCACGGCACAGACCGGTGGCGGTGGCATGGATGTGCCGGCGCAGACCGGAGGCGTGGATCCAGCCGCAGGGCAGGACCCGACAACCGCGAAGGAGGGAGGGGTTCCTGACGACCCATATGGCACTGGCGCAGCAGGCGACGAAGACGCTGGCGCAGCAGGCGGTACCGACCCCTACGCTGACGAGCGATCGCAGTACGAAGATCTCATCGCGCAAGCCAAGGCAGATGAGCAGGCAGCCATGCAGGGCATTGATGCCGACATCGCACGGGCGCAGAGGCGTCAGGCTGAGATGAACGCGGCTATGGGTGGAGCTGTGGGCGGCGGTCTTCAGGGCGGCATGGCCTCGACGGCAGTGCTCGGGGCCCGGGAGAAGGCAGACGTTGCCGCTCAGGCAAGAGAGAAGACCCGGCGCCTACAGTTCAACTGGCTCGACAAGCAGCTTGAACTCAAGGAACGAGACATCAGTCGGAAGTTTGGCAAGGAGATGTCAGCCAAGGACCAGGCCCACCAGCTTGAACTTGAGGCTGTTCGCATGGGCGGGGAGCTTCCTGAGGGAATGCAGGACGCTATCGATGCCGGTGACCACGACAGGGCCATGGAGATCTGGGAGCAAAACCAGGGAGGGGAGTCGGGCACGCCCACCTACGGAGCCTACGAGGGCTCCAAGGAGGGCTGGGTTTCCGAGAGTGGTCCGTACAGCCCTGATAACTACCAGGGCAGCCTGAGCGAGAACTTTGGTGACGATTCGACATGGCAGCATGGTGATGGCCCAGTGGTTGACGCACACAATGCAGCAAATCGCGTGATGGATGTCCTCTGGGGGCAGAACAGCGTGGAGGTGGGTGATACCCAGGGCATATTCCACGAGAACAACGAGGAGAATCCTGGCCAGTGGATGTGGGGGACCAACGAGCAGACCCGTGAGCTTCAGGCCTGGTTTAGCCAGCAGCTCGCCGAAAGCGAGCAGGGGCGCTACCCTAATGACAAGCAAATAGAAGACAAGCTTCGAGAGATGGGAATTCTTGAGTAGGAGGACTGAGATGGCAAATCCAAGACCAACAGACGACTATAGCTGGAGCAGTCCGGGCGCGGGCCTTGAGAGTGCAGAGCAGAGTCGGCAGCAGCAGATGAGCGACCTTCGAAGGACAACCGCCTTCGCCAACGCCTACCGTGAATCTGAGCGACAAAAGCTTCAGCGAAGAGCAGACCAGTCGCGCCGCGAGCGCGAGGCTGCAATGGAATCCGAGAGAAAGAAGAGAGCCTCTAACTGGAGCAACTGGGCTGCGATGGGTGCGAGCCTCGGAAGCTTTATTCCCGGTGTGGGGACGGCTCTTGGTGCCGGTATCGGTGGTCTTCTTGGCGCAGGCAAGGCGTGGGCCTCTGGTGGTGACCCGTTCGATATCGGTGCGCAGTTCCAGTACCTTGACCCCGGCATGGTCAGCCAAGCCGCGATGATGAGCCAGTATTCCCCTCAGGCAGCAGGGGCAACGGGGGAGACTATTGCGCCTGACTTCGGGAGCGACAAGCCATTCCAGCTCCAGGGTGCCGGGCGGACTGGGGAGCTTGGTTACAACCCGGGGGGCTTGAGCCAGCACAGGTACCTGGACCAGAAGCTCGATCCTACCGGGGTACTTGAGCGGCAGAAAAGATCAGGCCGGCTATTAGGAGGTCCGTGATGGCGCGCTTTTTAACTTCGAGGCCTTCGGTCTACGAGCAGATGCAGGCCAGGGCTGACGCTCAGGAGGTAATGCGCAACGACCCCAATGCGGTGGCGCTCAAGGCCAATATGGATCTTCGGCGCATGGACAGTGAGGCCGCCCGCCAGAACCAGGCAATGGCCATGGCCCTGGAGTACAAGAAACATGAGTGGCAACGCCATATGGATCTGGTTGGGGCTGAGGCCGAGTACGCTGCGGCAATGGGCCAGGAGACTAAGGCTCCGACTGACCCGCGCCTGACTCAGACCCACAAGGCTGCGGTGGCAAAGGGCCAGTACGCCAGGGAGGGTGCCCAAGCAGCGGCAGCTACCGCCAGTCAAAAGCAGCAGTTTGAAGTCATGAAGATGATTGCAGATCAGGAAAACAAAAGGCTCACCCGGGAGGGCCAGTCTGCCAGGACGCAGATTATGGCCGACAGGCTCGCGGAGCAGGAGCGCGCCAACAGGGCAAGGCAGATCGGGTACGACAAGAAGACTTCTGCCATGAAAGAGGTCTACGGCGGCCTCAAGACAAACCAGGCAATGTCCCAGATTCAGAGAGTTGTGGGTAACTATGAGCAGAGAATCAAGGAGGCAATGGATCCCATGAACCCAAGCAGGGATACAGACTTTGCCGACAAGCTCAAAGCCGAGAGGGACAGGGTGGTTCGATCTCTCATGACCGGTCTTGGTGCGCACACCCAGCAGACCATACCTGGCGCGTCAGAGGTTCTTAGGGCGTTCGGTGGAGGGGAGAGTTTCGATACCAGCCCGGGCGGTCTTGGCGACGTAGATAGTTACCCGATGGATGTGGATGCGGGCCCGGAGACGGAGCCCGATGCCTACTAACCGCTTCGAAGACCTCTATGAGTTCTACTACCCGCCGGGTACAGAAGAGGCCGTTGAGCGCGGTAAGGCGCGGCAGTTTCTTTTCGAGCCGGTGGTGGAGAGAAAGGCAGCTCTTCGCTCTTCGCTCACCGATGACAAGCAGCTCTGGAAGATGAGTGTCAAGAAGGCCATCAGGGAGGCCGCTGGCGCAGGGATTCAAGATCGAGACTGGATACAGAAAGCGAGTAAGAGTTTTTATGCCCAGGGCGTGGGCTTGAGAAGGAACATTGGGAAGGATGAGCGGCTCCGCCTAAAGAAAGCGACCGAGCGCGGTGGGATGATTAAGCCCGGAGATGTGGTCCTCAGCGACAAGCAGAAGGCTGGTCTCAAATCGGGACAGGGTTACTACCTGACACCCGACCAGGTGAAGGGCCAGATGCTTCTCGAAGGAAACATCCCTGATGACATCCTGGAGGACTTCACCCTGATGTCGGGCAAGTCCATTATGAAGTCGGGCAAGATACCAGAAGAGTATCGAATTGACATGGAGGAGCGAGTCAAGGCTCCGCAGTATAAGCCCCCGTCCACCCGCGAGGGTCCAGCGGAGGCGGGGAACTCTGTCGGCAGGTTCTTTGCTGATGTGGGTCTTGGTGTCTTGGATGTGATTAGCGCGGGCGGGAGATTTGCGCAGGGGTTGCCGGCTGGCTACATGAAGGCTGGGCGAAAAGATGCTGAGATAAGGGCTGCACTAGGCAAGGATCACGCTGGCCTTGTTAGCGGCAATGCCATTCTTGATGTGGTCGGCAGGCTAGATGACGCTATCTACGGCGGCGTCTCCTCTATGTTTAAGCTCAACGACGCTCCGGAGATTGCCGAGGAGCTGGGCTTCATTGCGCACGACTACTGGAAGAAGTCTGTCAAGGAAGCGATAGACACCAGGCAGCCAGACGACGACCGCGAAAAGATACAGGCCAGAGCGAAGAACATCTATCAGCGGAGATTGAAGGAGGACTTCAATGTCGCGTCTCAATTTGCGATAGAGCACCCAGGTGGAACCCAGCTGGCTACAGAGATCATCGCTGATCCACTGAACTGGATTGGGGTTGGCCTGGTTAAAGGCGCCATCGTCGGAACAGGCAGGGTTGCTGCAAAGGTTACGGGGCTCAAGTGGGCGTCCCAAACTGCGACAGGCCAGAAGGTCATAGCAAAAGCCGGGGAGGTGGCAGCAGCAGCTCCGGCTTATATTCGCCAGCGACCGGGGATAAAGGCCCTGCGCGGTGCCTTCTACCATACGATTGATAACGACGAGACAATACGAGGGCTGGGGGGGTTTGGTGATCAGATACGGCGCTCTGTTAAGGCGGCCGAAGATGCAGGTGGGGCCGCAAGCCGGAAGGTGCGGGTCATTGGCGGACAGATAGATGAGATGCTGTCGAAGGCTAGCGAGAAGAAGACGCTGACCTGGAAGGTGGGAGACAAGACAGAGGAGATAACGGAATCTACTGCTCTGTTCCGAGTTCTAAATAAAGGGGAAGGGATAGGGAATCTTCCGAAGAAGCTACAGGACGTAGTCCCTGAAGTGAAGAAGTTGTCCGATGAGCTGTTCGACATCTCTGCGAGACGCGGACAGTTGAACAAGGTGATTGGCGGGGCCGTTGTTACGGCTGGCAAGGTGCTGAACTATGTTCCTAACCGAATCTTTGAAGGGGTTGGAGACCTAGCGAAGCGGGTTCAAGAAGTCGGGTTCGCTGACATCAATGCCGCAGCCATGGCTGTCAGGGTGGACACCATCCGAAAGCGCGCAGCTCAGATGGAGAAGGTCATCATTGCGAAGCAGGGGCAGGTGGCGACAGCAGTAGGCAAAGAGAAGAGCGCACTAGAGGGGACCATCGCCGGGCTACAGAAGAGGCAGGCTGAGCTTAACAACGAGTTTGCCCGAATGAATCAGTTGATCGGTGATTCTGGTGGCGGCATTGAGGGTTACATAAGGAAGGGCCGGAACCTGGATAAGCCCACACGCGCCTTGATCCATCAGATGCAGCTGCACGCAGACAAGGTCGACATCATTGGGGCCAATGGCCTTCATCGCCTGGACCCCACTAGCTGGGCAGCGGTCGCACGAAAGGGTGGGGCCAAGCCAGTTGAGAACGCCAGGCTCCAGTGGAGCGAGCATATCAAGCGAGAGTCTGTGGCCGCTGGTCGAGCGGAAGAGGTTTCAGCCTTGACCCGGATGTTCGGCAAGGAGCTGAAAGACCTTCAGGGTGGGGGGCTGATTCACATCAAGCAAAGCAAGGGTGGAGCCAAGCTCAACGAGGAGCTGGCTGCGCTATCTGAGCAAACCGGGTTGCACTACTCGACGCTGTCCCCCGACCTGAAGAGGGCGTACCTTCAGCTGGTTGGGAAGGCGGGAGACCCCAAGATAGACAGCCTCCAGGTTATCCTGCCTAAGGCCATGGCTTCGCGCCTCAATGAGATTATTCCGAAGCTGAGCGATGAGGGCGTGGATGGGGCAGTGACCATGTTCCATCAGATGAACGAGTACCTCATGAAGCCGGCTAACTCCATCTTCAGAACGAGCGCAACTGTTCTCCGAAGCTTCGCCTTCCACGCCACCAATATGTCGGGGGCTGTTGGGCTGGGGATGTTGGCTCACGGGAGAAAGGCGTTCAACAAGGATCTTCAGATGGGGGCAATTCGCGGTGCCCACGCGGCGGCTTTTGCCGGAGATCCCAAGGCGCTAGGGACAGCGTTCAGGCTTGCTGATGGCTCCACGGTTAAGATCGGTGAGCTTTACAAGGTCATGGAGCAGTACGGGGTCGTCGGCCAGGCCGGTCTTCGCTTCGGCAAGGATATCTCTGCGGGCAAGGGCTGGGGAGCTACGCTGGCTGGCGGCATGCAGACCATTGCATCGAAGACCAGGATGCAGCAGGTCGCCTCCTTCGGGGATGACTACCAGCACGCGGTTGCTTTTCTGGGCTACATGCAGAGACACGGGAGCATGAAGTCTGACGACATCTACAGGGCTCTCGACTTCACCACCGAATACGCAGGTAACTACAACCGCCTGACCAAGTTCGAGAAGGGCGCTCTTCGGGACACCTTCGCATTCTACAGCTGGAACCGATTCATCCTCCCGCACCTGGTCAAGCAGGTCTACAAGAACCCCCAGAGGCTGGCGGCGTTCGAGAAGATGAGGATGGCTGCCGAGTACCAGTTCGGCAAGGACCAGCCCATCTCCGGTGTAGGTGTGCCCGACTTCCTCCGGCTCTCTGGGGCGTTTCAGGCCCCCGGAATGTTCCAGCCAGGCGAGAACAACTCCGGCTCGCACGATGTGGCGATGATGATGCTGGAGACCCCGTTGGCTGCGCTCGGTGCTCTGGCCCCCGGATATGGTGGGGGAAGTGCTATTGAGGCGCAGCTGGGCCCAGGTGGCCTGGGGCTGGTTGGGATGCTAACTGGGTTCAATACGAGCCGGCACCAGGCGTACGGCGCTGAGGAAGTTATCCCTAGCCTAGATGAGCTAAAGTTCGGTAGTATGGATCATGCGGCAGAGTCATTATTCTCCGTTGCTGACAGCCAGTTAGGCAAGCAGGTTGTGGCTAGGATGCCGTTCGGTGAGGCCATGCTCAACATATCCAAGCTGTACATGCGACACGGCATGGTCAGCGAGGCGAATGAGATGTGGCTTCGGTACAGGGTTGGTCGAGATTGGATGGGGTTGGACCACGCAGTTGCTGCGGCGGGCAATCTCGTTGGCATGAACATGGAAGCCTTGTCCATACCGACATACACCCCTGGTATGAAACTATACGCTGTCGATCCTTACCAGACAGCTAAACGCCGCAAGGCAAGAGCAGTAGAGGGAATGTAATGGCACTAGTAGAAGCATTTAGAACGACTCTCACCGCTGGCTTGATATCAGAGGCCACCGCCATTGAGCACCGGGTTGACCGGCATGGCAATGTTCTCCTCTGCCTTTACACGGAATCAGACAACGTCCAGATTAAGGTCAAGTACGTGTTCGATGCGGGCACTGGTGATGCTGCGGCAAAAGACATCCAGACCATCGGCCTGACGGCGGACACGATGACAATGGTCAACTTCGACTTTCCAACAGGGGTGCTGCGAATCACCTACGATGACGACGGCTCTGTCCTCACCGCAGAAACCCTGAAGATAGATCTACACACAGCGAGGTAAGTCATGGCTGATGCAAAAAT
>Ga0209349_1001698_pt1 | contig 10810 bp, 8 predicted proteins | sample ETNvirnome_2_130_FD_184067 | JGI IMG/M metagenome (GOLD analysis project Ga0209349, IMG submission 184067) | Marine viral communities from the Pacific Ocean - ETNP_2_130 (SPAdes) (version 2) | ecosystem: Environmental > Aquatic > Marine > Oceanic | place: Pacific Ocean | collected 2013-06-22
GATGAGTAGCCGGTGCCAAAATCATCGATAAACAGTGCGTACCCAGCTTTGCGCATGGCATGAGTAATGATGATGGCTTGATCCGGGTCGCGCATAAAATCGCTTTCCGTCAGTTCCAAGCCAATCGTACTGGGTGAAACGCTGGAGGTAAGCGTCGCAATATGCGCCGTCAGCCGGGGGTCGGCAAACTGCTGCGCGGAGATATTAACCGAAAGCCGTCCCGGCAGCGGCGTGCCCGCCGCCTGCCAAGCGCTAAGCTGGCGGGCAGCTTCTTCCAGCACCCAGTCGCCGAGTAAACGAATCAGCCCCCGCTCCTCCGCCAGGGGAATGAATTCAGCAGGGCTTACCCAGCCCCACTCGGGGTCATGCCAACGGCACAGCGCCTCTGCCCCGGTCAGTGTGTGGGTACTGAGATCCACTTGAGGCTGGAAATAGAGTTCTAGCCGCCCTTCCAAGATGGCTAAATGCAGCCGCTCAGTCATCCATTGGCGGCGCTCCAATGTATGGCGCATGGCTTGCGTGTAAGGGGAGATATTGGTGTCGCGCTTTTTGGCATGATGGAGCGCGATGCTGGCCGCGTTGAATAGCTCGCTGACTTTGGCAACATCGCTCGGATAGCGCGCAAACCCAATGCTCACATCCAGATTAAACACGCGATGATCTAGACGAATCGGCCGTTTCACCAGCGCACATAACTGCTTGACTACGTCATCGAGACTAGCGCGCTCAATGTGCGGAAAGAGGAGTGCAAACTCATCCCCCGACAACCGCGCGCAATGAATGTTAGGCAGCTCTAAATGGCGCAAACGCCCGGCTACCGTGGCAAGCAACTGGTCTCCGATTTGATGACCATGCAGATCATTTATCTCTTTAAAGCGACGTAAATCGAGCAGCAGTAACGCCAAAGGAGACTGTTGCTCTTGCGCCTTAAGGCCTGTGTCGCGCAGGTGCTCCATAAACTGTACACGGTTCGGCAGCCCCGTGATGCTGTCCGTATAGGCAAGCTGGTGCATATGGCGGTGATCGCGGCGTCGCTCTAGCTCCGCCGCAGCACCGTTGGAGAGAATTTGTAGCACCGATGTCGCAAAGGCATTTGTCGTGAGGGGCGCTTGATAAAACACCATCATCACTCCGATGGCTTCGCCTTTTGCGTTATCTAAGCGTCGACCAATCCATGCCTGCGCACTCAGCGTCGCTCCCGGCAGCGTAAACCGCTGGCCGTGATGCACGACGCTCTCTTGCTCTAACACCACCCGTTCGACGGGGGTGTCACACAAAAGAAAGGTGTGATTTTTACGGATTTGGCCGTCGACCACTAAGCTTACGGTATGGCCTGTGGTCGCAGGTAATAGGCTATTGGGGTGAGTGTGCTCGCTCTGTTGAGACGGCACAGGTTGGTCTAAGAGGGCAATAAAGCCCGCATCGGCTTCTAACAGCGTGGTGAGCGTAGAAATAAGCTGCTGAAAGTAGTCATCCCCTACCCGCGAGGTGACGGTTGAGGCAACTTGCACCACCGCCTGCTGCACCCGTTGTGCCTCTTGCTGGTCGGTCACGTCGGTAATAAAACCTTCCAGGCAGAGCACGTCGCCCTCATCGGAAAAAATGGCCTGCCCTTGCTCCCACATCCAGCGTTCGCTGCCGTCGCGATGGCGAATGCGGAACGTCACGCGATAAGGGCGTCGCTGATGAATGGCGGACTGCACGGCTTTAACCAGCCGGTCGTGGTCTTCTTTGTGGATTAAATTCGCAAAACTGGTGATGCGACTATTCTCAAGCTCATCAGGCCGATAGCCAGTCAGCGCTTCAGCGCCCTTGCTCACTAGCTGCATGGTCCAGTCTTGATTATTCAGGCAGCGGTAAGCCATCCCCGGTAGGTGATTGAGCAAGGTGTTCAGCCGGCGCTCGCTCTCTTTGGCAGCGGCTTCGCTTTTGCGCAAGGCGCTTTCAGCTTGGCGTCTGCCTAGTTCAGCCCCCGCTTGGGCAGCGGCAATACGTAAAATCTCATTCTCTAACCCATCAAACGCCATGGGTTGATTGTTCAACACGGCCAGCAGGCCAATGGCTGAGCCATCGGGAGCAAACAGCGGTAAGCCCATATAGCTATCAGCGCCTAGCTCACTAAGAAGATCATCTTCAGGAAAGCGGGACTGTACATCGCAGGCATACAGACAGGGCTCAACCCCCACCACGGTTTCACAGGGCGTACCCGCAAGAGGGTAGGTAATATTGGCCTGCAGGGCACCGCTTGACCAAACGGCCAAGGTTTCGGCTATATTAGCTTCAGTGACCACGGCGACCAGTGCGTGGTCGACATTGAGTAGACGAGCCAGCTGTTCCACCAGGGTAGCAAAGAAGTTGGGATGGCCACTGCGCCCAAAACCTTCCGCTAGCTGACGAAAAACCTCTGCTTCTTCTTTGCTTGTGTGCATCGTCGCACTCGCTTATGTCGTTGTAGAGCAGGCTAAGCTTTGCCACTGTTTTAACAAAGCACAGCGACGTTTGCACCATAAACAGCTATCTTATGGAAGAACACTGGGGCCATAAACGATATCGGCCACCCCTAACATTATGTTAGAAACATCTATCGATATTATGTTGACTGCCCGCTTCGCTGCACGGCATTTGAGGAGACACTATGACGGGGCCTAATGCCGTCAGCGAAACACTCTACACCTCGCTGACTGACCAGCTGCCCAGCTTTCTTAGCAGCGCGCTGCTTCAGTGTAAGCGGCTGCCTACTCTACCGGCGGTCGCCCTGAACATCTTGGATATCTCTCAGGGCGCTGAGGCTACCTTGAGCGACTATGCCAGTGCCATCGAACATGACCCCGCGTTAACAGCACGGATCATGAGCGTAGCCAATAGCGTCCACTACCTGCGCTCGGCTCAGCCCCCACACACGTGTTTTGATGCCACACAGCGCATAGGACTAGATGTCACCCTGGCTACCGTATTGAGCTTTTGCCTGTTTGAAAACGATCATGGCGCACGCGGTCGCTTACCGTTTTGGCAGCGATCTATCACGGCGGCCGTCGCCGCCAGCTATCTCGCACAGCAGCTTTGTCCTCACCAATCAGGCAGCGTATTCACCACGGCGCTGCTGCAAGATATTGGTATTTTAGCGTTACAAACCGCTTACCCCGGCGACGCAGAGCGACTCTACGGCATCGAGAACACCTCCCATCAACACATTATGCAGGTGGAAAAGCGCTATTTTGGCTGCCACCACGCCCTTGTGGGCGCTTGGTTGCTGGCGAAATGGGGTGCCCATGACGGCTTGATTCACGCCATTCAACACAGTCACGATGGCCTGGATACGGAAGATAACGCGGCACTTTGCCTACGCGTCTCCGGCGCCATCGCGGATGCTTGGTTATCGGCGAACCCTGCCGACGCTTTAGCCGGCGTGATGCGCCAGCTCAACGCGTTAACCCCATCAAGCGAGTGGGCCATGTCGGGGCTGTTGGCCCATTTACAGCAAACGCTTCCACCGCTGATGGAGACACTCGGGCTGGGCATGCCGGTCACCGTTGATAGCGTCGCCCTGCTAAAAGAGGCCCAGCAGCGGCTTTTTGAACACACCTTATCGCTGAGCGCACGCTTAGATGCTCAGCAAAAAGCGCGGGAAACGCTGCTCAACGATTATGCCGAGCTGCAACAGCGCAGCCGACTCGACCCGCTAACCCAATTAGCGAATCGCGCTTGGCTAGAGGAGCAGTTACGGGAACGCTTCCGCCTTTGCCTCACAACCGAACGAACCATGTCGGTGGTGTTTATCGACCTGGATCATTTTAAGGTGCTGAATGACCGATATGGTCATCAGGCGGGTGATCAGGTGCTGGCTCACTTCGGCAGGATGCTCGCCTCGTTAATTCGCGTGGGCGATCTTGCAGGCCGCTATGGTGGTGAAGAGTTTCTGGTGATTCTTCCCGATGAAGATGCCGAGGGTGCTCGGCGCTTTGCTGAGCGTATTACCCGGCGGCTGCAGGAGCGGCCCATGGCCCGAGTAGACCAAGAGCCGCTTTACGTGTCCGTATCGATTGGCGTGGCCTGCCTCACCGACGGCGGGTTTGGAGATGAACGGGAGCTTATCGACGCCGCCGATCAAAGCATGTACTTCACCAAGCGCTCTGGCCGGGGCGGTGTATCGGTTTATGGCCACTAACCCCGCCGCTTGTCGGCGGGGCGGTGGAGTAAAGGTTTAGCTCGTCATTGCGTAGGGAAGATAGAGCGCAATGCTGGGGAAGATATGCATAAGCGCAATAGCCAGCATCATCAGCAGGAAGAAGGGCAGCGTGGCCTTGGTAATGGTCAGAATATCTTTGCCGGTTAACCCCTGAATCACAAACAGGTTAAATCCAACCGGCGGTGTGATTTGCGACATCTCCACCACAATCACCAAGTAGATACCGAACCAAATCAGGTCAAAGCCTGCCGCGCTGACCACCGGCATGATAATCGCCGTCACCAGTAGGATGAGCGAAATACCATCCAGAAAGCAGCCCATGATGAGTAGCAGCAACGTGAGCGCAATCAGCAGCATGGTGGGCGACAGCCCCATTTCACCAATGGCCTGAGCCAGCTTCATGGGTACCTGGGTAAAGCCCATGGCTGAGGTTAAAAACGACGCCCCGGCAATAATAAAGGCGATCATGCAGGCCGTGCGTACCGCAGCAAACAGCGAATCGGTAAAAATCGCCCGATTAAAGTGGCCGTTGAACCGAGCAATGATCATCGACAGCACCACGCCAACCGCTGCCGCTTCCGTCGGCGATGCCAGCCCGCCGTAAATCGACACGATAATCCCACCGATCAGCAGCAAAATAGGCACTAACGCCCAGGTATTGCGCAGCTTTTCAGCAAAGCTCATATCGGATTCATCAGCGCCGGTCAGGCCGTCACGGTTGCCTTTCAGTAGCGCCCAGAGCACCAAATAGGCCATGAACAGCGCCAAGATCATCAAGCCTGGGCCAATGCCCGCCATAAACAGCCGCGAGATGGATTGCTCAGTAACCACCCCGTAGACGATCAGCACGATCGAGGGTGGAATCAGCAGGCCCAGGGTAGAGGCACTGGCCAGCGTCCCGATAGCCATATTGCTGTCGTAGCCCCGGCGCTCCAGTTCCGGCAGGGTCATTTTGCCCACCGTGGCACAGGTAGCCGCCGACGAACCGCACACCGCCGCAAACATGCCACTGCCAATGATATTGGTATGCAGCAAGCGGCCCGGCAGACGGTTCAACCAGGGTGAAAGTCCACGGAACATATTGTCCGCCAGCCCCGAGCGAAACAGAATCTCGCCCATCCAGATAAACATCGGCAGCGCGGTTAAATCCCAGCCGTAGCTTGCGCCCCAAAAATCGGAGGCCAGAATCGGGCCAGGGTCAAAAGGGCTGAAAAATTGCAGCGCAATCCACGCTGTGCCTATCAAGGCAAAGGCAATCCACACCCCGCTGCCCAGCAGCAGCACCAGGGTAAAAATAGTCGCTAAACTTAGTAGTAGCACGAGGGTATCTCCCGAGTAGCCGCTTAATGCGCTTCGTTATCGTCGATGGAAGTGGCTTCGCGGAAGCTTGATGGGTCGCGTATGGCAATGCGCCCGGCCATCCACAGCGCTTCTAACAGCGCCAAGGCCAGAAGCCCTACCCCAACGGACAGCACCACCTGGGGGATCCACAGGGGAATCGACAAAAAGCCCGACGAAACATCGTTGTACTCTAGGCTTTCCCTCGCTAAACCAACCAGGCCATAGGCCAGTAGTACGCTGATAACCAGCGCAATAATCAGCCCAAACACCTCAAACCACACGCGCACCGCAGAAGGCAGGCGTGAAATCAGTAAGGTCACACGGATATGGGCGTGGTGAACAAAGGTATAGGCCAACCCAAGAAAGGTGGCGCCTACCAATAAATAGGAGGCCATTTCCGAGACGCCGGTAATGCTGACACCGAGCCGCTCCTGGCCGACCAAAACCAACAGCGCATCTACTAAACGGAAAGTGACCTGAAGCGCGATCAGCGCACAAATCGCCACCATGCATGCTGCTGCGCCCCAGGCACCTAGGCGGTAGAGTTTGTCGAATTTAAACGTCATGTTCGCAGTCTCACAGAGCGCGTAGGGAAAGGGGCAGCCCTCGGGCTGCCCCAGGCGTTACCGTAGCAACGAAGGGTTAGTTGCCACGCTGGGCGCGGTAGGCTTCCAGTGCCGCTTTGGCTTCGTCATCGGCGCGGGACTGCCAATCGGTGAACAGCTCGTCACCCGCCGCTTGCAGCGCAGCAGCTACCTCAGCGTTGGGTTCGGACACGCTGATGCCGTTCTCTTGCAGCGCCGCGAGGCTCTCGTCATTGTTCTCACGGCTCATCTGCCAGCCGCGCTCTTCGGCACGGGCCGCCGCTTCCATCAGCGCTTCTTGAGTCGCTTCGTCAAGACGATCGAAGCTGCGCTGGCTGATGAAAACGATGTTCTTCGGCAGCCACAGGTTGGCATCGGTGTAGTCGGTGACGTAGTCCCAAGCAGCCATGGAGTTGCCGGTAGAGCTCGACGTAATCATCGCGTCGACGCGGCCGGTGCTAAAGGCCGTAGGGACATCCGACTCTTCGGTTTCGGTGGGGCTACCGCCTAGGTTATCAACGAAGCGCTGGGTGTTGATGTTTGGTGCGCGTACGCGCAGCCCATCAAACTGGGCTGGGTCAGTCAGCGGCTCGGCAGTATAAATGCCCTGAGCAGGCCATGCGACGGCGTAGAGCGGAATCAGCCCCTCATAGGCGAATAGCTCAGTAATCATCGGCTTAGTGGCTTCCCACAGCGCATAGGCATCATCGTAGCTACCGGCCACACCGGGCAGCGTATCGACTTCAAAAATCGGGTCGTCGTTAGAGAGAATCGAGAGGAACACTTCACCGGCATCAATCGTGCCACGACGCACAGACGGTTTGATTTCGCCGTGAGACACCAGCGAACCACCGCTATGGACAGTAATGGTGAGTTCGCCGTCAGTGGCTTCTGCCACATCTTCCGCGAACTGCTTGGTGTTTTGGGTGTGGAAGCTGGCATCCCCGTAGGGCGTGGCCATGGTCCACTCGGCGGCCTGAGCCGTGGCGGCGGCAAGGCTGCACGCCGTGGCAAGAAGCAGGGGGGTCGCAATGCGAGTACGCATAGGTAAAGTCCTCTTATTCATAGGGATGGAGGTGCTGCACAGGGGTGGAGGAGGCGGCGCTAGGGGTCACCCAACGCCCGGTAAAACACGTGTTAGTAATCTCGGTATGCTTTTCAGCGGCATACTCTAGCGCGCACTCCTGCGCCAGGCGGCCAACGCCACGGCAGAAGCGTGGATGATTTGCACTGCGCCAAATAACATCATAGTGCATGGCCGGTAACGGCGTGGGGAGCGCTAAACGATACAACTCCCCACGCCGCCACTCATCCAGCACGGTGGCTACTGGTAGCGCGCCGATACCCAGCCCTTCCGTGGTTAAACGCACAATCGTCATCAGCGTGCTCACACTATGAATACGCGGCTGTTGAACACCTTGGTCGGCTAAATAACGCACTAACTCTTCATACGGACGCGCCAGCTTGCCAAAGGAGATAAACGGCAGCGTTGAATGCCAGGCATCAGGGCGTTTGCTTAACATCTGGGCGTGTCGAGGTGAAACAAACATCCCCATTTCATAGGGGCTGAGCGTCTCATGGTCAATTTGCTCTGAAGGCAGGTAGCCGTTCATGGCTAGCAGAATATCCAGCTCATTGCTGTTCAGCCGCTCGTTCAGCGCCGGGGAGTAATCCACGGTGAGCTCAATAATCAACCGCGGGTAGCGCTCGGTGAGCCGCTGCATAAACGTGGGGAACCAACTGTGAGCAATGGTTTCAATCGTGCCCAGGCGCAGCGGGGCGGAAAAGTCTTCTTCACTATCGAAAAGTTTAAGGGCTTCATCGCGCTGGGCCAGCATACGTTCGGCATGCAGGAAGAACTCCCTACCACGCATAGTAGGCTGAATAGGCCGCGCCGAGCGCTCAAGCAGTAGCTCGCCCACCGTGCTCTCTAAACGCGAGATACGCTCAGATATCGACGGTTGCGTAATGTGTAAACGCACCGCCGCTTTACGAAAAGAGCCAAGTTTCACCGCCCAAACAAAGGCGTCGAGTTCCTTAAAATCCAGCATCGTGCTTAACCAGCCTGTAATGAAGCATTCACGGGAAGCACAGCGTCAAGCGCCTCCACCACGCCACACACCATGGTCTCCCATCGTGAGGCATTGATATGCAAATGTAAGTGAAACATGTCGTGTTGGGCACGGACATGCTGTCGCGGGGCTGGCAACCGCATGTGGTACTCCTCGAAATCACCCTTTCATTGCCATTTTTATTGGTGGCGCAACGGCGCTACATCAGGCGGATAAGGGCATCTCTTTTGTAATCTTTTTTGAGTCGCTTTATTTAGTTGATAATCGTATAGCGCCCTAGCGTCAACTATTTTTCCACTAAATAACAGCATGATAGGAAGCACCGATACTTAATATCGCTAAAAACGATTGGCACTTGTGACGCAGGCTCCATATATTATTTTTGCGCTAACAACACCATAAATAGGCTCATTAATACGTCATCACTATGAGCAAATAGACTGTCTCATTTGGCTAATGAATAGCGATATCAATTACTAACAACACACAACCCGGCAGGAGACGTTATGGCGATTCCGCTGCTTAACTGCGATATGGGCGAAAGTTTCGGTAACTGGTCGATTGGCTTGGACGCTGAGGTCATGCCCCACGTTGACTGTGCCAACATTGCCTGCGGCTACCACGCATCCGACCCCCATGTGATGCGCAAGACGGTGGCACTGGCCGTTCAGCATGGCGTCAAGATCGGCGCGCACCCCGGCTACCCGGATTTAATGGGCTTTGGCCGCCGCTCCATGGCCTGCTCTCCTGCCGAAGTGGAAGACATGATGCTCTACCAGATCGGCGCGCTGGCAGGTATTTGCCAAGCGGAAGGCACCGCACTGAGCTACGTCAAACCCCACGGGGCGATGTACAACGACATGGCTGCCAATCTGGAATTGCTGGAAGGTGCCATGCGGGCCGTGAAGGCATTCGATGCCCGCCTGCCGCTCATGGTGATGGCCACCGCCAACCCAGAGCCGCATCGTCAATTAGCGGAAAAAATGGGCGTGACGCTGTGGTTTGAAACCTTCGCTGACCGCGCTTATGAGGCCACTGGGCATCTCGCCTCTCGCCGCCTGCCGGGGGCTGTGCATCACGACCAAGCCACTATCGTCGCCCAAGCCGTTGCCCTGGCCAAAGGCGAAGCGCTGACCGCCCAAGATGGCAGCGCCTTACAGCTCCCCTGCGACACGCTCTGCGTGCATGGCGATAACCCCGAATCCGTGGCCGCCGTGCGCGCCATTCGTGAGGCCTTTACGGCGCTGGAGTCCGCGTGAAACTGCGCTTAGAAACAGCAGCGATGGACGCCCTAACGGTGCGCCTGTTCGACGCCATTGATGAAACTAATATGGCGTGGATCATGGCCGCTGACGAGGCGCTGCGGCGCGCCTTTGATCACGCGCTGATTGATCTCATCCCGTCATACACCACCCTGCTGGTGCATTACGACTGCCAGAAGCTCACTTTTGCCCAGGCCACGACGCTGGTGCGTAGCGCACTGCGCAATCTCACGCCCGCCGATGCCCAAAAGGGCCAGCTCCACGAAATCCCCGTATGGTACGACGAGAGCGTTGGACCGGAGCTGCCCACCGTTGCCAAGCGCGCTGGGCTCAGCGTCGAGGCGTTGATTGAGCGCCACTGCAGCCACGACTATTGCGTGTTTGCACTGGGCTTTGCCCCTGGCTACGGCTTTATGGGCCTGGTAGATGAGGCCATTGCCACGCCGCGTTTAAAAACGCCCCGCCGCCGCGTCGCGGCCGGAAGCGTGGGCATTGCCGACCGGCAAACCGCCATTTACCCCCTGCTTTCGCCGGGCGGCTGGAACATTCTTGGCAGAACGGCCGTGCCGCTTTTCGAGCACGCCAAACGTGGCGAGCCGCTGCTGCGCCCGGGCGATAAAGTGCGCTTTAAGGCGATATCCCAATCAGAATTTGAAGCGGCTGGGGGCGATACCACCCCGCTGGAGGAGCGGTCATGAGCCACCCCATGTTGACCGTAAAGCAAGCCGGACCGCTGGCGCTGATTCAAGATGCGGGCCGCTTCGGCGTCGGCCACTTAGGCGTGACTCAGGGCGGTGCCGCCGACTGGATCGCCTTCCGCTGGGCCAACTGGCTACTGGGCAACCCGCTGGAGAGCGCCGCGCTGGAAATCGTCATGGGCGGCAACCTAACGCTGGTGGCCAATAGCGACGTGCGCCTTGCCCTCACCGGAGCCGACCTTGCCGCCACGCTGGATGGCCAGCCGCTGGCGCCCAACGACAGCTTTAGGATGCAAGCGGGCCAAACGCTGGTCTTTCGCCAGCCGAAGAAGGGCCTGCGAGCCTACCTCGCCTTTCCTGGCGGGCTTGATGCGCCAACAGTGCTGGGCAGCCAAGCCTGCACGGCAAGAGAGCACATCGGCGGCCTGCACGAAGATGGCAAACCGCTTAAAACCGGCGACCAACTCACCTGGAAAGGCAGCAGCGCCACGCCGCGTCAGTTGCCCCAAGGCACTCAGCTTCCTCTGCCTGATGCAGTAGACACCGTGCTGGACATGGTGCTGGGCTCCCAGGCCGCGCACTTTGCCGGGCGCAGCCTGTTTGACGCCTTCAACCAGCCATGGACCGTGGACCAACGCGCCGACCGCATGGGCATTCGACTGACCGG
>Ga0209349_1001700_pt1 | contig 10806 bp, 10 predicted proteins | sample ETNvirnome_2_130_FD_184067 | JGI IMG/M metagenome (GOLD analysis project Ga0209349, IMG submission 184067) | Marine viral communities from the Pacific Ocean - ETNP_2_130 (SPAdes) (version 2) | ecosystem: Environmental > Aquatic > Marine > Oceanic | place: Pacific Ocean | collected 2013-06-22
GACGTGCGTCAAGTCGGTAGCTTCGGGATCTACCATTACCGGGTATATCACGGTCAAGACAGGCACCACCACCCTTGCGGTGATTCCGTACTGGGACACGATGAGTAGCCACCTGTGGATCAGGATGTATCCCATTCCTGACGATGCTCGAGCCTTGACCGTGCAGTCGGTTATGCGCAAGGAGGACTTGGTAAGGGATGACGATTGGCCACAGTTCGATCCTGACTATCACCACCTCCTGGTATCGGGTCCGGCCTCCGAGCTATTGCCTACGGTTGGGAAGAACGCCCTTGCTGGCAAGATGATGAGTGATTACCAGGAGAACTTGGCGACATTCAAGGGTACGCAGAGCAGGAGGCCCAACAGGGCGATATTCTTTGCCGATGTGACCAATGCTGCAATCCTACCGGATCGCCCACTTATTGAGGGAGTTGATTACCTGTAATGGCTACTCAACCTCAATACCTAGTTACTCCCGATTTAATTACCCAGCCTACATATCAGGTGCGGGGGCAAAACGATAGAATATATCCAGACCCACGACTTAGTCCCGATAACACAGAAACACTCACAGATATGAACTTGACCGAACAGGGCACAGCACGGAGGAGGTCTGGATTTACAACATACAACTCAGCACAGATAGCGTCTGGAAAATCTACGATTGGGTTGATACAGGAGACTTATTCTAACGGCGCAGAGTTAGAAATTGAGGTTGTCAACAATGCCAAGATATACACCGACGATGGGACCACCAGAGCTGATGTGACGGGCACGGCAGAGGTAAGTACTGATGCCGATGATAGAGTGCGCTGGACGCTGATGAACAACAACATATATGCCACCGATGGAACTAAGAGGGCTTGGAGCAAGGGGCAGGCTGGAAATGCAGCTATTCTTACCTCGAGTGCCCAGTTTGCTGCTGCGGCAGGCGATTATTGCAAGGATCTGGTGACGCATAGGAATATGTTAGTAGCCCTAAATACCAAGGAATCCGGTACGGTATATCCCACGAGGGCAAGATGGTGTGATATCAACCCGAGAACATTGGTGCCAGACCCTACGATATGGCCAGCAGACAACTTTGCGGAGATTTACTATAGCGGAGGGGCAATAGTTGGGGCGGTCAACTTTGGAGTTGGCGATAATAGTTGGCTATGGGTCTTTAAGACTGATGGTGCATATCCTTGCCGTTTAGAGTATGAGAGCGGGTATATTGAGCTTAACGTGGGCACTGGAGCAACCAATTTCTCGCCTCTTGCTAGGCATAGTATCCTATCGACCAAGGAGTTTATCTGGTGTATAGCCAAGGAGGGTGCGGTTAGGATAAACCAAGATGGAACCTTTCGGGTGGTTACGGATGCCATACAAAAGACGTGGAACGCCCTGAATCAAGGTCGCTTGCAATATGCCGTCAGCTATGTGCTTGAGCAGGAGCATCAAGTACATACACTGTTGTCATCGAGTACAAATGCATCTGGGCATGACAGAGTGTTGGTGTATGATTGGGAGATTGACCAAGTATGGATCGAGACGTATAGCACAATTATTAACTATGCTAACAGGATCTTGATTGCCAATGTAGAACTTGGGTGGTATGGAGACAATGACGGTTATATATACCAGACCAGGAGGGGCAACGATAACGGGACTGACATATCTTGGGATGTGAAGATGGCTCCAAATGATTTGGGGCTTGGGCGTAGGTCAAAGAATATCCAGAACCTTATAACATACTACCGTATGAGCAGTGGCACGGCCCAAGTTCAACTACAAGTGTTTCTCAATGAAGGTCGATTGCCAACAAAGACCACAGAGATTGCTACCGGAACAAGTTTGACATATAATAGCGGGTTGAAATACAATAACGGAGTTGCGTGGCCTGGAGGGGCAACACTCATTAACACGTATTTTGTAAATTCATCTGGTATCGAAGTTATGGCCCCAAGGTGGATGGGAACTGGAGATGTCGAAATTGTCGGTTATTCGGTAGACCACGAACTAGCGGAGTAAGCTATGGGCACTATGACAGCACAGGGCACGTTGCCGGTTGCAGGAGGCGATATAAACGCCGAGCCTCTGACTGATACGTTTAACCATATCATGACCACGTATAACAACAAGAACATTGTCTCAGGCAATTGTACTACAACTGGCAGTGATGGGATTATGACGTTTGATACTGCCAGCACCAAGACCACCAACCTGACGATGGACGGTGCCAACCTTATCATCAACGACAACGATGATCTGGTCTTCGGTGATGGGACGGACTATTGGTGGACGTACGACAGTTCAAATACGAAGCTCGACCTGTATAGTACCGATGTGGACGGTGGGGGCACCAATGGCATTGTCATCTCGATCAACGATGGAACGCCAGACCTGACGTTCACTGGGAGCCTGGTGCTGGCGGCAGGGGAGACGATAACGTATGGGACGGGCGAGACGATAGGTGGGGACAATACCGACCTGACGGTGACGAGTGGAGGGGCTATCAACCTGACGGCGGGGACGGATGTTGTTATTCCCGCAAATATCGGGGTGACGTTTGGTACCGGGGAAAAGATCGAGGGGGATAACACGGACCTTACGGTAACGTCGGGAGGGGCGATCAATCTCACAGCCACTACTGACGTGGTTGTGCCTGCTAACATCGGCATCACTTTCGGGACCGGGGAAAAGATTGAAGGCGATAATACCGATCTTACGATCACTTCCGGTGGGGCGATTAACCTCACGGCGGTGACGGATATAGTCGTTCCGACAAGCGTGGGGATTACCTTCGGCACGGGTGAAAAGATAGAGGGTGACGATACCGACCTGACCGTCACCTCCGGCGCTGATATCAACCTCACGGCTACGGGCGATGTCAACATCCCATCTGGTGTAGGCATTACGTTTGGCGATGACGGGGAGAAGATAGAGGGCGACGGGACAGACCTGACGATCAGCGGGAACAACATCAACGTCACTGCTGCTGCTGACGTGCTGGTGACGGGTGACGTGATCCTGTCCAATGCCGCAGGGCCGCAGCTTGCCGACGAGGCGGCTACGGCTACCAACCCCACGCTGATACCCAATAAGGCAGAGACGGATACGGGCTTTGGGTGGGCCGCTGCCGACACATTGACGGCGGTGGTTGGTGGTGCGGAGAATATGCGTATCGGATCGGGAGCATTCGGTCTTGCGGGCAATGCGGGATCTACTGTTGTGACCATTGGGACGAATGGTGGAGGTTCGGTCAATCAGTATTTTCAGCTTGTGTCCGAGCAATATGATGGCGCTGAGGCCGAGGGCTTCCAGATCATGGAAACCTACAGCAATGGCACGAACAATCAGGTCATCCTTGGTGGGGGTGGTTCGGATTACAACGCTGCCAATTTGCTCTACTTCTACACGGGCGCAAATGACTCGACGCGCACAGGCACCAAGCGCATGACCATTGATGCGTCAGGGAACATAAACATTGATGGTTTGACGGCATCGCAGGATGTGCAGACCGATGCCAGCAAGAACTTGACGAGCGTGTCGGACAAGACGTGGAAGGCCGACGAGGGGCTGATTGCCGATGCCTTGGATATCCTCAAGCAACTCAAGCCGTCGTACTTCACCTGGAAACGGGACGCCACGGGTGAGGATCTGACGAAGGACAAGCAGATTGTGGATAAGGATACGGGCGACGTGACCCTTGAGAAGCGCCCTGTTCAGCCGCGCCTTGCTGGCTTCTACGCCCAGGATGTGTACGCGGCCTTCCCCGAGGGGTCGCCCGGTGGAGCGAACACGGACGCCAATGGCGAGGACCACTGGGGTTTGAACAGCAGGGCATTGTTGGCGCTTACTGTGAAGGCGTTGCAGGAGTTGGTGCCGAGAATCGAGGCATTGGAAGCGTAACCGTCACACTGGAGGGACATGTACCAATGACCGCAGATGAGTTGAGGGCCAAGATTGCAGAGGTGGATGGGCAGTTGAATGGTTTGCAGATGAACTTTGCGAACCTGACAGGGCGCAGGCAGGTTTATGAGGAGATGCTTGCTGTATTGGAGGCACCTCCCGAGCCAAAGGGGAAGAGGGATGGAGATCCTAAAGCTACTGGGTGACAACTGGCAGATCGTGCTTATCATCTTCTACGTGGCAGAGAAGGTGGTTAAGCTCACTCCGAGCAAGAAGGATGACATCTTGGTGGATATCGTCATCAAGGGCCTTGGGAGGCTTATAGCGTCCAAGAAGGAATCAAACCTGCCGTAGGGCGAGGTATTTATGGCTGATCCTGTGATTGGCAATGGCATAGCGTCGTTGTTTGGCTCAGGACTCACGGGCACGGGTTTGGGTGGGGTACTGGTGTACTTCCTACTCAAGGGCAAGATGGGGAACGGAGATAGCAGCAGCAATGACAAGATGGACACGATGATCGGCTTGCAGCGTGATGCCAATACGTCGTTAATCAAGATTGAAACGAGCTTAGAGATCATGTCGAGGAAATGATGGGTGATTTGAGCCGCAACTTCAGCAGCAGCGAATTAGAATGTGAGTGTGGCTGTGGCAAGGTAAACGTCTCTTTGTCCTTTGTGGACGCCTTACAGCGCGTTAGGGACGTTTATGGCAAGCCGATGGTGATAACATCGGGTATGAGGTGCAAGGCCCACAACGAGGCTGTGGGGGGTGTTCCTGGCAGTTCTCACGTCAGGGGATTGGCGGCAGACATAGCTTGCACCACGAGCAAGCAGAGGTCCGAGATATTGCCCTTGTTGTGGGGCGAGTTCAAGCGGATCGGCATAGATGCTGGCTTTATCCATGTTGACAGTGACGATAAAAAGCCCAGTCCGGTGATTTGGCTTTACTATAGCGGTAATCACGTAGCGTAGAGGTGTGCTATGGCTCTGTTGCAGACTGAAGAGGATTTGCTCAAGAAGAAGTTGACTGACCCTTTTGGAGGTCTGACGGGGTTGGGGGGTACGGTCACGGCAGGGGCGCAAGCATTGCCTGGCCTCGATATAGGCCAGGAGCGCACCAGGCGCCAGGACATGATCAACCTCCAGGCGCAGACGGGTCAGCAGCAGCTAGGGAGGTTGTTTGGGCTTGAGTCTACGGGGATGCAGACGGGGAAGGCGATAAGCAGGTTTGCGCCTATCGAGGCTCAGAGGCTTGGCAATCTTGCCTCGCTCGAGAGTGAGTTGAGCCAGCGGGGGCCTGCCGAGGCTCGAGCGAACCTTGCGCTACAGAACCAGATACTCCAGGGGCAGCAGGGTATGGGCCTGAGTGCGGGTCAGTTGGGCTTACAGGGCTTGCTTGGGTATGGCTCACAGGAACAACAGCAGGCGGCATTGACAGGGTACACTGCTGATGGTGGTCAGACTGCTGCCGAGCGTGAAGCTGCGTTCCGCAGGTCTCAGACGGGCACAGAGTTTACGGAGGGTGTGCGCCAGTTTGAGGCTGGGTTATCGCTAACCCGTGAGCAGATGGGACAGCAAGCGTCGCAGTTCCAGCAGTCCTATGGGCTTGATGAAGCCAGGCAGAATGAAGCTATCCGGCAGTTTGATGTTAGCCAGAATCAGAGGGCTATTGAGTTTGCGGCGAATAACCAGCTTGACGTTGGGCAGTTTATGGAGGCCAAGCGGCAGTTTGATGCCGGTATGAGCCTCAATAACGCGCAACTTGAGGAGTCGATACGACAGTTCAATGATGAATCTGGTAGAGACCAGCAGAGGATTGGACTTCAGCAACAGGAGATCCAATCGCGCAATGCGGAACTTGAACGTCGATTCAACCTAGATATGTCAAGGTTTACGGAGGAGACGGAGCAGTTTGAGTTGCAGCGGCAGGATTCCGTCAACCAGTGGGCGGATCAATTCGGTTTGGCCCAGGATCAATTTGGTCAGGCTCAGGCGCAATATGACAGTGACCTTTCGCAGAGGCAAGCGGAGTTTGCTGCGCAGCACGGACTTAACACGGAGGAATTTGAGCTACAACGCAGTATGGTCGAGGCTGGCATAGCGTTGGATGACGCCCAGCTTGAGGAGCAGATACGCCAATTTAACATTGCAGATGCGGTGCAACGGGATCAGTTTGCCTCACAACATGGGCTTGATGTAGATACTTTCAATGAAGCATCACGTCAGTTTGATCTCCAACAGTCACAGCGGGAGAGCGAGTTTGGGCGTACGTTAGCTCTCCAGCAAGCAGATCAACAGTGGAATGAGACCTTTGGCCGTGCCCAATTGACGGGAACCTTGGGAGACGAGGCAACGGTCCAGGAGCTACAGCGCCAGTTCGACAACAACAGGGCCATGACTGAGATGTTCGGTGGTCCTCCTCCTGTTTCGTTTAGCGGCCAAGACTTGCAGGATGCTATAGAATCTGGTCTTTCCGAGGGCGAGGCAGGATATAGGCCAGAGTTCGATTTCAACAAAGACGGTTCGGTAAACTTCTCAGATTGGTCTTTTGCCACGGCATCTGGTAGGATGCAGACTATAGGTGGAGACAATGGCCTTGCTACTTCGTATATGTTCACACCTGAAGGTCCACAGACCCTTGCCGCTCAGGAACTTGGTTTGGATGAGCGGCAGTTTGCGGAATCGGCAAGTCAGTTCTCGCAGGAGTTGGAGGCCAACCAATCGAATATTGCTCAACAGTTCAATGCAGCACAACAGCAGTTTTTGAGTGCCTTCGGTGGTGTATTGGTCGACGCCGAGGGCACCCCGATACAGAAACGAGATCCGCTTACTGGTGCTATGACAGATATATTGTCTGAGGACGCGGTGCGGTTAAATGCGGAGATGACACAGCTTGATACGGTGATGAACCAAACTGCCGTTGATTTTGCTACCCAAATGGGTCTTGATTGGGATGGGTTGAATAACGATCAGCGTGTAGCAATATCTCAGGGTATGATGGCGTCGATGTTTGGTGCTGGTGGACCGGGGTCGCCAAGCGGAGGTGGAACGGATTGGTCAAATGTTCTTGCGTCTGGAATGTCGGCTCTTGGTCAGGTTATAGCTGCTCGTGCAGGACGGTCACCTGGAAATACAGGGGGATGATAAGATGCCTCTCACTTTGGAAGAGTTAGAAGCAAAAGAACGCGCAGGGATGCTCTTGCCTGTGGAGCAGCAGCAGTTGAATCAGTTACGTGTCAACGATGAGGCGATGTTTAGCTTTATGCCTCCTGCTCGCAGCATGGCACCACAGGGTCCACCAGGTGGGGGGATGCCAGGGCAAGGAGCGGTTATGCCGCGTCCTGCTGCGACTGCTATGCCGCAAGGGCCTCCTCCTGGTGGTGGGCAATTGCCTGGGGGTATGGGGCAACCACCTCCACAGCCTGGGAGTGAGGTTGTAGGAGAGGATGGGATGATGCGGTGGGCGGCATTGCTGGCTCCGTTTATGGGTATGTTGGGTGGTGCTGCGCTAGGAGGCAAAAAAGGTGCGGCGATGGGTTTGCTTGGTGGGAGCAAATACACGGAGGGCTATGATGTTGAGAGGGAGCGACAGCAGCAGATAGCGCGACAGCGTGGCGTTGATGACTTGGCGAGGCGGGAAACGGAGTCGCAGATAGGTTTGCGAGGTGCGCAAGCGGCAAAGGCTACTGCCGAAGCAGGCCAAATCACGGGGGTAGATACTGCTTCTGAGGCTTTGGATATTCAGATAGCGGAAGCTGCACGCCTTCAGCAGTGGGAGAGAGCGGCAGATTTGGCGAAAGAGAAGGGCGACGAGGCCCTTGCTCGGACCTATCGCCTGGAGGCTCAAGAGGCGAGGGTTGACAGGGTGCGGGCTTTCCAGGACCGGGGGCTTTGGCAGGAGGCTCTTGAGGAAGCAGGAGAGGGCGACGATGCCGATTTTATGGAAGATGTAGCACGCCAAAATGCCGAATTGAAGTTGAAGGCTTCGCATGAGCGTGCCAAGAGCGCCACGGATCTACGAAAAGAGTTTTCCAAGGAGTCTAAGCTATTTGAGCAATCGCGGGATTCTATGGGCCGTGTGTTTGCTTCTGCTGAAGATCCAACCCCTGCTGGTGATCTGGCGCTTATCTTCAACTATATGAAATTGCTAGATCCTGGCTCGGTTGTGCGGGAGAGTGAGTTCCAAACGGCAGCTGCATCAGATGCTTTGTTGAATCGTGCCAAAGTGTTCTTGAAAAAGATAACGGTGGGCCGTAAAATGAGCGATGACCAGATCGTTGACTTTGTAGATCGAGCCAAGAGACTCTATAAGGTGCAGACAAATATCCAGAAACAGAGGGTGGGCATCTTCAACGATTTGGCTACAAGGCGCGGGCTTGACCCAATGGATGTGACTATAGATATTAGCCTTCCTGGTTTTGAGTTTGATGAGGAGACTGCCGAAGCAACGCCAGCAGAGCGCAGGCAGTGGAAGGCTCGTATTGCAGAGTTGGAAGCCAAGAGGGAGAAAAAGTAATGCCCCCCCTTACACCAGACGAGCAAGAGGAGCTTGATTTACTCAAGAGACTAGAGGCTGATGCTGCCTTAGGGGATAGTATTTCTACGACCCCTCCAGATACGACAAGGCCCCCCACTGATGCAGGTACGGATATGGGGGCGTTGGGGTCTTTGGTGCGCAGTCCTTCCGAGCTTTTGGATACACCTTTAGGGCCATTGGGTAGTTTTGCCAGGGATTTGCCTCCTCCTCTGAATGTGGGCAGTATGACGCCCAGAGACGTTGGCACGGCAATATCCAATGTCCCCTCTGATGCGTTGCGGGTTGGGCAGGATTTGGCATCTTTGGCCGTATCTCCAGACGAGGAGACGGGGGAATATGGCTTATCTACTGCTGGGCTAGAGGGTCTTTCGCAGGGCATAGCTTCGGCTCTTGTGGGTGCGCCTCAAGTGGTAAATTCCGATGTTTTGCCTTTCCTCTTCCCTGCTATGGGGAGATTGGAAAGCGAAGAGGAGGAGAGTAACGAGGCCAAGGTTGCCAGGGCAATGGCGAAAGAGGCTACTGCTTTGCTCCGAGATCCCAAGGGGCGCATAATCAATAGCCCTGTGCAGGCAGCTATGGACATTGCCGCTATTGCAGTGCCGGGAGGGATAACGCAAGCCTTAGCATCGAGAAGCGGTAAGGTGGGAGCTATTGCCAGTATGGCAACGAATATCTCCCGCAAGGTGCATCCGGTCAACATAGCGATCAACATAGTCAAGGGGCCTGGCAAGAAGGTAGCAAGGGCTTTGGGTAGGACCAAGAATATTCAAAATCGAATCGCAGAAGCAACTAACGTGGGGGAAATGTCCACAAGGCTTGCAGGAGAAGCGGGAAGGCAGGGGAATGTCAACTTTATCAAGGCGCTGCTCGACCCCGAGACAGCAACAGAGGGGGTTGCCAAGAAGGCTGTAAGGGCAGTCGAGCAGTTGGATGACTTGCGGGGTTTGGGTTGGGATGAGATGAGTAAGAAGCTGAGGCTTGATCCAAACAACCCGATAGATATAAATGCGGTTGAGGCGCGGATATTCAGGTTTCTTGAGGACGATTACGGCATCAAGGTTAAGAATGTGGGGCTTGACCCTGACAATCCTGGCGCAGGGCGTATTGTCCTTGAGACTACCCAAGGGAATCCGATTGGAGACAAGGCCAAGCTCAATAAGCTCAAGGAGGCGTTGGAATCGTTTGCCGAATGGGAGACACCTGGGATTGACGAGGGCCATGCAGCACAGAGGCGTGTGGGATCGTATATTCGGAGGGGTGACAGGCAGGGGGAATTTGCTACGGTCAATGGGATTCATGAACGCATTATGAACGAGATACGCGAGGAGATGAGTGAGAAGGTTCCCGGCTACAGGGCACGGGCTGACCTTTATCACGATATGAGTGAGCAACTTGCCGAGCTTCGGGATCTCCTCAAGATCAAGGATGCCAAGATAACGGAGGCTATGCTTACCAAGTTTGGTACGTTGCTCAATGACAGGTTATCGAGCAACCTTGGGCTGAGGCGCAGGGCGGTGCAGCAGATGGGAGAGTTGCTTGGTGGTGGTGAGAACTTGATGCAGGAGTTAGCTGGTGCTAAGTTTGGGCGTGAGACGATCCAGGGTATCGCCAAGGCACGGGGTAGCTCTGGTGGGCTAGGTGCAGCTGCTGGAGGGACTTTAGGGGCTACTGTGGGTCAAGGGATGGGGTTGGGGATTCAAGGCACAGGGGCGCTTACAAGTGCTGGCGTACTAGTTGGTGGTGGTCTCCATCGGTTGCTGTCACGCTCGACCATTGGCAACCCACGCCTTATGGGGCGCTTCCTATACTCTGCTGGTGCAGACCCCAAGTTTGCCAAAGAGGTGCAGATGTTCTACACGAGACTCAAGAGTGAAGCCAAGAAGGTTGGGCTTAAGGACGATATTGCTGCTGGCGCAGCCCTAGAGGGGTTGAACCGTAGGACCAGAGACAGGCTTGAGATGGAGTACGGGGAGGAGAGCTTGGAGTTTATTGGTCTGTAAGCACCCTTGGGGGCTTCCTTTTGGAGGCTCCCAATCTTTTTCCCTACATTGTTCTTTTTTTGCTTGACTTTGGTTGTGTGAGGGAGTATATTTGGGATAACGAAAGGAGGGAATGGATGACCATAGCAGATCAGTTGCGTAAGTTTCGCCTTGAGCATAACCTGAGTTACAGGGCTTTGGCTGAGGCGACGAAGGTTAGCCTTAGCACGCTCTGGGCTTTGGAGAACGGGAAGCGGGAGCCTTACCCTCGCACTGAGCACAAGTTGCTTGCCCACATCGAATCGGAGCAGTTGCCATGACCCCGAGGGACTATTTTGCTGGCTTGGCGATGCAGGAGATTATGCGAGACGAGAACGAGACACAGCCCTACCCTTCC
>Ga0209349_1001703_pt1 | contig 10794 bp, 12 predicted proteins | sample ETNvirnome_2_130_FD_184067 | JGI IMG/M metagenome (GOLD analysis project Ga0209349, IMG submission 184067) | Marine viral communities from the Pacific Ocean - ETNP_2_130 (SPAdes) (version 2) | ecosystem: Environmental > Aquatic > Marine > Oceanic | place: Pacific Ocean | collected 2013-06-22
CCCTCGCAGGTTGGGGCAGGGGTTGGAGCTGCTGCAACTTATGGAATCATCATAGGCGGAGTGAGAGGAGCAGCAAAGCCTGTTGTTAAGAAGATCACAACAACTGCCAAAGGCGTTAGGATGGCAGTATCAAAAAAAGCGTTCTATCAGAAGATTACAGAGAAAGGATGGCAGTATAGAGAAGTAGCACCATCACAGGCAGGGCAGAGGACACTCTATGGGGATATTGTTTCTCCTGAGAAAATTAGGTTTAAGAGATATGATCCTTTTGTGCAATCCAAATCTTATCTTAAACCTAAAAAGATGGTGGGGTTAAAGCCTGAAAAAACACGTGCAGAACTGGAAGTATTAAGGACAAAGCCATTCAAATCAACTTATACTAGGGGAGCTGCAAAGACTTCTAGCAAAGTTATAGCTTACGACATTTGGCAAAAGAAATTCTTTGAAGTTAAGAGTGCAAAGCAAGTTAGATATGATGCAGGAAGGTATTTAGTTGAAACTATCAACCCCAAAGATAAGCCTGTTATGATTGAGGGAAGATTATTTATTAAAACTTCTGTTAGCACAAGGGCAGCATTCTCAGGAAAGGTTTTTGTAAAGCCTGATTTTTCATTAAAGGATCTAAGCAAACAGGCAAAGCTCCCAATACAAAAAGTAGGGAAGCCATCAGGCTTTGAATGGTTGAGGGACAAGCCAATTTCTGAGATTAAGACAGATTATCCTGCTCCTAAGCAATATACAGGAAAGCCATCAGTTTCAATATCAGGATCAGAGTTGCAGAAATTATTTGATTTCAAAGCAAGACAACAAGCTCAGATAGTTCAAACGGATATAGGGGTTACAACTCAACCTGCTTATGTTATAACTCATTCTAGTGGTGCAATAAGACCTCCTTTAGTTAAACAACCTTCCTCTTCTACTATATTCTTTCCTAGCATGGTTCTTAAACCTCCCACATTAAAATTATCATCTGATACTGCAGTTAGTCCTCTTTCTGCAGTATCAGATCAAATTCCTATAAGGAGATTGTCCCAGAGACTTAAACAAGGTCATGTTGCTAGATCTTTACAAGCTGTTAGGCAAATTCAAGCAATAAAAACTATTAGGCATACAAAAACATTAGGAGCAACAACAGGGCAAGTCCAAGCTGATAGATTATTTCAAGCTGTTAGACCTGTCCAAGCTACTATGATGAAGCAAAGAACAGGTACTATTCAACAGACAAAAACCTTTCAAGTGGAGAAGCCTATAACTACCTCTACAGTACAAAGAGCTAGACAAAGTTTAAAGCTTATCCCCCCTAATGTTCCTACGCCTTTTTCTAATGCCTCAGTAGGAAGGAAGGGGGGGCTATTTCCGACAGCAACCAATGTAAGAAGAGTCAAGCAACCCAAGACATACACTCCAACAGGTTATGCAGCATTAGGCAAGATAACAGGAAAACCAACAACTGTAGGTATAGCTACAGGGTTAGGAGTTAGACCAATAATAAAAGAATCTAAGAAAAAAAGGAGGGGTTTATTTGGAACAACAAAACGTAGAATCAAGTTATAATACAACAACCTCTACGAATACAGGATTTGACTCAGCATCAGCTTTAAAAGTTAGGTTAGACACTACATCTATTATAGAGAATGTTGAGCTATTTCTTAAAGGCACAAAATTAATAATAAGCCAAGATAAAGATGGGAAGATAACCTCAAAGAGCATCTCAGTAGGTCAAAAGAAAGCTAACGACATTGGCATACAATCACTCCTGAACTGGTTGCAGTTAATCCTTAATCCCCAAGTTGTTCAAGGTAATTTTCCTGTGGATTCCTCTGGGAATTCTAAGATGTATGATGAATATATTTACTATGTTAGAATAGATCTTTCAACAAACATAATGGCAAATTCGTATAATTGGGAAGTTATTGACGAGGACATAGATGTTATAATAGATTCTATACTGAATGCTATAGAACCTTTTATGACACGACTTATAGACAACAAAGAAAGAGAAAGTTACGATCAGACAGTAAAACATCTGGAGCATAATACTCTCACTGGTGGGAAAGAAGGATTAAGATTATTTAGGGGGCAGCAGGCATAATGGCGGATATTGGTGCAATGTTTTCAACATCAGGAATAGGGGATCAAATACTTACAGTTATACTTATACTCTTTCTACTATTAATCGTTGCTGCTGTTGCATTTCTTGTTATGATTGTTATAAAGTTTAAGCATAATGTTAGGATTAAAGAGGTAGTCAATGGCAGGAAAATCATATTTGACGATAGGGCGAAAGATATCTTAGATGATGGTGTAGCCTACTGGAAGCTTATGAAGAGGAAAGATATTATCTCTGTTCCTCCCCCAGAAGCTATTGAGCTTAGCAACAAAGGTAAGAAATGCGTAGAATGTTATAGAACAGAAACAGGAGAGTATATTTATAGTAAAGATATTGCAGACATAAAAGGAGTCCCTAATACTCTTCTTCAAATAAAGGATAAGGGTGTAAGGGAAAAAGAAATTGCAGATTGGAAAGAAAAGAATAAAGTTATAGACTCATTCCAACCCTTTACAAGCAAACAAAGACTAATTTTAATAAATCAATTAAAGAAAGCGGAGGCAAAGCGAAAGAAGGATTGGAAAGATATGATCCCTTCTATTGTTAGTATTGGTGCTTTGTTAATCCTCGTTGTTTCTTTGATGATCTTCTACGCAGACATGGCGAAGCCACTTTTAGACATGGGCAGCAGACTTAACACAAATGAAGAGATTAAACTGCAGCAGTTGGAAGTCATTAACCAAATCAAGAATGATATCCAAGTTATTAGAGATAATCAGGTAGGGGGGGCTAAGAATGCACCTGATTAAGATTATGTTTGTTTTTTTTATGTTTATCTCATTATCAACGATAGTTGTATCTGACTCATGGACTAGAAACTTTTGGGTTGATAGTCAGATAGACAATGATCTTACTATCTCCACTACAAGCGACTTAACAGTAGGAGGAGGTTATCCTACAGGAGTTACTTTAGAAGCTGATGGTGATTTATGGGTTAGTGGAGATTGGTATCAACAAGGGGATATGTTCCTGATAGATAACCCTAGAATAAATGGTTCACAGACTCCTTATGTGGATAATGCTTTCAATTCTGGGAACACTTCTCACAGATGGAAGGAAGTCCACGCTATTGATTTTTATGGTGATGGTTCAAACTTAATAGGAGTAGCAGCAGCTAACACAGTTTGGAACAGGAGTGGGACAGACGTTTATCTAGCTTATAATGGGGACAACGTAGGAATTGGGACAACGAGTCCTACAACTAAAGTACAGATAGTGAGTGCAGATTCAGCAAGTGATTACATAGGTCTTTATGTTGACCAAAATGACAATCAAAATTGGGCTATCAAAGCTGATGGTTATTATGGAGTACAAATTAATGATGGAGGACAAACTGCTTTGCAAACTACTGGTTCAGGTAATGTTTTGTTTGCAGGCAACGTAGGAATTGGGACAACGATTCCGTGGGGAGAATTAGATGTTCGTGATATTGGAACAAATTCAATTTCAAATATTATTTCTTCTACATTTAATGACCAAACAGCATTTGGTCCTGAAATTTGGTTTGTTAAATCTCATAACGATGATGGATCGACTCTTACAACCACTCTTAATACAGAGCTTCTTGGTAGGCTTAGTTTTTATGGAGTTGATTCTGGAAATGACCAAGATGTAGGTGCAATAATAGATGTTACTCAAGATGGTGCGGCTGGAACAAGTGTTCCAACTACAATGCATTTAAGGACATACTCATCAACAGGTGAGAACCCCAATCAACTTGTTTTAGCAAGTAACGGTAACGTAGGTATTGGGACAACGAGTCCGACAGATGCTTTATTGGATGTTAGGGGGACTGTTTCAACAGCAGGAGATGCAAGATGGTTAGAAATATTATACGATGATACTGCACAGGTAGCTGGTGTGGGTGGAGGCATAACATTTGGTGGAAAATATACTGATGCAGGTGCAATCACAAATTTTGCTTCTGTTTGGAGTGAGAAAGAAGATGGAACTACAGGTAATTATGGAACTGAATTGCATTTTGGCACACGAACACATGGTGCAACTATAGCGGATAGGATGATAATTGACTCCTCAGGCAACGTAGGAATCGGTACGACGAATCCTAATGGATTATTACATTTGGAAGGAGATGGACCAGAGATTAAAATTGAAGATGATAATGGTCTAGTCATTCAAATGTACGCAGGAGATGATACTGCATATACTGGAACTACATCAGCACACCCATACAATCTAAGGTCAGGTGGAAATGTTGCTGTAACAATTACAAATGATTTGTATGTAGGAATTGGGACAGATGATCCAGCTCAGAAGCTACAAGTTAAAGGTATCGTAGGTTTCGAGACAACAGACACCACGAACTACTGGGCAGTCTATGCTCATACTGATGATACGTTGCGGTTTAATTACAACGGAGCTGGGAACGATGAGGTCACAATTCTTAGTAATGGCAACGTTGGGATAGGAACTAGTAGTCTAGACCATGATTTTGAGATAGGAACAGGCGTTTATTCAGAGATTAATGCTGGAGAATCAACTTTTACAACCAGTTCTTCAAGGACTATCAAGCAGAACATAAAGAATGTTACATTAAACCAGAGTATTTTGAGGCAAATATCAAAAATACCAGTGACAACGTATGACTTTAAACCAGAGATTTGTAATGGTAGTTATTATAATGATAGTGATTATAATGTTAGTTATTACGAAGACAAATGCACAAACAAAATTGGATTAATTGCAGAAGATTTCCACCAAATCTTCGGAAGAGGAGATGTGGAGAGTCTTTCAGGAGATGAAGTAAAGATGGCATTATGGCTTGCAATCCAAGAAATCCAAGCAGAATACGACCAGAAGAATTATGAAATACAACAACTAAAACAATTAATCTGTCTTGACCATCCAGAAGAGGAAATATGCCAATGATAAACACACCCAAAACAAAAGAACAACAAGAGCAGATAGAATGGTAATGAAAACAATAATCCTCTTATCTGTGTTTGTTTTGTTAGGATTTAGTGTAATCGCTGCAATAGACAGAGTAAAGGTTAAGGATACCGTCTCTACAGCATTATCAAGTTTGTTTAAAGAAGATATACAGTCAGAAAATATAAGCATTGTCTCCGAGAAATCAACAAAAGCAAATATAATATCAGATCACCCAATGATAGATTTTAAATATAAAGGGACTACAGTTAGCATAATTCAATCAAAAAATGCAAATTAAAAAATGCTTAATATTGATGATGTTTTTATTGATTCCTTTGGTTACAGGGAACATCTGCGAAGATACCTTAGATTTAAGTGAGTTCCAAAACTGTTTGATGATCACCCCCAATTTAGTATGCCCAAGCTACACTTATGATATCATAAATGTAACTGATAATAGCATAGTTAAAGATAATTATAATTTAACTCTGTTGAATAATAGCGTTTATTTTTTTAATTTCACAGAAGGAGAGGGAGATTATTCAATTAACCTCTGTGATAATTCAACAAGAAATATGATAGTAATAGGGGGAGGAGGAAACATGCAACTAGCCATGATTATTGGAGTAGGAATTGTAGCAGCTATTTTGTTATATATAGGTTTTAGCTTAGACAAGGATCATAAGCTATTGAAACTACTCAACATATTCTTCGCATTATTCTTACTATTGTTTATACCCAGCTCATTAATTAATGGTGTTACAGCAACACAGGATAACTTTTTGAGAGCAATGATATGGGTGATTAGGATATTCATAACTTACTTATTTATCTACTTCAATTATGTCATTTGGTTTAGAACCAAATTAACAGATTGGGGTATATTAAATAGGAGAAGATGACAGAAGTTAGGCTTTGGGTTCATCCCAACTTTAAAAAGAAATTGAAAAAAGAAGCTGCTGATAAGGAAATTTCAGTAGTTAAACTGACAGAAGAATTAGCAGACGATAGCAACAAGATGCTAAGAAAGATTAAGAATGGGAAAAAAGCGTTCAGTTTTAGGATTTAGAAAGGGTAACGCTATTGTAGATACCCTCACTATTATAGTAGTTATCTTTGTTTTCTCTATTGTCTTAATCTTTGGGAAGTATGTTTTTGATGATGTTAATGCGGATATACAGTCTAATGATGATATGACTAATTCTACAAAGAACACAATACAAGAGGTGCATACTAGGAGCTCCACATTCCTTGATGGCTTTTTTATTTTCTTGTTTATACTTATCTGGGCATTGATGATAGTAGCATCTTTTATGGTAGATTCACACCCAGTATTTTTAATATTCACTGTTATAATTGCTATTTTTGTGTTCTTCGTTGCAGCATCATTAGGGAATGTTTATGAAGATATTGCTGATGATCCTGATCTTGCTCCAATAGTTGCATCAGATTTTCCTATGACTAATTGGGTTATGACACACTTTTTATTAATGATCGTTGTGATGGGTTTTTCCGTAATGATATCATTATTTGCTAAGAATAGGATGGGACAACAATGAAAAAGTTAATATTGTTTATACTGGTACTAGGAGTTTTGATTAATGTTAATACTGTTATGGCTGGATTTTGTTATGAGGATTGGGATGGGAAAAGCATAACCTCTGGAGATTATTTGATATACGAGTTATGCGATGGTGACAGTTTGGCTAACTTTACATCAGTAGGAAATGTTGGAGTCAATGGCAGTGTATGCCAAATCAATGGATCAAATAGCTGGAGTAATTATATGAAATCAAAGCAAGGACTATTGCCAAATGTGACTGATCCTTTTAATTATACTGTCGAGATGATGTGGAAACCATCAGGATCAGGAGGAACAAGCCAGACTTCTTTGTTGTCTTATGGTGCGATTAGTAGCGGTATAGGCTATTGGGATAAGGGACAGGCATCAACTGATATAGGTTCGTATGGTTGGGAAACTGCTTTTCAGGCGTGGGCAAATGCCTATACTCCTGTAGAGAATAACTGGTATAATATATCTTGGCACATAACAAATTCAACTTATGCTAGTCTATACAACTTTAGTGATCTTTTATCATCTAAAGCAAAGGTAGGAGGATCAGCCGAGAAAGTTGAAAGAGGATGGTTTACTACTGGAACATACCCCACAGGATACAGGAGTGAGTTTAATTATATCTTAGTCTATAATGGCACAGATTGCCCTCTGATACCTAGAGATTCTATGAGCATTACTCTCAGAGATGGGTTTAACCTTTCTAGCGTGGATGCAACAATCACGTTAAGCAATACTACTTATTCAAATGTAAGCAATAGTTCAGAGGGATCTTTTACTTATTATGTTTCTGATGGTGTTTATAATATAACCATAGCCTTAAATAATTATTCTGATGTTGTTCTCTTAAACTGGAACTCTACTTTGGATGTGTTAGAAAATCTAACATATTATAAAGCAAGGTTTCAAGAGATCGCAAAGATAAGGACAAAGGTGGGGAATACAACCATCAATAACATTAATTTCTCGTTTTACAATCTTAATACAAGCGAAACAGAAATATTAAGCAACACTACTAATGGAAATATCACCACTTTATTATCATGGAATCAAACATATAAGGTAACTATAGATCCAGCAGGATATGAAATTAAATATGTCATTATAAACACATCCAATGAGAATGATTTTACTCTTAATAATATAATTTATTTCTACACAATGAATAGTTTTGATTTTGAGTTCAGAGACGAAATAACTAAGTCCCTTCTAAATGACCGTAACATTACAATAGAATTAATCTCTGATGTGTTCTCCAATAATTATACAACCAGCAATGGTACTCTGTTTGTAGATCTGCTCACCCCTTCATTATACAATATAAGATATAGCTCTAATAATTATAATGAAAGATTTTATTATGCTTATCTAACAGACAGGACTTACAACAATCTCTCTCTCTACCTGTTATCTACAGGTGCTAATGTTACAGCTACAGTATTAGATAATAACAACCGCCCCCTAGAAGATGCTTATATAAAGGTGCTGAGGTATGATCTAGCAACAAATTCTTACTTAATAAGGGAAATTGGAAAAACAAACTTTGAAGGAGAAACTAAGCTAAACCTCCAACTTAATGCAGAATTTTATAAGTTTATAATAGAATATCCTTTTGGAACTGTTGAGAAGGTTACAAGCCCCACATATATCTATGAAACTACCCTCACCTTTCAAATAACATTAGGGGAAGCTGTAGGGGAAGATTTCTTTAATTCTCAAGGCGTTAATTATGCTTTGACTTTCAATAATAACACCAACAACATGAGATTTACATATTCTGATAGTGGCAGCTCTGTATCTCAAGGATGCCTAGAAATATATAGGAATAAATTAAAAGAAAGTGTGCTTTATAATACAACATGTGTCAGTGATTCTTCGGCTTCAATCATTCTAGGTATAACCAACACAACAGGAGGCACATTTGAAGCAAAAGGGTTTGTATATCTGGGAAGCACAAAATATTACCTGACAAGCCTATCACATACATTTGATGAATCAAGATTCGCTGGTAATCTGGGGATGCTGCTAATAATTTTCTTAACAATTGTCTTTGCATTCATTGGTGCGTGGAGTTTATCAGTTGCTTTGATACTTACTCCCCTGCCCCTGTTCTTCGGTATCATTATGAATCTTATAGACTTTTCAATACAGATTGCTATAGGATTAGAGATCGTTTGCATAATTGTAGCAATAGTAATAAGCAGGAAAAATGCCTAAAATAACTAGCTTTATGGTGGGAATTGTATTAATAAGTTTCATTATGACAGTCTTTGGACTGTTCCTAGCAGAAACTAATGAGAATTATGGAATAACCTATGACAATGAGAGCATAGCAATCTATAATCAACTAGATAATATCAGCACATTAACACAGCAGATAGATAAAGGTTCAGATTTGGAGGAGAGGACAGGAGTATTAGACATTATAGGAAGTTATTTCACAGGAGCTTATAATGTGTTGAAGCTGACCAAGAATAGCTTTAATACTTTTGACACTATGAGCAATAGGGCTGTAAAGGATGCTAATCTTGGCAGCGTTGGAGATGCACTGAGGGTTGCCATTGGAGCAGTTGTCCTGATCCTGATAATATTGGGTGTGATAATCTCAGCAGTTATAAAGAGGGATCTTTAAATGAGTATAAACCTAACTAATGTAACAGGTGCAAACAACTTTTATGATATATTTTTGCACATGGATAATGCTGCAGGAGGATATATCTCTGTATTTCTCCTAGCGACAGTATTTATAATTCTATTCATAACACTCAAGAAAACAGAAAAGGACACAAAAGAAGTGCTGTTGGCTAGTAGTGCCATAGTTTCTATTGTAGCTGTTTTAATGTTAAGCATAGGGTTAATCGGTTGGAATATAGTGTTAATGCCTATAATCGCATTTGTTGCGTTCTTTATGATATATAATTTTTCAGGTTAAAATGCCGAGAGGAATAAGAAGTGGAATGAAAGAAAGAGGTTGTATAATATAAATATTATATGTAATATAAATATTATATCCCTTCAAAGTTCAAAAAAACAATAGGAGAGGGTTATTACCATATAATATAATAATTATATTATATACTATATACATATAATATAAAAAGAAAAAACAAACGGGGTTGATGTAAAAATGGAAGATTGGAGAAAATATAATAAACAGTTCAGGGAGGAATCAACGGCTGCATTAATAAGACAATACCCAAATCTAAATGCAGAATATAAGGCGATAGCAAGGGCTGAATTTGAAAAAAGGGGTGTGCCTGAATCTGATTTGCCATATAAAAAACATAAAAGAGAGAAAGTTATGCACATAGGAAATACTAGAGTTGGCGGCAGAGGATTTGGAATAAGATTTTAAACTCTCCATAGGAAGTATTCTCATTTATGGGGCTTCGGAGTAGTGACAGATTTAATAGCTCCGCTAATGACAACACCAAAAAGTATTGAAGATAAGATATAGACTGTTATCCACGTTGGATTTATTCCAAAGATGTTGATCCTTTGATCTATGTTCTTGCTAAGCCATCTGAATAAGAATATTATTATCAGGATCATAAAGAAGGATGGCTTTAGGATCTGAAACATTTTCTGCCTGTTCAATGCCATAAGCTTTGTTTGGATCTCAAACATTTCCTGAGGGCTATTCTTGTGTTGGCTTACTTCTCCCTGATAGATCTTTGTCTTTGCTTCTAGGGTTTTCAGTAGATCCTTATTGACTAGCAGCTTTGAGAGCAGCAAGGATATGAGGGTGGTTATGAAGGAACAAAGCAGGATTAGTCGGAGAGAGGTCATTTTTTGTTATAAAAATGTGGCAAGGATACCCACTAATTTATTAGTGGGAGGAATACCGTCCCCTTTTTCTTTTTTCTTTGAAAGGGATGTGTGATAATATGTGGGATATTATCTCAATAGTCCAACCATCACCAAGTAATTTATATCTTTCTGTGTCTGTAATGCCTTTAGTATAATCTAAAGGTATGTTTTGTAATTCTTCACATTCATTAGGTGTGAATTTTCTAAATCTACCATTTTGTAATAATCTTAAAGAGTTATGATGTGGTAATGTTAAAGTAGGAACTTTGTTGTCTATTTTAAACTTCTTATTGTAAACATCAATAGCACATAATTTTGGAGCATTATCAAAGTTTATCTTTCTATAAAGTAAAAATGTGTTTTTTGCTTTTAACCAATATGTACAATTTACTTTTTGTTCATTTTCTGT
>Ga0209349_1001706_pt1 | contig 10786 bp, 20 predicted proteins | sample ETNvirnome_2_130_FD_184067 | JGI IMG/M metagenome (GOLD analysis project Ga0209349, IMG submission 184067) | Marine viral communities from the Pacific Ocean - ETNP_2_130 (SPAdes) (version 2) | ecosystem: Environmental > Aquatic > Marine > Oceanic | place: Pacific Ocean | collected 2013-06-22
GCCTGCTGCTCGCTTTGCGCTTGAGCGCGTGTCAAAGTTTACGTTACAATGTTTACAAGTCTTAATCAAAATGAACTCCCTGTCTTGATTACCCCTGTATTATCTCACATGCGCGGGGGCTTGTCAATGAAATCTTTGTCACGATTTGTCACAGCTTTCGCGGCGCGATAACCTCCCGCGACGATCGCCGCAGATACAAGCATCACGCCTATCAACAAAAGCACAGGATAAACCATATCAATCACACTCACGATCTGCCTCGCTAACCACTTCAAGTTCCGACATCGGCGTCCAGGTCACGCGCATATTATCACCGAACCACGCGACATCTGCGCCATTCGCAATGTTCATCTTAACTATAACGCCCAGGGTGCGCGGGGATTTAGGCCGAGAAGGGTGCACCAAGAGTTCCGGGAACGTCCAGCGCACAACATCACCGATTTTCACGACTCTTTGCCCCAAGAAACCCGATTGCACAACCTTTCATAAGAAAAATAAAGAACAAAGCCAGTAAAGTTCATGATCAATGCGTTTTGAAGAGGTGCATCTGTGAGATTCAATGTCAAAATCGTAAAGCTATTTAATATGGCGATTGCCCGCCATGTGAAAGTTTTAACAAGGCTTCTCTTCCTTGTCTCTCCTCGGTGATCACCGATTTTCACTTATTACCCTTAGTTGATGATCTTTCCACCATCCAATCGGTGAGTGCCTGGATGACCACATTACTTTTACTTCTCTTCTTTCTACTTCTAAAACCAAACCAACGCATTTTATTCCTCTTATTTCGTCATAGTTTGCAAATACCAAATCGCCGCGCCTCATTTAATCATCTCCACCATTACGCCAAATCCCATCCACAATGGATAATGCGCGAAACTAATAATCCCGCGCCAGTGTAGCCACTTGGGTAAATAGTTGTAATCCCACAAGCGCAATCCAAAATAAAGTGCAGGAATACCGATCATAAGTTCGACTGCCCAAATCCAAAACGGATAAGTGAAGTAACGAAGCAAATCAGATTCCACCAAATAGATTACGAAATCAAAACCATAAGATAATCCGAACGCATAAACGGGAAACATCCAAAGTGAGGTGTGGCCCATCAAGTTTAACTGCTTTTTTTGAATCAGATCGCGCAAGGCAGTGAAACAAACTTCCACCATCATTCCAAACGCACCCCAAAACAAAAGACTATTCAATCTAAATCCTCATCGATTCCAAGAAAATCAGCAACCTTTTCTAAAACCCAACTAAAAGTATAAAAAACCAGAATCGAAGAGCCTAAAATCACCAATGGTTCCCACAAGATTTCAATGGATCGTATCATCGTCATAGTTAGAGATGATATAAGTTACTTTTCTCATATCATCTAGTTTAACTACATTGTCCGGTATCTTTTTGGCCTCTTTTTCCTGTTCTTTCAACATTTTCTCGTCTTCTTTGGCTGCACAATGGTCTTGCCACCACCAATAAACCGACTGACCAAAATAGTTAAGCAAGTGCCCAAGCGCAAAAAAACCTGCGAGGGCGATCAAAAGCGATCCCCATTCTGGCATTAGTCTGCCCTCAAGCACGGGATACCTGCGGGTAACTCGCCCGCGACCATTCCACCGTGTTTTGCGATAACGAGTGTGACAAGCGGAGCAGGCACATATGGATAAACTGTCTCGGTAGGCGCGCGAGAATCTTCCGCATATTCCAGCAATAAATCCTCGGATCTATTCGGAAATCCGATCTCAACCTCGGTGTATCTTTCAGCACCCGACAGCCGTGGATGGCAGTATTGCGCTTCGCCCGCCTGAACGGACATTTCAAATCCGTCCTTGCATATTACCTTTTTGTTAAGTTTTCTCATTGTAAGTCTCCAATATCTTTATGAGTTCTGCGCCGCATAAACCTGCGGCATCTCTTTGTGCGCCATTGACGGCCGATTCAAAATCTTCTTGCATCCAGGTGATTATAGACTTAGTTAAATAGTTCACATCCTGGATCGCCTCCGTAACCATCAGCAACATATTTGCGTAGCGACGATGAAGTGTGCCAAACTCTTTTCTATAAGGATCCTCATCATGTTGCAAGCAAACATCTGCTACTTTTAGCAATCGCTCCATTGTGTATGCACGAAGAACCTCGCGCAGATCGCCTGCTTGGCGAACGCTACGGGGTATGGCTGCCTTTGAAAAATAAAAGTCGTTCATTTATGCTCCTTAAAAAAATGGCACCCTGAGCAGGATTTGAACCTGCGGCCCTCGGTTTAGAAGACCGATGCTCTATCCAACTGAGCTATCAGGGCTAAGATTGTCGAATAGGTCAATCTGTTTGTTCTCCAGCGTGTCTTCATATTGTACCACAGGATGATCCCCTGGCACAAGTAAAATCAGACATTCATCTTCATTTTCTTTCATTTCGCATAACTGCTCCCACGCTTTCGCGCGATCATTGGATGCTTGAGCGGTGTAACGTGTGATCTTTCCTTCGCTATTCTGATATATTGCTGTGTATGGCATCATCTAAATCTTGTCCCATGTGCGCGGCGTGAAGACATGCTCACGCAAAGTGTAGGTGTGGGCAGGATCGGAAATAGCTGGTGCGTATGTGGATCGCTCGCTTTTGAATGAGTTTGCGTTCATTCGATCGAAGCCGGCTTCAGTAAGGATGGCGTTAACCTCCTCCAATGTAAAACCGGCATTGATCGCTGATAGTGTGATGAGCCTCTCGGCTTTTGTTTTCTTGATACCTCTCGGCATTGTTTTCTCCTTGGTTAATGGTGGGCCTTGTAGGACTTGAACCTACGACCATTCGGTTATGAGCCGAGTGCTCTGACCAACTGAGCTAAAAGCCCCTATGTAAAATGGTGGGTCAACTGGGACTTGAACCCAGAGCCTACGGCTTAAAAGGCCGGTGCTCTACCAGTTGAGCTATTGACCCTCACTCAAACTCATAACTTGGCACATCTGTGCTCTCGTCGCTGTCAACAATAACGCCGCCCTCCTTGAGCGCAACCAACAATGTTGCAACAACTCCTTCAAAATAATGTAATCTATTTTCTAACTGTTCAACTTGTCGTGTAAGCAGTTGGCAATGACGTGTCAATAGCTCTACTTGATTTTCCCACATATCTCTTGTATTCATTTTATCTCCATCGGGACTTGATATTTATTAGTTCCCCTTTGTAAGTATAGACGAATACCTCCAGGTCGCTTGATAAATCAAAGGTTTTTCTTACTTTATCGTAATAATCTTCATGCTTTTTAGGTGGTAGGAGAGGAGGGACTCGAACCCTCACGCTCGCTGGAGCAACAGATTTTAAGTCTGTTGTGTCTACCATTCCACCACTCTCCCTCTCACTCTCATAATATATCAGGGTGCGCCCTGTTTGTCAAGCGATTTTTTAACTACTTTTCGCCTCACCCAATCAGCAGGATACCAGCCTTCTGTCTCTCTTACTCTGCCTTCATAAGCAGCAGGCTGCTTAAACCACTTGATCCTAACAAAACTTATCTTAGGCTTGCGGCACCATCTCTCATTGTATTGAAAAAATAACTTCAATGAGTTTTGTCGAGAGCGATCAGGCGAAAGTTTGCCACACAAATCTTCAATGGCGCTTTTCTTCTCCCAATAAGTTCTGCCCTGTGCGTTCTCTGCGATATTAAATGCAATATCGTGATCAATCTCACAGTATTCCAAAATATCATCCATCTTCTCTAAAATGATCCCCATTCCTGGGGTCTTGCGGCGATGAAAACCTACGAGATCGCCTACTTTTACTGGCATTTTGCCCTCCATGACTATAAATATAGCACATTGCATGACTGTATACAAGTCACCAAATGTCACGACTTATGGAAAACTTCAATATGACCAATAGGAACTTTAAGAACTACCAATCGCCACCCCATCCAAACTGCATCGAACTTAGAGCGCAGTGCATCACCAATGCGCTCATCAGGATTCTCCATTTCCAAAACTGCCCTAATCATTGGACCGCCTCCATCTGTCCAAAAATCCACGGTGAAGCCGCCAATCCAGTTATCGGCTATGTGTTCCATTAGCTTTCTTTTTGCTTCTTCTTTTGGTGCTTTTTCGCCCCTAAAATATAGGCTTGCCATTTATTCTTCCTCGCTTATTATTTGAAAATGGTCCAGTTCTGGACTAAGGATCACCCAGTCCAACATGCTACAGTCATAACAATACGCCACTACGCTCTTTTTGTCAAGTGCCACGCTTGTAATAATCGCATGGCGATAGTTCGGATCGTAACCTTTTACAACCCCCTTGTCAGAAGCAACATAGGTGTTGTAATCCTCAATCCACCGAATAAGTTGTCCTGGTTTATAGTCCACATAGTAACTATCGCGCTACGGCCCCCGGATGCCTCAAATATTCTTTTAACTGATCGTACCCTCCGACTCTTAGGACGGTAGTTTTAATCTGTCGAACAATGACGGGAAAAGTGGGCCATTCATATTTATCTTTTATATATTTTCGATAGCTTTTTGAAAAATCCATTTCCACAAAAACATATTCCATGTCCGCCTCCATTAAATCGGCGCATGCGCGTAAACATGCAGGACAGTCAGTAATTCCGTAAATAATATAAGTATTCATTTTATTCCACTAGTTTGGTTTTATAGATCCGAATGGATGTGTTGTCTGTTCTATATTTAACTTCGATATTACACTTGCCCTTAAAAATATTACGCAAATCCGTTAAATTGGGTTTAGCTGCTGTGTTTTCGTACACCATGTAGACATTTGAGTGACCGCGATTTGACAGCCTCAGTGCGTCTCGATGTACAGCTTTCAGAGATGAGTAGGCACCAGCAAAATTGTTCATTGTATCAAAAAGACAATAAATATAAATCTTAGTCACGTTGAAATCTCATCCACTTCATCGAACATATAAGCAGTTAAAGTTAGGGAGGATTGGTATGCTTGCATTTCAAGTTTCTTTTGTTCCATTAAATTTTCGTCATCTCGTAATACTGCATCTACGTATTCTTTTTCAATTTTTAACATTTGCTCAACACAAGTGCTCATCGCGTGGGATAGAAATAAATTGTGGCAGAAAGAATCAGTATCCTTTCGCACTTGAGCAAAAGGCCCACAATCTATCGCAAATTTATTGACAGTCATTTTTTACACCCTTTACAGCGTGAAACCTGACGCCTGTTTCGCTCAGTGTTGTTTAATTTAATCTTTTTGAAATTTTCTATCCTATCAGCAAATAGTTTGCCTCTTGCTAATGCCCTAATCTGATCATTGCGCCTATTAAATGAGCCGCATAAAACAATTTGTCTCGTTGGTTCGTGGTAAATATACTCACCTGGGTTTGCTTTTATGTCTTCTGTGATTTCTATAAATTCCATTACTCATCCATTGACAAAACTCTGTCATAAGTATCATATTTCATATTGCTAAGTTTGTCTAGTGTTTCTTCTCTGCGAAGTATCTTGAATGCTATGTTCTCTGCGGAATATTCCTGTTCAGGACTATGTAGGCCGGCCCTTCTCATTCTCCTGATCTTCTCTCTAAGCCTCTTGATAGACTTGATAGCTGCGCGAGGTTTACCAACAGAAAATTTCTCAATTAAGTTTACTTCTGTTTGAATAGCATCGCTTTTCTTTCGTGCTGTTACATAATCAAATTCAATTTTAGCTGGATCGGGCTCGATGATCCACTCGTCATTCATGATGGAATAAATACCTGAAGAGCGATGAACCTCTTGGGTATCTTCAACGTATATTTCAGCCTCGTGACCGTGTATTTTTATGTCGTGCAAATCGTTCCAGCGCATTCTGGCGTTATCAAAAAGTTTTTTAACTAGTTCAGTATCCTCGTTGATTTTTGAAAAGTCTACAACGATATGAATGTCTACATCTGAATATTTTGACCAATTATAATTGGCCAAGCTGCCGGTAAGTTTTATGTCTTCTACGGAGATTTCATCAGAAAAATCTAAGCCCTCAACAAACTCCATTGCTATCTTAATTAAGCGTTTTGTAATTTTAGGATTTAACTTGCCAGCAAACCAAAACTTAGGTTCCAATTCGGATTGCTTTTCAAATGTTTCAGGATCCACCTCTTCAAACCGCAGCCTATCAGTTCCGGCGCGCTTCGCTTTGGTGGTGAATGGAGTGCCAGTGCTTAAATTTTTATGACCGGCGGTTGTGGTGTATATATCGTTTTTGCGACGTTGAGCTTTGTATTGCTTCTGCGCGCTGCTTTTAAATGGAGTTGGCTCCACACGAGGGCGCTTACCTCGCGCTTCTCTTATCATATCAAACCATTTATCCATTTTTAGCCTCCATCATAAATAGTCTGTTCACCATCTTCAAACGTGATAATTGTTTTGTTTGTTGGATGAGACTTCACATGTATCTTAATAAAATCATCATATGCATCAAAAAACGCAATAGAGCCGCGCGGTGCCGGAGTTAGCCAATGAATAACTGTGTGGCCTGTGGCAAAAGTTGCGCCTTCAATTACAACGCCCTCTCCTGAGATGCCCGTTTCATCTACTTGTCGACAGACCGTAAAAGTTCTAATACCCTCGGGGGCGCGCATTGATGGGCGCTTGGGCTTTAAGTCCTCCGGCTCCGTGGAGAGTTCCTTTTCTGTTTCTTCGGACATCATGCTTCACCTTTCGGCTCTATATCAAGTAAAGACTCAAGACAAATATCATTTATCGCCTCTAGGGCCGCGCGGTCTGCATCAATTTCATCTTGACAAACTTCTTCTTCTGTGTTGGCCACAAAGCGACTCTTTAATTGTTGTATTTGTTCTTTGAGCTTACAGATCTGGCTGTCCATATTATTTAACTGCTTCATAAGTGTATTATAGCATACTTTATTTTTCTTTTTCATTCTCCGGTGTCTCCTGTATCTCCGGTGTTGATTGGTTCATCCATTATTTCATATGCCAAATCCCAATCTATCTTGAACAATGGGGTAACTATAACTAGATCCTCCAATACGTCATAACCCGCACCAGTTAAACCTACGTTCAAAGCAATAACAATGCCAATTAGATTACCATTATAACTAAAGACGCCGGCGCCAGATGAGCCGGGCCATGCGTAAGAATGAAGGTAAAGATAGTTTCCTTTAGAAATGCCGGCAACCGACCCCTCAAAGGTAAGGGGGCCCAGGCCGTTAGGATAGCCTGTATAAAAGACTTCGTTTAATATTGAGACTTCTTGTTTCCATTCTCGATTGCTCGGCATGACATTACTAAGTTTAACGGGAGTTCTTTCAACAATCTTTTCAATTTCTATTATAGCATAGTCTGTTTGCTGATCAACAATAATGTACTTAATGCAGTCATATACGTCATCATCGCTGGTGGCAACAAACATATAATCGCAAGCCCCCACAATCCCATGGGCAGCCGTAATAATGTAAAATTTATCATTGCGACTAAAATAGGTTCCCGACATTTTAGCAAAACCATCTCTCCCTTCTTTCGCAGAAAGAACTTGCAATATGCTATTTCTTGATTTTTTAACTACCGATGTTTCTTTTGCATCTAAATTTTCAGATACATTATTTAAGCTTTTTAATTCATTTTGGGTTGGAAAACGCAGGCTTTCACTAACGCTAACGTGGATTCCCAAGCTAATTGCAAAACCAAGAAGCACCACTAATGCCATTTGAGAGACGAGCTTCAAAATGTTTAGCAATCTTCTGCCCATGTTTAAACCTGCTTTTGATAACTAATAAATACTGGCAGCTCCTTCAAGCCGGCTTTCTTGGCAAACCAAACCAAATCTTCATTTCCAGTTATTCTAATTCTACCATTTTTGCCTATCGCAAGATATACTGGCAATCTTGCGCCGTCCTTAATGAATCTTTCGTACCCACTATCAAAAGTATTACCATCTCCTCTATAAATACGGGAAGCGTATTTCCACAAATCTTCAGTTGGAACCATAATGTGATATTGCATATTATTGGCATTCATCGGTACATCATAAAGCTGGACACCTGCCGCCATCCAATCTTCTGCTGCATCTACTATTGAAAATTTGGGGGTGGGTAACGGCTCGGTAACTCCTTGGTGTGCGCTCCCAACAGGACCCTCGCCACCACCAAAACCACCGCGTAATTCTTTTAATATGTCTTCGCGCACCGTCCTAATCGTTCCACGCACATTGGTCCGATGAATAGGTGACCAGTCAACGATGTTGATTCCGGGGACGCGGCGTAGACTAGGAAACAAAACCTCATCGCGATATCGCACTCGATTCATTGCTCCCAAAATTTCAAACTTTAACTCAAATACAATATACTCTGTACTAGGAGTAAGGGGGCGACGGTTTTCAGGGATAGACTTTACGGTAGTTACTCCATCAATCCCTCGGATTTGAGTTTCAACTTCCATTTGCTCGCCGGCAACATCATTATTGACAGAACACCCTATCTGTATATTGTAAATCCGCAAATCAATCGGAGCTTCTTTCTCATTTAACATCATATCTATTCTTTCGATTTGATCTTCGATGCTTTCTGTTACGCTCGCTCCCAAGCGATTCATCTCGTTGCGCGCAGTTGCTACATCTTTAGTCGCCAGCCCAACACCGCGACGGACGCGCTCTTTCTGGACATATTCATCCCAGTTGCGCGGACCTCCTCCCGCAGAATCGATCTGGCCTGCTGGCCCGTGACCACGGAAAGTGCGGGCTAGCATCGGCGTTATGTATACGGTATCTGCTACAAAACGCTCAAGCAAATCCATCTGCTCCCAGCTGTCGCGCAGCCACATCGCGATAATCATAAAACGCTCGGCCATAGTGTCGGAGCCAGCATCCGCTTGGGCTCCGTATATGCTATCCATCTTCTGGAAAAAGTCAGTCACAATATTACTTCTTCCTAGGATATGCTTACGTGCATGCACCACATCGCCCATCTCGCTCATCGGGACGAGGAGGATGTCTCGCGCAGCCTCACGCACAACGTCTGGGTTGTCGTTGATGTGATGGAGCATCGCCAGCACGGCGTCGATCTCTTCCACATTGTCATCAAAGTCAACGCGCACCAAGAATGTAAAGTCAAACGAAAGGGTCGCAACGCGCTCGGGTTCTCTCACATCGTGTCTTATCTTCGGATAAATAATCAACTCAATGTCTTTGGCGAGTTCCATCACGGGTTTTGGCTCATACTTGTCGCCAAAGTCAAACTCCTCTTGGCCAGTCGCAGCCATCTTTGCTCGCTGCGCGGATCCGTAAGCATCGTTTAGGCGATGGGCCATCTGTCCGTTCAGCGACGGGGCGCGGATTTCGCCCCCTCTATAGAGGAGGTTGGGGAACATTCTTTGTATGAGAGAGCGCGAGTCCTGTCGCTCACCCGCAGTCAAGTAAATCATCGTCTCGGTGGGAATGGCTAATCCTGTGGGGAGGCGGTAATGACCTTCGCCATCTTTGTCAGCGAGGAATGTGAACTGGGCGCCAGTGTCATCAGCCATGACCTTCCAATGTTTAAGCTCGTTGATCTTTTCGAGCTTGCTCATATCTTTAACGTAGGCATTCTCGCGAATGTAACCTTCAATCTGAAGATGTGCCATAACAGACTTTACACGCTCGGCATACTTCTCTTCAAACTCGTCTCGGATCTCATTAGCGAAATAGCTGTAGTCATGAACGGCGCTCGCGCCGTCAACAGTTTCGCTTCTTCGGAGTGTTGCGATTAAGTGCGCTGTCTCGGGATACTCTGCGTTGGGAAAGTCCTCGGGGGGCTCCCAATCGTCGGGTATGACACTCTGCATCATCTTCACCTCGATGTCGATGCCGTGGTGGTCTTCGCCAGGAAGCAGATTAGAAATGTCATCAAGCCCTATGTCAGCAACGAAGTCGTTTTGTTCGCTGTAGGTTGTGGGGATCATCTGGAAACTAGTGATGATGTTTCCCTCATTATCCAGGGGCACAATGCCGCCCTTCTGGACCGCGAAATGTGGCCAGCCAAGATCGATCTCTAACTTACACTCGGCGGCCATATCTACATAGATTTCGTTGCCATCATGGTAGTCCTCCATCCACTCCCACCACACTTGGCAATAATCCATTCCGCTGTATTCATAGTCTATGCCGTTAAGGTCGCCGGCTATCTCCTCCATTCGGTTCTCGCGGCTGCCTTGGAAGGTGGCGCCGGTATTTCGCTCAAGATAATCGTTCATCTCCAAAAATGAATCGGGATCATCGGAATGCTCGCCTTGCTCTTCTACAGCTCGAATATGCATATTGTCAATAAACCATTCGATGTGTGGCCACATAATCTGGGGTGGGACGCTGTTGGCTCTGCCTTTGATTTGATAGACTGTCTCGCCTTCATCTCCGTCGCCCATTTCTATAGTCACAAACGACTTAGACTTACCGCGCTTGCCTTCGGGCTTGCGGAGTGAGAAAAGGGTGCCACCGCTCTGTGCGGCGCCACAGTGCCCCATCCGATCGGCTTCCAGGTCGCACGTGCTTGTTTGTAAATCATACCAATACGAGCCATCATCAAAAGTGTGAATGATCTGATCGGGATTTTCTTGCTCTGCGATCTCCTCTTCGGCTTTGTTGTCTGCGTCTACCATATTCTGATACTGATCGAGAATTCTGATGTTGTCTGGGTGCATGTTTAAGAAAACGAGCGTGTCGCTAAAACGACTACTAAATGCAAGCCACGCCTTGGTAATCGCAAGGTTTAACGTCTCTTGAACAAACTCTACTGTCTTGCTGTTAAGCCCCAGCTTGCTTAATGCTTTCACTGCCTTCTCAAAGGCTTTTCTCCATTTGCCGAGAGGTAAA
>Ga0209349_1001707_pt1 | contig 10785 bp, 11 predicted proteins | sample ETNvirnome_2_130_FD_184067 | JGI IMG/M metagenome (GOLD analysis project Ga0209349, IMG submission 184067) | Marine viral communities from the Pacific Ocean - ETNP_2_130 (SPAdes) (version 2) | ecosystem: Environmental > Aquatic > Marine > Oceanic | place: Pacific Ocean | collected 2013-06-22
TAGTGGGTATCAAGCTAAGATTGGTAGCCTTAATGCCAACATAGTAAGAGTAAGAGATAACCTCAAAATTGCTATGAAAGCCCTAAAGAGGGGCAAGTACAAAAGGGGGTCTAAGCGTGGTGATGAACTCCGTGCAAGAATTACCTCTTACCAATCTGAACTCACCAGCTTCGGCAGCGAGAAAGCAGCTCTTGAGGTTTCGCTAGCAGATCTAGTTACAAGCAAGAAATTTAGAAATCTCCATAATACTCAGGTTGAGCTTAACGCTAAGCAGATTCAGCTTGGGGCCGAGCAGTCGATTGCTATGGATGAAATGCTCAAGGTTGATGAGCTATTTGCTGGGCTCCCCAAAGCAACGTCTGTGAAGACTACTGCAGGTGTTGCTGATCTGGAGATGGAGATTGGACGGGGCCTTCGCGCTTCACAGAGTAGAATTAAACAGGCACTTAAAGCCCAAGGAAAACGCCGAAAAGCATATGAAAGGATAGCTGGAAAGTCCTCTACAGGGAAGAGAGAAGCAGCTTTCAGAACTGCTCGGATGAGAGCAGACGATGCTAGGCGAAGACTCGAATCCTCAATTGGGGCCTATAGAGAAGTAGCCAACGACATCAAAAAAGGTCTGGAAGCTGTTGATGATATGCCAAAGGACACAGCCCGGTTCATCAATATCCTTGAGGAATCTGGAGCTATTTCAAAGACTAGGAGTCCAGATCCAATATCCTGGTTTAGGTCTACAGTTCTAAAGTCGATTGTCGCTTATAATGATGATGGGAGCCGTGCTGTCGATGTAGATAAACTTATGGACTATCTCCGTACTAACTGGGGAGATCATACTGTTGACTATATTACTGAAAGTATTATCGGTGGCCCAAAGACAATTGTCCAAGCTACAATCGATGGAAGACCACTTGGAACTGCTGAACAGAAAAAGATGGCTGAGCTTCTAAAGAAGGCTCGCGAGAAATTACGGGCGGCTAAGGAAGAGAAGGTTGCATACGTAAAGTCTGATGAGTACCGCAAGGCTAATGAGGTCCAGCGGAGAGGTCAGCTCGAACTATATAGAGAAAAGACAAACTCAATACTCCAGGAAGTTCGGCAGAATGAGGTGATGGACACCACTGTCATTGGGACTCGTGGAGGGCGTGCCGGAGATGTTCTGCATAGGATCAAAGAGGCACAAGGGAAGGGGATCAAAACAGTTGATCTCTCCTTAGAAGAGATTGAGAATTTCCAACATATTAATACTGGACTTCGCCACGCCTACCGGGAAAGCCACGAGGCTCGTCGAGGGCTCTCATATCTAGAGGCTATGGATCAAGCAGACCAAGATGTATTTGGTTCTCTTGCTATTCGGGCCACTTACTACTTGAAACCGACCAAAGATAAAAGCCGACTGAACTTCTACATCTTTCCCAGCATCCTCCAGAAAGCTCTCTACAAAACAGAAACTTGGAGTCTGCTTAACAAGACCGCTAAGCGGTATATGCAGATGCTTAATCCAGTCTCTATGGAGATCGGTGAAGTTAGTAAGGATGTTGAGAATGTCTTCAGGGCATATGGCAACCTTTTAGACCATACTCACACAGAATTGTATGATTTCCTCCGTATGCAGGACAAAGCCAATAAGAGCATGTCCTCAGCTTTCAGAGAGGAGGCTTTCGTAGATGCAGTTATAGAGATGATGATGAAAACAGAGGTCGATGAGCCTCTGAGTATCGCCTATACATCTCCTATGAAGTCTTCCAAAGTTTGGATCCACTCTGGTGGTCCAGTCCATTGGCAAGCAAGGCAGGCTGTCAATAATAATCCAGCTCTTGCAAATGATTTAAGTATCATAGCAGAGCAGCAGAGAGTTCTTGATTTCGTTGCGAAGGAAGCTGGCAGACTTAATCCAGTTGGTAGTGTTGAGGCACTCAAGAAGTCTATTACAGCAGCATTCACCACCGGGCAATTCAAGAACATGCCCAATAAATCAAGTGTTCTTGACTACCTTATAGATCAAATTGATCTCTGGAAGACTCCCCCCTCGGGACAAAGAAGAAGCGTTGATACGCTTATTGGACAATACTCTAAGGGGCGGGAAGGTATCAGAGATGTATCAAAAATAAAGGGTGAGGGAGAAAAGGCTATTCGGCAGCTCGATGATATCCTCATCGAAGCAGAGCCCATTACACTCAATCGTCTTCTGGGCGTGCGCTGGAATATGGGTGGGTATGAGAACTGGTTTGCCCGTGCCCAGAACTTCCGGGAGTCGCATGTTGTGATGGCATGGTCCCGCGCATTCATCCCCCATGGGCAAGCTGCGAGCCCATCACGGGCTGCCTATTACTACTATAAGACTTTGGGGTTGTTTCAGGATCCGCGATCAGTAGACTTTAAGTGGCTACTTGATCAAGTTCGGAAGATGCACATGCGAGACTTTGGTCCTGAGACTAATATAACTCGTGCTGTTTCAACTGCAGCCCTTGCCTCATCAGAGGGCATGATCCTCTACCGGACGAATAGAAATTTAGAACGGGCAATTGGTGGGTTCCTAACCCCAGCACAGGTGAGGGCTGGGAACGAATGGCTCCAGAATTCAGAGAATACAATTAAAGGCTGGGAAGGAGCATTAGATGCAAATATCCGAATGGGGCGTCCAATTAAGCAGCATGTGATCAGAACGGGAGAGAAGAAAAAACTAACTGACTATGTGCTCAGTGGGATGGATGAGAGTGGACGGAGTTTCTGGGGCAGTAGACGCACAGTGGAAGCTGCTAATGAAGCAACGGAACGTATCGTTAAAGAAAATGCGATGCAGTATGCTCGGGCACGGACACCAGAACAAGCTCTTCAGATGGGGGCTCAGTGGAGTGCTCTGAGACTGTGGAGAACTTCAATTGTTACAGGTTTGGTAGTTCCCCAGCCGCGTTACTTCTATAACAACTTCTGGGGCGACTTCTCTCAAATCTGGCTTACAGAGGGACTCTATACATCGGGTAAGATTAACTTCCAGTTGCTGTCTGATATTCCCTGGTGGAGCAATAAGCTCGATAATTACCAAAGACGAGTAACAGAGTTCGTCCATAAGAAATCTCCCAACTCACCAGTCCTAGGTTCGACCTTTAATGCTCTGCTCAACCCCTGGGCTAACCGGGTGTGGAGAGGGGAAAAGGGATATTTGAGGCTTCCTGATGGTCGTCTAAAGTCATTCAATTCAATTCGAATGGATCTTATCAATGGGGGAATTCTTGATACCCAAGCTAATCATGATCTCCTGTCGTCATTAGCTAGAGTTACCCCCCACTCATGGAAAGAGGTTCCTGGTATTGGAGCGCCTCTCCGCAGAGCAGAGGGGTATCTAGATGAGTACTACCGAGGCCAAGCCTCTGGAATTACTGGGGATATCAAAGCTCTCGGAGCCATGGGTACTGCAGGGGTGGGCAAGGGGCTTCAAGCAACGACTGATATGGCTACCGATTGGCGGCAGAATATTAGTTGGTGGGCTACCTATGTGCAGCAGCGTCAGCGTGGCAACTTTTATATGGAGATGCTTCGCCGGGGCTACTCTGAGAAAGAAGCTATCGCACGTACTTTCTCTGCCCTATATGATTGGAAGCATGGGATTACACAGTGGGAAGTTAAATGGCTTGCTAGATATGTTCCATTCTATCGGTTCTGGCGGCTTGCTCTAGGGCAGATTAGCCGAGAGGTAATGCAGCCTATTATTCGCCCTAGCGCAAAGATGGTCGACGTTCACATGCTTGGGATGAAGGCTTCGATTCCAGGCGAGTATGTAGGCCAAAGTGCTCTAGGGCGTGTTCGGCAACAGCACGTAGCTAGAGAGATGATTCCTTACTGGACTGAGCCTGAACTGTGGGAGGAGTTGGCTCAGGACGAGGATCAGCTTCTTCGATATGCACATGCTCTTCGCCCTGAGTGGCTGCACTCTCGCGCAGTCTGGGGGTGGAAGGTTCTCCCTGAGGACCAGAGGAAATTCTATTGGGAGAATCGGGGTAGATCGCTGAGTTATAGTGTCAATGCTCTTGGACCATTTACAGCTCTTGATACTACTGAGTTTTTCATGTCCAGCAATAAGCTACTAATGGGGCTCCTACTAAAAGCAATGCCGGGTGACTCCATGAATTCATATATGGCACCTGACTGGGAGGAGGCTTTCTTTAAGAGTTCTATGGATATGTTAAATCCTGTGCACAAAGATATGACCCAGCAATATCTTGCTAGTCATGGTGTTGATGCGGGTGGATTCCGAAGAGGGGAATATTCGAAGATGCGCCCTGGAGAAGCCACTATGTCTAATAGTACAATCTTTGGTATTGAGGGCCATATAGATCCTGAGACGAAAGCTCCGATGGCAGAAACATCTTCACTAGCTCTCTATCGGCTAACACCTATTGTAGGAACAGAGATGACTGGTCTTATGCAGGCTACCTGGGGAGACAACATGCCAATGCAGAAGTTCAGTAAAGCATTTCGGGACAGCGCACAGACTGCAGAGGCCAAGGATTTCATCGATGGTTTACATCTTGCCTTTGGACGCCTTGGTGGATTTAAACAGCAATATCCGACAGAGCCTCAACAGGTAATCAGACATAAGCAGCTTGGTCAGCAAAAAGCTTGGAGCAAGGCAATGAAGAAGTTTGATATGCCCCACCTCATTGAAGATCGTCCCTACCCTTACCCCTATGATTGGCGTGAGGATCAGCCTACTAAGCGATCAGGTGAGGACGAAGATGAGTAGTTCTACATTGACAAAAACCACTAAAAAGCAGTATGTTTTCACACAAGGAATAGACAATGGATAGTAGATATTACCGGGTGAGGCTGGCTGTAGCTAGTGCTGGAACTAGCGAAAACGCAACAGTACAACTTCCCACCGCTTCGCAGTCTTCCAACCAAGTCTGGTTGCTCGCATCCTTTACCTTTGGACAAGCATCGGGCTCGGCAGCAACCTGGACACCCAGATTGATGCAGACTAGCGATGCCTCCGATAGTGGTATTGAAGAACGATTTGTATATGCTTCTGGAAGCGCTTCCATTAACGATGTGTTTGCTCAGCCAATGCCCTGTTTAGCTGATGCCGATGGTAAGCTCTATTTCAAGCCTGGATTCAATGCAGGCAGCGACAATGTCTATGGCGCTGAATTCTGGTTTGTTCGTGCTAAGGGCGGAGCGGCTGGATAATGGGACTTTCAAAACCGGGTTTTCCAAATAGTACGACAGGTCAGGTTGGTGCACTGTCAGACTTAGAAGTCGATAGTGGCACCCTCTCCATCGACGCCACCAACAACCGTGTTGGTATCGGCCTTACTAATCCTGCCGCCACACTTTCAGTCGCTCATGCCGACGATACAGAAGATGCGGTCACAATCACAGGTGATTCCCTTACTACAGGAAGCCTGCTAAAACTCACATCCAACTCCGCAAGTTCGGGGAATAGAACCCTCCTGTCCGTTCATAACGACCATGCTTCGGCTGTTGGCGTTCAGATGGTCCATCTCAAGAATGACGCTGTTGGGGCGGATGGTGACCCAATACTTCTGGTCGAGTCAACAGCGGCAGAGACAGAAGCGATTATTGAGGTAAGGAACTCGCACACCGCGACGGACAAGCCCCCAACACTCAAGCTCAATCGCGCATCGTGGGCTGATGCTGACGATATGGGTATCGGTAACATCGTATTCCAGGGTGTGAACGATCACGGCGCTTCCCCGGATAAAATCGCCTACGCAAGTATTGTAGCGACGGCTACTGACACGACTGAGGATAATGAAGATGAGTCGGGCAAGATTACCTTCAACGTGTTTGCTGGAGGAACGGCAGGGACCGCAGCCGCTGCGAACCTCTTCTCGATTGGTGGGGAGGATGTAGCCGGAGGTGCCCAGTGCGAAGTCGTAGTGAACGACGCAGGTATCAACTGTGACTTCCGAGTCGAGGGTGACGCCAACGCTAACTTGTTGTTTGTAGACGCCAGTGCAGAAGCCGTGATTATCAATGGGACAACAGACCACGCAGCCTCTTTCGTAGTAGATGGGAGCGCCGCCGCAATCGCATTGAACGAGATAGCTAATGCGCCCGCAGACACTCCGGCCTTTGGCCAGATTTGGGTGAAGAGCGGCACGCCGAATACGCTGTATTTTACAGACGATGCTGGAACCGATACGCAGTTAGGTGCTGGTGGCGGTGGCTCTAACGACGACGTTGACCTTGTCCTGCATATGCAGGTCTTCTCATAGGATTTCATAATGGCGACTATTACCAAGGAAAAACTTAGCGGCTCTACGAATGGTAGGGGAATCAAGGTTGTACAGACTGAATCTGCCGGAGATACCATCCATACCGCTGTTGCGAATGCTACAGATTGGGATGAAGTTTGGATATACGCATCTAATACCCACACCGGGTCTGTGACTTTGACGTTGGAGTGGGGTAACGCAGCCGTCGATGACAACATCAAAGTCGTGATCAACCCTAGCGAAACTGTCCTTGTAGCCCCTGGGCTATTGATACAGAACAGCTTGGTTGTGAAAGCGTTCGCTTCCGTAACAGAGAAGGTCAACCTCTTCGGATACGTCAACCGGATGGACTACTAATGGGCCGTAGGCAAATCAATCCTGGGCCAATCAAGACCGGCCCAACAGCACAAAACAGCCGTGACTATGCCCCTGGCATTAGTGATTGGATTTGTGTGAACCCGATCCCAAACGGGGTAATGCCGGTAAACGTAAGCACGATTAGCGGCGACTTGGCCAATGCGGTTGATGGTGTTTGGTACTACTTCGATCCAAAGGGCCTTGCTGATGTCAGTGGGCATGCAGACAACTGGATTGGTGTCGGCCCTAATGGCATTGAGTTCTATGCCGATCTCCACAAATATGGGTCAAGAGTTAAGCTATCCAGTGACGCAGAAACTTGCCGCGTGGCAACGCCACTATTGAAGCCAGACGGGACCGGCCAGTTTACTGCTGATGATATTCAGGGAATCGACTTCAGAATCGAGGCTGGGGAGAACATGCCCCATGCCAACAATGAAGGGCACGGTATCGCTGTAGGTTTAGCAAAGGCTGAAATCTGTAGCATAGATAGCTCCGTCTCTATTGATGAGAGAAAGTTCGGGGTAATGGCCTGCTATGGGAACGACAACGAGAACGATGATGCATCTGCTAGATTCCTTGGATACTCCATGTTTACTGCCTCTCATGAGCAGCATGACAACGGTGGAAGTGACTTTGAATCAGTGCAGGTAAGCTACAACTTTATCCGCGAAGACGATGATGAGATCATCACCTTCTATGCGAGCGGTGTACCACTGGACTCCGATGGTGAGGTGCCTGTTGGAGGTCTTCAGAAGAAGTGGAACTCAAATGCATCTTGGGCTCACGACGATAAAATCTATTTGTTTGTATCGCTCGCTTCTTACGAGAATCCTCCCGTTGCTGGGGAGTCGGATTCAACGTGCGACTACAATAATGACCCCACTATTACACACGACAACAACACTTATTTTTACCCCGGAATCTCGGTTGCGGGGACTGGCATCCCAGCAGGGGCTACTATCGCATCCAAAACGAGTAATACCGAGTTTGAGTTGAGCGCTTCTACTACCGGCGGTGCCGTCACAAACGGGACGCTCACGTTTACAGACATTAGAAGAACAGGTGCATTCAAAGTCTGGTATAGACTCCGCTACAGCAATGTTGGGCGTGTCCCAAACTGGATCGAGGGTCGTGTGAATAACCACTCTGGCGTTAACACGGACAGGTACTGATGGCGGCAATCACCCAAAGCGATGTACTCAAAGCAAGTGTTTGGCTTGTGCCGATTATCTTCACAGCCGGTGGGTTGTTGTGGCAATCGGGAGAGGTACGCGCTGAGTTGGTGGCACTCACTGCTGACTTCGATGGGCACGAGAAGCTGGAATCTCATCCCGTCAGTGCTGTGCAGTTGGAAGACCACAATGCTGTACTTGAAGAACTTATGGTAGAACAGAGAGCGATGAGGACAGAACAGACCGAACAGGCTGTGAATATCTCCGCTATCTGTCAGGCCACTGGAGCGAGGTGTAAGTAATGGCTGTTACAAGCACAAAATCTGGCGTTTCAATCAAAGACGATATGGTGCATGACGCAGATGTCGATGCCACTGTAGAACAGAATCTGTTTGGTGGTGCTGGTTCTCTTTACAGCCTGACTTGCTACTTTGTAAGTGATACCAGTGATGATGAAGTTACCTGGATCAAGATGGCAGATACGCTGTCGGCTACGGCTGGAACAACTAATCCAGACATCAAGTTCCCGGTCGTAGAGGGTACATTTTTTACTATGGTTTGTGTGGATGGATTCGCTGTTTCAGACGGAATGGCTTTGTGGGGAACGGTAACCGCGTTGGTCGATTCTGTTGCAAACCCCGCTGGAACGGTAAAAGCTTGGGCGGTTTTTAGATAATACTATGGCAAAGTACGAATCAAATATATCCACCCCCCTCGGTAATCTTGAGTGGGTCGATACCGCAGCTACCACATCGACTAGCATCATCAAGTTGCTTGGCGTAAATCATGAGGTTGGTGCTAACGATAAGCTACTTTGTGTTGATATCGATAATACAAACAACGTGACTGATGACATCTTTCTGCGTATGTGGATGCATTCTGGCAGTCCTACTGCTGCTGTTAGCGCTTGCGATATTATTCTGAAATGTGCCTCTGGAACTAGACAAGTATATTCATGGCCTATCGGCGTCCCAATGGACGCGAATGGTACTAGCAGTATCAAGATTCATTATGCTGTGACTAATGTAAATACAGCCACCAGTGCCGGTACAGCCTTGTCTGCGAATCCTACTGTGCGAATGTTATTTATCCTTGGGTAAAAATACCGGGGGTTAGATATGGAATCTCAGTTTTTCGCCCAACTACTAGACCTGGGCATCACGGGTCTGTTCATTGGATACCTGCTCTGGGCTAACAAGACACAGACCAAACGGTTAGATGACTACGTAGACAGGCTTCTTGAGACTCTCGCTGGAATCGAGAGGGAACGAGAAGAGGGCTATGATAGGATTCGTGACCGCTATGATGAAGTCATTGCGAAGTATGACGCAGAGCGCGATAAGCTTCTTATCGACATCGTACGTAAGCTGGATGGATAATGTTCATTAGACGCCCCGCAAGGGGAGATGCGGTTCGGGAGATACAGGTAGCATTGAACCGCCTTGGGTTCGGTCCTTTAGAGGAAGATGGAATCTTCGGGCGTGGCACTGAAAGCGCCATTCGTCTTTTCCAAAAGGCAGAGGGTCTTTCTATCGATGGAATTGTAGGCCCAAATACACGGGTAATCTTGAAGAAACCCCTCCCTCCAAACGAGGAGCCAAAGATTCTGCAAGCTTTGCGTAAGCTTGGTCATTCTGTTTTTACAGACGGTCAGTGCAATATTGTTGGGGTTCGGAACTCCAGCACCCAGGCTAATAGTTTTGATGACGAAATCCATCTTGTTTGGAAGAACAGGGGATGGAACCACCAAATATATCCGTGTACCTGTGACCCAGGAACGTATTGGTTGGAGCACCCAATGCGGGTGGATGGATCCGCCATCCTTATGCCTGGGCAGTACGTTGATACGTACAAGTTTGACCTCCATGGGGGCAGATATGAGACTCTATGCCAACGCGGTGGAACGGTAAAAGTATGGCGAGATGCCAACAAAGACGAAGTTCTTGACCACGTTGATGGATCTGAAATCGAGGGCTGGTTTGGTATCAACATCCACCATGCGGGAACAGACTCAACTAACGTAGAGAAGTGGAGTGCTGGATGTCAGGTGTTCAAACGATTGGCTGATTGGGAAGAGGCGGTTCGTATTTGGAAAGGCACCAACGCAGACTTGTTTACCTATACATTGATTGATGATAAGGATCTGGATTCCTAGGAGGGAATATGGATATCAAAGCTCTTATGCAGAAGTATGGAGTAACTGTCGGCATGGCTGGCGGTTGTCTTGTAATCGGAACGCAGTTTGGTTCCTGTACTGTGGACCCAGCACCATCTGCCCCCGAAGCAGAGGAAGCACCCGCTGCTGAAGCAGAGGAAGTACCTGCCGCTGAAGAATCAAAGGAAGAGGAGGTTCCAGATGGGGAAGAGGATTAGACCTAAGAAAATAGGTCGTGTACTTGTTCGCGCCATTCATTTGGCTGAAGACTTGTTTATTGACCGGCCTAAGAGTGGCCCAGATAAGCGCAAATGGGTTGTAGAGTTCGTGAATGATCGACTAGACATTCCATTCCTGAATGAAAATCAAGAGTCTCTTGTCCTGGGGATTTTGGTAGACGTTCTTGTAGAGGTCGTCTTCGACGCCTCTACGTAGAAGTCGTGCCGACTTCGTAGTCCCCGATCAGGTTTGGTCTATTCCTGGTCGGGTGCTATTACTTTTGTTACTCTACCCTTGGAGTAACCATGAGCTACGCAGACGGTTTCACTAAACTTGTTAGGCTTATTGCCCGCATTGAAGGAGCTTTCTGTAGTTCCGAACTAGTGTGTGATGTAGTTACTGAACACAACGGAACTATCGTCCGTTGGGACGGATTTGATGGACATTTCTATGTCTTTGACGCGGATCGGGAACGCTGGATTGATTGGAAAGACCCACGAAAGCCAGATGCTGTAGTCGCCATAGCTCTTTCTATTCCAGAACTGTGGGAAACTGCGCGTGAACGTACTAAAGCCAATACGTTCAATGTGAATGAAGCACAGGAGTTTCTTCAAGGTTTCCTACTAAAACAGCAGAACCCAGA
>Ga0209349_1001711_pt1 | contig 10775 bp, 5 predicted proteins | sample ETNvirnome_2_130_FD_184067 | JGI IMG/M metagenome (GOLD analysis project Ga0209349, IMG submission 184067) | Marine viral communities from the Pacific Ocean - ETNP_2_130 (SPAdes) (version 2) | ecosystem: Environmental > Aquatic > Marine > Oceanic | place: Pacific Ocean | collected 2013-06-22
CCCTGGGGTTGTCTGCGCATTACCAAACCCTGTAGAAGTAGAGGTCCATGTCTTGTTTACTAACCCAGTAAAGGGGATTCTTCCCCAAGGTGCGTCGTCCTCACTCCACAACGAACCCTCTCCAGCGATTGGGTAGTTCTGTAAGAATTTTTTCGTGAATATTTGAAGGTTATTCTCCAAAACCCACCGTCTGAATAAAGTATTATCCTTAGGCAAGGTATTCCACACGGAAAGGTTTCCCGCGAAAGGCAGAGGGGGTGTCGCAATGGTAAAAAGATCCGCTGTGCCAACATCATTCCACGAACCTACAACAACAGGACTAAAATCTAGCCGCTTTCCTTTTGAATTATAAAAAACAGTACTCTCAACCTCGTCGCGCTTACGATTCAAATCAACAATGTCTCCACTGTAGGGAATACTTGCAGCCTCTCTTAATGTCGTATCTACAACTTTAATATTATCGAAAAGGGCATATTGTTTATCTGAATTTGTAGGAAGAGGAAAGACCTCAATAAAATAATTTTGTGTTAACACATTTTTATTTATGTTTGCCCTATGCACTTGAACAGCTCGCCCGTTATACACACTAAAGGATCCCCCTCTTTGTAGGTATGTACCATACTCCAAAGGAGGCTTTGTACTTAGATTTCGCGTATGAAACTTAAATACCCCTTGTTGGAAAGTATCTTTATTAACTCGGGATAATAAACTATCAGGAGCCTCAGTAAGAGATAAAGGGCAGTCCGTAGGAAGCGCCACAGTAGAAGTTTCCCCACCAGGGAAAATATGCGCGTAATTATTCACCAAACTATCAATGCTGGTATACCCATTAGTTACGTCATTAACATTAACCATTTTCCACTCTTGCTGAGGGGTCCAGACAAAGAAGACCTTATTATCCCCCTTAGCACTCTCAACTTTAGTTCGAAGAATAACACCAATCCCCCCACCCCCAAAAGTCCTCTCTTCCTGGTTTCCTATAAGATAATCTACCGAAAACTCAAAATCATGCTCAGGGATTAAGATATTTTTGGTGTCCTCTTGTCCACGAATATCAATGGAAAACCTGGGTAGCCCGTGTGATTTTTTCTTTATCATTAAGCATTTATTATTGATTAAATAATTATCATCCGTAGAGACGGTTGATTTTGCCTCTTCTGCTAATTGATAAACTACAAACTCATTAGCAGGACTTCCATAAGTAGCAGAACTATCAATAAAGTTTACCCCACTTAAAACAAACTGAGTTCTATACTCAGGGAACCCAAAATAAGGTGCCTCCTGATTTATAGAAGAGAAGAAATAAGGCACTACGCCGATGCTCGTATAATTAGATCCACTTAAAGCTAAATTTAACGCAAGAGGATTGTTTATTGATCTATTAATCAACCCTGAGCTTGTGTGTAATGCAGCACTTCCGTCATAATAAAAATCTGCGTTTCTATAGATAGGACCATATACATGAGATAAAATATTTGGGCCACCATGCTTGTGCTTTTCAACTAAGTTCTCAGGAAGAGAGCTAAAAGAAATAGACGATCCAAAGAATTCATTATAGTCATTGTAAACTGATTGAACGCCCCCCAAAGAACCTACGCTTGTTTTTCGTATGTCCAAGGCAGGGCTCTGGTATTTATTCTCACTTAAATCCCCCATCCTATTTGCAAAAGAATCAGTATAATTAAGCCAAGAAGTACTGTGAGAAAGCAAGGACTCATTATGTTTGTAAGTAGCATAAGCTAAAGCTTTTTTCTTTTTCTCCTCCAAGTTAAAGAAAAGCAATATCTCAGGAGAAACTAAATCTCTTCTCACATAAGAATCACAAGAAGAGAAGGTAATTCCCGTATTTCCTCGAACAGAGAAAGCTCCGCTAACAGGAACATCAAAGTAAGATCTATTAGAGGCACTAGTAGCACAATCTCTAGAGTACACTCCTGAGAGATTATGAGGGCTTCCATCAGCAAAACTAAATGATGATGGGATAAGCCCTAAAGGGTAGTAATCTACTAGAGAACTTGCTCCATTGTAGAAGGAAGGCATGTTCCACCCAGTTCTATCGTACAATCCCTTTTGATCTAAAGTATTATAAAAATTTCGTCTTCGATTTGTATTTCTACTAATATTTTCAGGAACCGTAGCAGAGGTGTTTACAACAGATCGAGGAATGCTGAGGGAGTACTTGGAGCCCGTGCGATGAAAACACGGAGCAAATTCATGTGATACAGTACTCTGGCTGTCATCATAAGCTGGATAAATATCATACCCTAGTGCATACCCTGTACCCCTATCATTTACACCTGAAACTTCGGTATTAGACAGGGTTCCAGAAACCGGAGGCAAGTCTTTTATCCCCCAATGAAGGGTGGGGCACATATAATCAACCCCGCTTAAATGCTCCTCTTGAGTTAGATTGAGACGAACTCTAGGAATTGTTTTGGCTGGACTAAATTCATCTACAATGCGTAAAGTATCAATCACCTGCTGAACAGTATATTGCCCAGAAACGTCTTGAAAGAAAGTGCTGGAGAATGCTCCTGCGCCAATCGTCATATCAAATGTGGAAGACTTCCCATTCCACAAGCTTAAAGCGGTGTAAGAAGAAGTTTCAAAATTAGTTAAAATATGATCATGATTGGGGGCATACTCCTGGGAAGAAGTGTGGAACACGTAGGAGTTTCCTAAATAAAGATCAGTATCTTTAATACCTAAAACATACTCAGAAACATAATCAACAAAGGCTTCCCTATTTTTTTGATCTACACAAAACACTTTTAATTTTCTAGCGTAGTAATCAAGAAGATCGGAAGTAATCCCACAACTTTTATAAAACTTCTCTTCTTCCCACGGAGGAACTTGCGTTATGTGGTTGGGAGTTCGATAATTAAACACGAAATTAGGGTCTGCTTTGATAGCTACAGGAACCCCATTAGTAGTAATGTACTGATCTTCATAACCAGGATGGAGAAGTATATCTCCGAACCAAGCTTTACCGTTAGATAATATATTTACTCTAAAAGGTTCACTACGATTAATGAATAAGTGCGGGAACTCTTCTATAGCTCCTTGGATGATCGAGTCAACGGCTGCTCTAATATTAACATCCATATTATTAACACTATAAGTACCTACCCCTAAAGCTTCCGCAAATTCAGGCGTATATAAGTCTTCGGTGAAAAGAGGAGAGTCGGTTAATAATAAATAATAAAGAAGATTAGGGAGATACGACTCGTACATTTCCGTGATCAGACTGCTAGTATCGAGAGGATTTTGAATAATAACAGCGTCCAACGCCTCTTCTAAACCCGCTTTAGTCCCTCGCTTTTTATATAACCTTACAGCGTTAGATAATTGATGTCTCCAACCCACTTCATTAATACCGTATAAGTTCCACCCAATAAGGCTGGCAAGGTACGGCAAAAACTCAACAGGACACTCTTGAATAGAAAGTAACGTCTCTAGTGATTCTACTTCGTTGTCTATATCACGTAATAAGTAGGAAACCGCTTGAAGATATTTAGAGAAGGGACCCGTGAACTCCAAAGAAGAGAGGCGTGAGTTTGTAGTTAAGAACTCGTTAACAGCTTTTTTTACAGTATCATCTTCACGATCAATGTAAAGGGGAGAATAGATGATATCGACAAAAGTTTTGAGCTTCTCTAAATTTTGGGTTCCACTAGTAAACGTCCCTACAGCAGAGGCAAATGACTGCGGAATAAGATCAGCATTTAGCGTATTGAATCCTGCCGTAGTATTATACGTAGGGTTAGCGGGGTCGCTTGCTGGATCTGACGCAGTATAATCGTAATAATTTTTCCAAACATAAGTTTGGTAGTCTTTTATAGCGTCATTTAAATTATAAGGGGATCCTCCATAAACAGTATTCACTAAAGAATCCAAAACTAAAGTGGAGGGGTCGTAAACAGGCCCACTTGTATTTAAAAAGTACAGCCACCCCAAATTAGTTATAAAGTACTCGTGGATTCCTGAAGCGGTGGTTTGATCATTAAATACCCCTGAATTATCCGCTAACAGCGAAGAAGAATTTAAAGTAAACATAGGAAGCATGGTAGAACTTACAAAAGCTTTAAACGCAGTCGAAGTTTCATAATCCTTAAGCTTAGTATTTAAAGGACGTAGCATACGGAAATCAAACTGTTCAGGCGTAAGATTAGTTAGCTTGTTTTGTTTTATAAAGTACCTAGAGAAACCTTCAGGAGTATCAATGGAACTATAAGATACACTATTAGGAATAGAACTTAAATGTAAAAAGGGAGACTGCCCCCCTATAGGAGAATCATTTGCGGTTGAAATTTCTTCAATGCCAACTAAGTGGCTGTTAATAATCTGATCAGTATATCTAACCTGTTGTGATCCCGCAGCCCTGTCCTCCTCAAGATATACATCTGGAGTAATAATTTTTACTGCGTCAACAAAATTAGATTTCGAGTATTTTCTTGTCATTTAAATATAGGATACATTAACTGTAATATTATTTAACTGAATGACTTCATTAAAATCAGGAGTAATAGTGGTTTTTATATTATCAAGTGTAGAGTATCTAACACGGTTAATATTAAACAGATTTCTATTCAGTTCCTCGGGAATAAAGGGCTTCGCAAATCCGAAGCGATCATAAGCAAAAAACCCTTGAATTACCTTAGTTGCTTCTGCCTTGATACTTTCCTCATAATCCATTAAAGAAATATCAACATATAAAGTAATAATAAGATCCAAAGTTCTAATAAGACCATCCACAATAACAACCTCATCAGTAAGCATTTTCTTTTCTTGGATAGCTTCTAATAAATGTGCCTTATAGTCTAGTGTAGCTCTTTGTAGCTGGAGAGAGGTGGCTTTCTGTAAAACGAAAACATCAATTACGTTGGCAGAAGAAAAGGCTTTTCGTGTTGCAGCAGTTCCGATAGCGGCTCCTCCCGTAGGACTACTATATCGAGATACAAAGGATTGGTAGTCTCCTAAGGTTACCAAGCGATCTTGTTGTTTAAATACTAAGGGTCCGCTTATCTTTGCTTGCTCAATAGTCTCAGCGTCTACGCCTCCCGTAGCAACACTAGTGCTTTCTATCACACCTGGACTCCACACTGTAGTAACAGGGGTAGTAATAGTAGTGCTTAATAAATTTCCTCGGGTCCCCCCTCCTACTCGATAAAGAACTCTATAGCTTGAAGAGTTTGGAGGAGAGGCCCCTACCTTTCCGTCTCCAAAACGAAGAAAGGCATTATATGAATTATCATATATAGTTTCAAATATTTGATCCGTAGCCCCTGAGGCAGAAAAAAGGTTATCCACTTGGAAATACGTACCAGATAAAGGCTCCGCTGAATTAACAAAAACCTGCACACTGTTTTCTATAACAGGACCTTGAGTTAAGTTAATTGTTTTAAAGATTTCCGTATCGTCAAAAGTTCCACTCTCTTCGATTAACGCCCCTTCTAATAATGCTAAGTTACTCCAGACCGTACTAGCATCATTGCTAACTTCACTTGGCAACAACTCAAGGTCTGTAGAGTTTGCGTTCAAGGAAGCAACTTTACCATTCTGAACTTTATACAGCGTATAGGTTAGTGCGCCTCCATCTAGAGGAGAAGTGACTGCTATGGTTCGGTTCTGGGCAGGGATAGTAACTTCGGTAGGGCCTCCTTCGGCTTCGGGGGTGATAGGGGTATTTAAGGATAATTTAGCCGTAGCTCCTGCGGAGGTTGGACCCTTCATTCTAATCCCAATAAGCTCCAATAGTTTTTTTACATTCCGTCGAGTTCTGGCTGTAGGTAAAAAGTTTTCATTGGCTAATGCATCAGCTTTAAAAGAAAGGACTGAGCCCATATAGGCAACTAGCTCTGTAAACATCATTCCGAAATCAGATTCAGCGATGTTCTGATAATCGTCTGTGTAAGCTGCTTGAATATACGCAACTAAGGAATCACGCAAGGTGCCGAAATCAGTAGAGGCGTAATTAATTAAAGCTTTTTTCTGCGTATCGCTGAGATTAGAAGGTAAAAGTTTCTGGAAATCGGATTTAGCAGAAATAAAAGGGATGTCGGGAGGTAAGTTATAATCTTGTGTTGTCATAGGTTAACTGCAATTTGAGCTTGCTCATTAGAATTTATAGGAGAAATAACCAAGGTTATTTTTATGCCTGGAAGGCCAAGCCCCTGCACATTATCGCCATCCATAACCTGTAAGTTTAAAATACGGACTTGCGGAAGATACTGAGCGAACCCTGTGTAAATTTCGTTTTCGATATTTAAAATTAGATCAGGAGTTATGGGCTCAAACAAGAACCGCTTTAAAGATAATCCAAAGTTAGGAAGCATCACGCGCTCTCCTCGTTCCGTTTTTACAAACTGACGAACCATACTTTTAATTAAGTCCATGCCTCGGGCTTTTAGGAAGATATTAGGGGATACCTCTTCCTTTTTCGAAAGAGGGAAACATACCCCCAAAATAGGAGACAAGCTACCTTCACCAGTGGCTTCTTTCTTCGCCGTCTCTCCAGGAATAACCCCATAAATTGTAGTAGACTCAATACTCATAATTTAATATTTTTGAAAAATCCTTTCTGTGCTTCATAATTTTTACGGACCTCCTTAATAGTTAGAGGCCGAGAGTAAAATTTTAAACTTCCCACATGGCCGTTTAGCCCACTAGAAATGCCATGCCTAGTTCCCATAAACCCTCCCTCTATTGGGAGAGTTTCGTATGTATCATCGGGAGCAACCCCTTCGTAAACAGAAGAAGGGGTGATGGGGAAACCCTCAGTCCACCCCCCACCCACAATCCAGGGGGTAAAGTATTGATCATTCCTAGGACCATTATTAAATACTGTGGAAGGGTAAGTTTGGTTAACCGTATCCTGAGAATAAAAGAAACTTGGGTTCGGGAAATTTTCTGGAGTAATAAAGGTTGGGACCTTTGGCGTTTGGCCCACTTGAGTACCAAAAAGATTAGCTAGAGAAGTGTCTGCCATTAAATTTCCATCTAAATATACAGAACATTTATCATCCTTAATATTAAAAGACATATGAATATGCATATAGTTACCCGAAACGTCAATGAATGATTTTGGGGTGGAAGTTTCTAAGCCCATACCATCATCATACGCTGCGGCTGAAGCATCATCATATACCACTAATTTTCTGAAACCGCTATTTGCACAATTTTCGTCCGTAGGAACAAACTCTACTGCACTCCCATTTACCGACATCGTAGGGGCAATAAAGAAGCAACTAGAAGCTACTGTATCAGATGTGTCGTAGAAGTTTGTATTAATTGCTGGTGCTGTATTGGTTCCAGGAAGAACTAAAGAGCTTGAGTATATAACAGGATCTCTAGTAAATCCTATCAACAAGCCTCTAGTACTGTTGCTTCCCTTGGCATCATACAAAGCACTTACACTTGGGGCTTCAATATCCCCTCCCGTATTTTCGTTTGCTAAAAGAATCTTATAATAGTTATAATCACCCCACTCCCCTTTATCTGGGTATAAATTCGGAACCCCAGACCCATAAACTTCCTTAAAGTCTCCGCTTGTACCATATGCAGGGATATGAACCCAACTTTCTATACTACACCCACTAGGGTTATAAAAAAGGTTTTGAAATTCCTGCGTAGGAGGTAAGCGTAAGGCCCCCGCTGTTTGCGCTAATTTAAAGTCTCCCCCGTTAACCCGAGCGAGACCCTTTAAGAGAGGGACCCCCAATCCCGAAGTGAAGATTGCTGGGGTGTTGCCTATAAGCTGACCATTACTTTCGGTTCCAATAGACGCGCAGTTCCAACTATCAAACACTGTAGAGTCAGGAGCTACTCCATCAGGCTTCAAGAAGTTATAAACCCCAAACAACCCTACTGTTTCAATCTGATCTGTAAGAGAAATGGCAGGAGCCTCAGTACTGGATATAGAATGATTAAATACAATAGCTCCTTTCCCTATAGGAGGAATCACTAAAGGCTGTAGAAGGACATTAGAACTCCTCCCATACGAAGTAACGTATACGGGGTTTATGGGAAGAACAACGTCTTTTACCTCACCTGCTCCAAAAGTTAACGCCTCTTGTTGAGATAAAGCTACATCAATACTAATAGAACTTAAATAAGAAAAATCATTAACGGGAATGGTTCCAGGAGCAAAAACCTGATCCGAACCGAACAACCCAGGCCCTTTTACAGCGACCTCAATTTGTTTTTTTCTTTTGTTAATCTTGTTTTCAAATGTAGTGATAGTAGAATTTATACTTTTCTTTAAGTTAATAACGAGGGCTGAATCAGGGGTATATCCTGATGCTACAAGCTCTCCTACCTGTGCTGATAGGTCATAAACAAGCTTGTCCTTTTGTCCTTCTATAACATTCAGAAAATGATCTGCTGAATAAAAGGTTTTTATTGTGTCTGTATTATCAATGATATTAATATCAAAAACAGTATCAACATAAGTATTTAAACTTTCTAAGGAAACTAAGTCACCACGACCCCCTAAGTTAGGAGCATAGTCTAGTTTCCATTTTTCGCTATCAATAACAACCCCAATATCCGAGGCATCAGGAATATGCTTGCCATTATAAAGACGAGTTTGTGAATCAAAGTAAAGGCCATCTTCTGACAAAATAAATGTTCCTTGCTTAGAAACAGGAGGGCCGTAAACCAAGCGGAAAATGGGCTCGTCTTGCTGAACTTCTTCATCCACAGCACGCTGTCTCTCGCGCAAGACGGTGCCTATATTTAAAATTAACTCGTCGCATTGATTAATAAATACTGTGGCGGCTTCCACCTGTTGTCTTGCCACCCCCAAAGCGGCACTTCTATACTCTTCGGTATACTGATCTTCGGCTCCTCCCCCAATACCTCCCGTTCCTGTAATCTCGGGAGGGCCAGTAGATTTAAGGAAATTTTCCATATCTCCAATACACTTAGCAATCTCCTCGTAAATTTCTATGCCTTGATTAACAAAAGATTCAATTTCTGATAAATAACTATTTATATAAGAAAGCTTTTGAAGGAACCCTAAGTCTAATCCAAACTTACTAGATCCCGACAAGAGCGATAATTTACCTGACCCAGAATCATATTGCATTAACCCCATATCATTAAAGAGGTCGCTGACTACGTTTCCTATAGCTTTACGGGCCGCTGATTTGCCATCGTTCGCTGCTTCAGCTAAAGTTCCCAATACATCTGAGCTAATCAAACCTAACGCCTGCACTCCAAAGTTAAGAATACAGGTGGGAATTCCGAAAGCGGTGTTTAGACTCGCTACGGGGTTAGTTAAATATTGTGGATTAAAAATTGCCATAAGATAAGTTAAAGTTTAGAACTGATGTTGTCCCCAAAAGTATAGTTGGTGTCCCAGCCATTACCAGAATCAAAAAAGCGAAGAGGGGGTCCAGTAACTTCCGCATCCATCTCAGCAGTAGTTTTCCTTATTCCCATATTTAGATTAGGATCGTTAACAGAAGAGTTAAGGTTTATCTTCCCAGGGAGACCCGTCTGAGAATCAACAGCCTTAATATTTACATTTGCTCCTACCATATTTATATCACCTGTGGATTTAATGTCAATTCCATTTTGTGCATAAAGGTGAATTTTATTATTACTTCTAACTTGGAACGAAGCTCCTGTGCTGCCGTCTGACTGTTGCGCTCCAAGACAATCAATAAAAACACCATTACCGTGATTACGAATAGAAATATCCCCCTTATCACTTTCTATAATAACATTACCTGACGATCCTTTATAAACGGGACCTAACCATACGAAGCCCACTCCAGGAACGAATGTAGGAGGAAGTACAGGAGTAGCATGAGATTGAGTAGAAGAGTTGGATATTACTAGATTAAGGCCATCCTGAATTCCCATTTTCATACTCCCCTCAATTGATTGAACACTCACATTGCCTACGGCTTTCAGTAAGGCCCCCTCTGGTCCAACGGTTTCTAAATCAGAGGCAGCAGCTTTAGTATCCGTTAATACTAATTGAGATACGTTCCCCGTAGAATGTAAGTTTACCCGCTTAGATAAAGAAGAATCACTTAACTCTAATCCTCGCCCATCAGAGCTTTCTAAAGTAACAGCTTTTTTATCACTAGTAGTGTCTCTTCCTTCAGACATTAATAGTTTGTGTCCTAATGGAGTAGAGATTCCATATGACATACTTTGGAAATTATACGATCCATCATCCTCATCATGAGGATAAGTAAGTGTGGCTCCTAATTTTGGATTTTTATCAGAGCGTGTGGGAGCCGTTGTCTGTACCTGATCCTGCACTGGATTCAAAACACACCCCATAAAATACCACTCAGAGCCTTTATCATTAACACACTTATCGTAGGTAACCTCGGTCCCTTTCTCTGGGACGAATACTGCTCCTGCGTTATCACCCCCCAAGTAAAAAGTTTGGAATTTTACATCAATCCAATTATTTGAATCATTACAATCAGCTTCATCTGAAGGGCAGACGGATAAGAGCCCTGTACCTATCACATCTCTCTTTGACATTACGATTCCTTTATACATCTTCTTTCCGTCCTTTTGCGTTCCTTAAAGAATTATCTAGCCCTTTTCTTTGTTGTTCGGTAGTTTGAGACACCTGTAGCGGGTTGAGATACCCTGATGCTTTTCTATTCGTTAAAACGATATAAGGAACTTCGGGTCTTCCTTTATGTTGTTGCTGCAGATCAAACTCATTACTTTCTGGCTTTTTAAACATAATTATCCTAACATTCCTGCGATATCTTTATAAACAATAAACTCTGATTTAGCAT
>Ga0209349_1001723_pt1 | contig 10753 bp, 12 predicted proteins | sample ETNvirnome_2_130_FD_184067 | JGI IMG/M metagenome (GOLD analysis project Ga0209349, IMG submission 184067) | Marine viral communities from the Pacific Ocean - ETNP_2_130 (SPAdes) (version 2) | ecosystem: Environmental > Aquatic > Marine > Oceanic | place: Pacific Ocean | collected 2013-06-22
AGTTTTCCACAATTCTACCTCACCACGACAGGTTCGTGCAGTATCAACTCTCTTTTTTTGTATTACTGCATAACCCTCTCCCCATCTCATTGTACGAGGGGCATTCATCGGGAGTCCAGTGGTTACTGCTTCTCCTGTTGCTCGAACCCTATAGGAAGCTGGGCCTAACGACTGTAGCTTTACATCACGTTTATCCCCGGGGTCAATCTCAAAAGTTACCGGGTCTTGTGATGAACTACCGTCCCCTACTTTCGAGCCTTGCCCTGCCTTACCCATTCCGGGGCCTCGTGGCGCCCTCATAGCTCTATTGTATGAGCCTTGCTGCTCTGAGTTTCCATCTTGATACATACCAATCGTAGTTGGTTTATCTGGATTATCTAAAGGAGCATGAGAGTACGTTTGACCCTCCTCTATTACTTCCATGTTAGACTTAACCGAAATAACTCTCGCATGGTTGTCTACTTTTGCAGCCATGACTTCTGAGTATTCCTTGACTGGTAGCCCTGAGAAAGTACCCTGCCCTGTTGCGTACCAAAAGTCAGGAGTAGGTTGACACGGTTCCATCCTCGCATCACCTTCAAATCGATAGTTGTCTGCACCACTCATGGAGAAAGGAGCGCGTTTAATACCCCAGTCTTGGAGTATAGGGAGTCGTATTGTCCCTTCTTGTACATTTCCATAGGCGTCAGGAGGTCTTGGAACTTCTATCACCGCCATAAACTGCCAGCCATCATTATCGCCACCCCAGTACATAGAAGCCTTCCATAAATCCCAATCCCAAAATTTTGTTGGGTTAGATTGGTATTGCTTTTCTGCCTGTACGTTAGGAGGACAGCCATATCGAAGGAAGAAAGGGGCTGCTCGACCAGCGAGGTTCAAAACTTCCCATTGGAAACTAAAAGTAAATTCCATCCCAAAAAGACTTTCACCTAACTGAAGACTAATTGGTAAAGATACTATTGGGCCACTGCTCGTATTTACTGGATAATGACCACCACCATACTGGTCATATCGATTTTGCCCGAGTGACATGTCCCCGGGACTTTCACCTCTTTTTCTAAATACAAATCTAGAACGAATAATCATTAGGAACATAAAATAAGGATATACTCGTCGATACTTTGGGTCAAAACCTTTTGCTAAAGTCATTCTACCTGATAGTTTAGCTTGCCAGATTTGCCATCCTGTAAAGCCTCCGGGTTCAAGAACAGAGCCACCTTTAAGCCCACCACTGATACTGTAATCAACATCTATCTCAGGGGTTCCCGGTGGTAATGGAAAGTCACTTGCATGTTGGGTATCAGTGATGTTTATTGTAAGTCGTGTTTTATCATCGTTTAGTTGATATTGTCTGTTACGAATGTAGCCATTTACTACTGGAGGCTCAAAAAATCGCCTGTACTCATCACTACTTCTGAGGACGTCGGTTAGGTTGTTAACATTAACATACCCTCGAATCTGTAAAATTGCTTGGTATTGCTTTGTTGTCTTACCGTATACATCAATATCCCATGATTGGTTATAAACAACTTGCGTGACTTCTACAGGTAATGCACCTCCAGCTTCAGGAGTATTAAAAATAGAAGGTATGCCTTCTTTTGCTCTACTACCGTAGTCCTCACATTCAGGAAGAGCTACTTCTACTTCCCATACTATTCTAGCTGCACGATTACTAGCAATGGATTCCCATGTTAGATTTATCGGTTTTGGCCCCCATGCAACATCATGTAAATCAGCAGTCTGAGAAGGGTCATTTACGTTCAGGTCATAACCTAACCCAACATCTCGCATTTCTAAATGACGACCGGGCTGCATTAGCCTTCTACGAAGATAAGCTATCTGCGGGTCGATTGACCCTTTGTCTGCTGCAGAATTACCGTAAGGCCCACCAGAATTGCTACTGTTCTGATTTGCTTTATATTCTGCAGCTTCTGCACTAGGTTCTCCCAATTCGCCTACATCATCTAAACAAATTATAAATTCAATTCTGATTTGATATTTTACATACATCAAACCTCGACGGGAATCATCGTAGACTGGCTCTAATTTTGCAGTCGCATTGAGTGCGGGAGGAAATATAAAATCATTATATTTTACAGTTCCATAATCGACTTTGTGTCCTATTTTTCTTGTCATTATTTCCCTTAATTAAAAAATCCACCATTCGCACCACCAGCCCCAGCGAAGTTTATCATAGCTGCGTTCGGGTCACGTAGCCAACCTCCGAGGCTAGCATCATCTTCAGGCTCGGTATCTTTATCAGTATTCCCTTTAATATCTTCTAAAACGCCAACTGCTGCTGCTGCATAATCTCCTATGAGGGGGATTGCTGAAAGGACTATCATGATTTCAATTACAATATCTATGAGCCAATTTTTTAAATCATTTAATAATTCTAGAACCCAAACTATTATATCTAAAATTTTTGTTAGTACTCTTAAACCAACTTTAACAATAGGCATGAAGATTTTTAGAAGAATAGTTTTTAGGTCTTCAAAGGAAGCCAGTAAATCTCCCCGTGCGCTTTCAAATTCTGCAAACTCACCACCTAATTCGTCAGCCCTTTCTATCTTTTTTTGTAGTATCATCAAGTCTGTTTCAACTCTAGCCCCTACCATGGCTCCACTGAAACCCATTACTTCTTCGTAGGATTCCTCGATAGCTGAAGTCCATGCAGCTAGTTTATCTATAGCACCATCTATTACGTCGATAAACATATCTACTGGTTTAAGGGGGCCAGCAAATATATCGTCAATGGCCCCTCCTATCATGCCCTCAAGGCCACCACCACCCCCGCCACCACCTCCCATACTCATAACATCGCTTACGTCACCCCCACCTTCTCCTCCACCATCGCTTGTTGGAACAACTTCTCCCCCAGTCCCCAATGCTGTTAGAACCTTTGCACCCATTGCGCTGTGTTCTAATTGCTGCGCCATTGCATCTCTACCAACCTTTATTGGGTGCGTTGCTATTGCACCTGTGGCTTGAATAGCAGTAGCAGCACTAGGAGAGCTTCCTGAAACACCAGCTTCCATCGCTGCGCCTAGTTCTCCTGTCCATGCTCGACGACCATAGTCGGGCCTCATCCCTAGTATGTCCAATTCCGCTGGACTGTTGGGAGTACCCATCTGCATATTACGGTCTTCTAGACCCTCTAAATCTATAACGTCATCATCATCACTAAATGTAGGTCTAGTAGAGGTTGGGATTACAGGCTCTTGTCCATCTCCCGATACCCCTTCTCCAAAAAATGAATCCGTAATATCATCTGCTTCTTCCCTTGCATCTTCTTGAGATAGAACTTGGGGAGAAGATAAGATGGTAGTTTCAGTAGTGGCTAAGTCTCTTATACCTGATGCAACATTATCTGCCTCTTCTCTTGCATCTTCTTGCGCCAAAACTTCTGAAGAAGATGTTACACCCGCATCTACAACATTTGTATTAGGGTCATACTCTTTTATGACTTCATTTATATTGTCAAAGATTCCGTCAAGAGCTTCTTCAACTGCAGAAGCATCAATAGTGTCTGTATCTATAGGCCCAAAGTCTAAGCCATCTTCTAAGATTTCTGGCCCTACGACTTCATCAGATATAACTTGGGAGGCAGGAGTAATTACTGATTGATTCTCAGTGTCAGCGAGGGCGTTCGCTGCCTCTATATTAGTTCTCCACTCTTCATTTGCTTGGCGTAATGCGTCCCCCCAAGGGATAGAAATTCCTTGTGCAGCCTGCTCATCCCGAATGGAGTGAGCCTGCTTGTTCACCATAGACTGTCGTTCACCTTGGTCAAACGTAGGGCGGGTTACTTGGCTAGGAGCTACCGTCTGAGTTGGTGTAGAAGTATCAGGGGCAGCCTTTGTGTTAATCGTAATTGTATGCTTGGAATCAGCCATTACTCTTCTACTGGGGCTAGAGGGGAATACTCTCTGGGAAGGACTACTTCAGGCACTTCGAAGGACTGACGAACGGGAGAACCAGCTTTTGTTGCTCGTTTCTCCCGTTCTTTGTCCGTCCAGTTATCCTGTATCTTCTTTGCTTCGATTTCTATATGTACATCTAGCTCTTCAGCCTCTGCTTTGTTGCTCGGGCCTTTTGCGAATAACCACGATATACGGTCTTTAAATCTTGGCATTTTAGGTTGTGGCGTACCAGACCATTGCCTCATTATAGTTGTCTGCATAAGTACCACCAGATGCTGCTGGCGATGGATAGATTTGCATTCGTAATGGCATTCTACGCAGTCTACTAGCGTATAACTGACGAATAGGGAAGTTACTTGCTACCCTCGCCTGTGCGAATGTTATCGTAGCAGGATTAGCAGCAGCAGGTGTGTTAGCCATTGCAGTTAATATCATGGCTCCCATCTGGTCAGTAGCCACATCACCTATAACGCCCACTAGACCGGGAGCAGCTACGGGCCATTGAATATCTCCAGTAGCCACCGTACCAGAAGTACCCATCGCTTTAACCCATTCAATCAATGTCATGCTAACAGCTACGTCAGCACCACGATAAATTTCGTCTTGAATCGAATCACCAAGGTTGTCACCACGAACAGGCTCTGAAAAGAACGTGTGTTCTAGTTCAAAGCCATCTTCAGTGACTCCCATATATTCTCCACCCCATGACCCATGATAAGGCCCCGATATTGCTGTAACTGTTCCAGCCATTTGTTTACTCCTTCGAGTTAAAGTATCCCATTAATTTTTCTTGGTCGCTGTTAGGGTCTTCTAAAGTTTTACAGTAGGCCTCTAAGCACTCATAACAAGTTGCTGCATCTGCAACAACAGTGAAAAAATGAGGATACTCAGGATTGTCTACATTGTTTTCTTTAAAGTTTTCCCGTGCGACTTTACAATAAAAGTTCCATCGTTTTATTGGATGCTCGTAAAAAGACCCCGGAGAGCTTTCCACTGACCCCTGTACGGGGCCATTCTCATCCAACATAAGTAGATGAATAATACTACATGGTTTAAACATAGACTTGCAAACTTGGCAGTTTGGGTCTGCGTCTTTCAATAACCTCTTATTTTTAAAAGGTAAGTATTTTACTTTGTTAAATTCTACGCATGCTCTACTAATGCATCGCATCGGTTGCATGTGTATTCTGGGCTTGTGAATAAACATTAAACGAAAGTGCTAGTGACTACTCCCATACCTAAAGTACTAAATCTAGTTGCTTGATTAAACCTACATTCCATCACAAGACCAGATGCACTTGTGTCATCTGAATTAAACCAACTACCCGTTACAGGAAGTGGGTTAGGGTCGGTGGAAGCCCAACGAAGGTATTCCACCATTTTGTGATGTGTAGTATGGTCTTCTCCTAACATTGTATCGACTAATGTATTGATTTCTTGTGAATTATGGACTTTTACCATTACCTTACGACAAAAATCTTCAATTCCAACTAACCTCTTTACGTAAAGGGCTTCCCCTAATTTATCAAATGGAACGTAGGAACTTCTAAAGGTAATTGCACAAACGATATCGTAGGATTCATATATCCCTTGGTCTTGATAAATGTCATCAGCAGAGGCAGACCAGTTTGACCCATAGACAGAAACAAACTTCTGTCCACAAGATGGTGGTGGCTCAGGCCCGGGCATTACCTGACATTCCCCTTCAGAGAGAGATAACTCTGCTCTTAAGTGGTCTCTAGTCGCAATTAATAGTCTACCTAAACTCATATTTAGTCCGAATTAAAATCAGGTTATTGTAACCTATAGTAGTTTTAGTTCTTTCACTAATCTCTTCTGCGCTTTCTCTATTGCCATTGAAATGAAAACATCTTCCCGCCCCCAAATAAGTCGTTCTTCATTCTGTTTTGCTGCGTAAGGGACTTTCGTACCTAACTGGAGTCTTCCTCCCTTTAGATTATATATTTGGTCTTTTACTGGGTAGTAACGATTACTAGACATTTTTCCGGGTTTGAGACTTCTAAGAAGTCTACCAGAACGAATAAGGATGGGGACATCTCTATCTCCAAATTCACTTAGTTTCGTTTTACCCCCATACTTTGACTTGATAATTCCCCAAGCGACTTTTGCTGCCTGCGCTCTGGCTGGGCCTTCTCCCATTGTAGCTGCTAGTCTACCAAAATTAGAGCTATAAATGCCTCTCCAAAGAGCAGTTTGTTTTACAGTAAGAAGACCTTTTGTTTGTCCTCTTTCTTTCTTCCTATTAGCCATGACAGCACTTAATCCTTTTTTATTAGGACGATATGCTTTGGTTGCTCGTTTCAGGGGTTTCCACTTATCTTGTGAAGCATCTGTTCCACCCTTTGATTTAATCTTAAAACCTGCATGTACCAGTTTGTAAAACTCATGCGTAAAGGTAGCCCAGTAAATGTTTCGTAGCCTTAAGAGTTGCCCCTTCGCTCGTCTACCCGTAGAGAGAGCTTCAGGTAGGTCTTTAATAAACCCCTGTAAGCTAACTCCCGAGTTTCTGAGTGATTTTAAAGCCATTCGAAAGGGAACCTTGGGCTGAGGTCTTGCTTTCCGTATGTACCACCAGTCGAAATAGTTGGATGAACTCGAATCTTGTGAGTTCGGAATCTGTCGTCGATGTGGATATTGGACATTGCAGGAGTAAGATTTTCTCTTGTAGCCAACCGAGGAATAATACGGATATGCTTATAAACCTCTTCCAGAAGAGCAATGGTCTCTTCATACTTATCTGCGAACAAAGAGGGATTTCCCCTTCTCTGGGAAAGAAGGTAGCACGCCATCCATGTAGCCCAACGATGCACGATGTAAGAGCTTTCTAACTCTGCTTCGTCATAGTTCATGCTGCAATAGAAGTTAATCATCTCCGTAGCTTCTCCAATAACTTCATCGAGCATTAGAGCTTCATCTACACCGAGGTCATCAACTCGAAGTGATACTCCACTTTCACTGAATACCCGTTCAATCTCTGCCCGGGATGTATATACGTATACGAGAGTTTCAACAGCCATTAAGTCACCTTATTCAGTTGTCGAACTACTATTTCTAGTTCGTGTTTTCCTGCAGAAGCCCCGGAGTCCCATGTGTACTCAAATAGAGCAACATGGGTCTCATAGGAATTTGTCCGTAGGGTTGTATTAATAATTGCGTTATCAGCAGGTTGGATACTCCACGTAAGAATTCCTCCAGATGTAATTACCACGTTATTTGCGTTTTTAACATCTTGGTCAGTCCTGCTATTTATAATTGTACCTGAGTACTCGTCATACAAGGTTAAAGTAATTGCAGTCAGGTCTGCCAACGCAATAGCAGAGCCTGCTTCGTCGGTAATTGTAGCAACATATTGAGCAGAAGATGCTTCATCACATCGTCTATCTTCTTTTGATAATTTAGAACGAGACATCTTAACTCCTCTTTAATGATTCTTTTGTAAATTTTGGGACAGACATATCTTCACGAAACATAGAAGAAGTAGTTATATCCTCTATTGTAAACTTAGGGACAGAAAAGTCTTCACTTTCAAAACTCCATGCTCCGGTTCCGACAGGGTCAGGCGAACCTAACACCCCCCGAGTCACAATAAACTTTATAGAGCTTGTGCCTATAAAGCCCGGAGCTACTAAGTCTTTGATTGCCATTAGCTAGCCCTCGTTCTGCTGGTTGGGCTAGTAGCATCGTCGAGAGTCCATGTCATCGCAGTTGTACTGCCATCCACCTTCTTACCAGTGATAGTCGTACTTGATATGGAGAACTCACTGACTGCACACAGAATCATGTATAGGAGTTGCGCAGGTGTTGCTGTAGCCCCATCAGATGCGTAGCTCTCTGTCTGTGCAGTCGTCCACATAGCGTCCATCTCAGCCTTTGTGGGAGGGTCATAGGTATTGAGAGCATCTGTGACTTCAGATTGCACCTCAGCGTCCCAAGAGGCATTCCAAGGTACTGCTGTTAACCCTGCTCCTGCTGCGCCTATGACTGCTGTGTCTACAAGTATTGCATCAACCACAGTATCGATTGTAGCTATGGTTGCGGGTATAGTTGTGCTTGTGTCAACAAGAATGCTATCAACTACAGTATCAACCGTAGTAATCAAAGCATCTGTTGTACTATGGGCTGAGTCCATTTCTGCTTTAGTTGGTGGGTCATATGCATTAAGAGCATCTGTTACTTCAGATTGTACTTCAGTATCCCATGACGCATTCCAAGGTATTGCTGTCAGTCCTGCTCCTGCTGAACCAATAACTGCAGTATCTACAAGGATACTATCTACGACCCCATCAACCACATCTATTTTGGCAATAGCGGAGTCTAATAGAGCATCCAATCTACCTCCATTAGCCCAGTCGGTCTGAAGCTCATTAGTGTCTGCAAGTATGGCAGCAACTTCTGTATCTAAGAAGTTATCAATCGTATCGAGCTTACCGTCAAGAGTTGTCCCAGTGTCCACTAGGATTGAATCTACAATTCCGTCAATGACATCAATCTTACCATCGAGTGTTGTTCCAGTATCAACTAGAATTGCATCAATGTCCGTCTTAACCTGTTCACCAAAGGTTCCCGAGGTTGTGTGTCCCGAGGTAGCCTCATCCCAGACTGCATCAGCAATAGCAGCAGCGGTTGGGGCTGCCCCACCACCACCTGTTGTCCAAGCAGCATCACCACGGTCTCGAATAGCTTCGAGTGTGTCAGTTCCTGAAGCCCATGATGCTCCTTTAATTTCTGTGAAAGCAGAATCAAGTTCAGCTTTAGTTGGAGCATCATACGCAGTTAGGGCATCAGCACATTCACTTTGTACTTCTGCATCCCATGATGAGTTCCATGGAACTGCTGTTAGTCCAGCACCCGCAGAACCAATCTCTGCTGTATCTACGAGTATGGAGTCTACAACACCATCAACTACGTCAATCTTGGAAATGGCTGAGTCTAAGAGTAAATCCAAACGTCCCCCATTTGCCCAGTCTCCTTGGAGTTCATTTGTATCAGCAAGGATAGCTGCTACTTCTGTATCCAAGAAATTATCAATAGTATCTATCTTTCCATCAAGGGTCGTACCAGTATCTACCAATATGTCATCTACTATCCCGTCTACAACATCTAGTTTGGAGATAACTGAGTCTAATAATAGGTCTAACCGACCACCATTTACCCAATCACCTTGTAGCTCATTGGTATCTGCTAGAATTGCTGCGACTTCTGTGTCTAGGAAATCATCAATGGTATCTAATTTTCCATCGAGAGTTGTACCTGTGTCTACAAGAATGTCATCTACGATTCCGTCAACTACGTCTACCTTAGAGATAACCGAATCTAAGAGCAGGTCTAATCTACCTCCGTTTGCCCAATCACCTTGAAGTTCATTTGTATCCGCAAGAATCGCAGCAACTTCCGTATCGAGGAAATTATCAATAGTATCCAACGTAGCAGGCAGGGTTGTTCCCGTATCCACCAATATTGCATCCACAATCCCGTCTATGGTATCAATCTTCCCGTCTAGTGTTGTCCCTGTATCTACCAAGATTGAATCTACAACTGTATCAATCGCATCTACCTTGGTAACAAGGTCAGCACTGGCTCCATAAATGGCATCATAAATTGCCTCTTCTACAACTTGAAATGTTTTGAAAACAGGTAACGCCCCTGATTCATGAACAGCGACAAGTAATTCTCCCACTGTGGCTGTGTCTGTGGCATCAAGAATTACGATGTAGTATCCAATCTCATCATGGCTAGCAGAGGTTGATTCATTCTTCTGGGCGAAGTTACCGCCAGCTTTAGATAGGCGAACATCTGCCTGACTGATTGTTAATCCTGTCTCTGCAGTTTTCCCATCAGTCTCATCGAGGAATGGCCCCATACGAAATGTGTATGCTGTGCTTTGTTTTAAAAACATATTAGTTATTCCTCATTTGTTTATAAGTATTCATTGCCATAGGTAACGCACCTCCTGCTGCAGGAGCATCTGGAACTTCAAGCTCTACCCATGAAAGGTATACAGTTTCACCTGCTCCGAAAGCAGTCTCCCGCTTAATCTGAAAGCATAACGAGGAGTAAGAAACCGAATTTGCTTGGGAGGTAGATAACGTGATAGCTTCAGTTGAAAAAGACGTATCTAGAGTGTTGCTCGAAGAAGAGTGAGTTTTTGAGAGGAGTGAGTAGTTACACTCACCCGGCGCGCTACCATCGGGGTTGTCGATTAGCAGTTTGACGGTCACATCCGGTTGGTCTACACCCATCTCCATAGCGTCTTCCCATTTAAGTCTATACCTAAGTATATGACCTGAAGAACTGACCGGGTCAGTGACCGAACTCAGATGCACCTTATAAGTAGCATCAGACCCGGAATCCGAAGAACTAATATAGTCAGAATCCGATGCAGAGGTCTCATCAATCATTGCGTAGAGGTCGCTACCAGAGGAAGCAGCAAACGCGTCACCCCCGCCCCAATTAAGCTCGTCTTCATTAGGTCTTGCAAATTGTGCCATTACTTACCCTCTGCTTCACAATGGGGGCAGTCATCCCCTCGGTATTCGTTTAACTGCTCTACATGTGTGTCATTTATAATATAGCGTACCTCGTAAGACTTTTTACAGGCTATACAAATTAAGACTCTATTCACTACAGTCATCGGTTAATTGGTCACTTATTTTATCGAGGGCAGCGACTATTTTTTCATCTCTACGTTCATGCCTACGTTGTACATTATCTATTAGTACCTCGTAGTGGTCTCTCTGGGAGACAAGTTGTTTCCCAAAGTTATTCTGCATCTCAGTAATCTGAGCCTGATGTTTAGGCATAACAACTCT
>Ga0209349_1001727_pt1 | contig 10734 bp, 5 predicted proteins | sample ETNvirnome_2_130_FD_184067 | JGI IMG/M metagenome (GOLD analysis project Ga0209349, IMG submission 184067) | Marine viral communities from the Pacific Ocean - ETNP_2_130 (SPAdes) (version 2) | ecosystem: Environmental > Aquatic > Marine > Oceanic | place: Pacific Ocean | collected 2013-06-22
CTGTGCATTCTGCGGTGAAGCCAACTGGAATCCAATGAAAGATGAGCGAACTGATGAGCCAGTATTATTTTGTGGGGCGACTACCGGCTATGAAACTCGGGTGTCACCATTGCCAGAGTGTTGGTTGGATATGACCAAAGCTATGCGGACTAAATATAGGAAACAAAAGCGGGCGGAGTATGAAGCGTTGAATCCGAAGAAGTTAGATTATAAAGTAATAGGGACTAAAAGATATAAGAAAAGTTATTAGCGCCAACGAGAATAAAGGGGGTTATCAGATTTTACTTTTTTTGGTTTGGTAGCGGGGTCAATCATTTCTCTTGATTTCCTAGTCCATTTTCGCATTAGGTATTTATTAATTTCTTCTGGGCTTAAATCGTCAGCTGTAAAAGGTCTCTCAATAAACTCATTATTCCATTCCCTTATAATTCTGCTTATCATTTTATCATTGTCTTCTTCCCTCCCAATAGACGTTGATATCATAAGGTCAAATATCTTTTTCTTAGTGGCGGTAAGCATAGTCCTTCTGCGGTCAGCTCGTTGCTTGGGAGTTTCTAATTGTCTTGCAAGCCTTTTTGTGCCAGTCCCAAAAATAGGAGCAATATATTTTGCTGCGTGTCTTGCGGCAAGCCAACTAGGGCCCAATTCCCATGTATTTCCCGCTATTCTTATAGTCGCGTTATATAATTTATAAGCATCTTGTGCTATTACCGGTGTCAATGCAAACTCTGCACTTCTCCAAGCACTTTCGGAAGCTATAATATCTGTTACCATTCCAAAGGCACCGACAGACATTAATCCTTGGAAAAAATCTTTAACGGTATAAGCTGTACCATCTACATCTAATTTATAATTATCATCATATATATCTTCACCCGCTAATAGATTAGACAATGTTGCCTTAGCCCAATTAACAAACATACCCCCTGCAAAGCCAGCGGCCCCCAAGCGCAAGAAAAAAGAAATATCCTTATCTTTAAAAGCCTGCTTAGTCCATCGTCCTATCATCTCAGCCTGTCTATATCCAAATCGTTTAAACAATAAGAAAGGTTGCATCTTTGGGTTAGCGGCAAACGATGGTTCTAAGAATACATTTTTTTGTAACTGAGAATCCCTTGAAAACTCATACATAACACGAGCCATAGTCTTTGGTGTCATTTTCATGTTTAAATCTTTAACACCCATCTCCCTTAAATTTCTTATAGCCATATCTCTTTTTTTAGCTTGACGTAAAGTTTTTGGTTTAGCGGTAGAGAGTGCCTTCCATCCCTTTGCAGCTTCTAATGCTGAATAAGCAGACACAATTTTATTAACCCTGTTAATACCTTGGAATCCAAATGTTTTAGTAGTGAACTCTGCGAATTTAGACATTGTAGAAGTCTGCCCACTTTGATATCCAATAATAAGGCTGTATATTTCTAAAGCACCAGCCCCAGTATATTCCTTTACGTCTTTCCTGAATTGTTTATCTGTTAAATATTTAAATGTACCTTTCATTACAGGTGCATATCCAAGCTTTAAAGCGGTAGATACCAATGTCTGAGTCACATTGGGTATTACGGCAAAACCTAAACCTATCTTAGTGGCTACTTGAAAATTAACAAACTCATTCAAATAGTTTTTTGCTTTAAAATTCCAATTATATTTTGGGTCTGTTTCAATTAGTCCGGTGTATGTATCAAATGCTTTCCGTAGCATCTCTGCTTGTGTGTGTAATTTTTTACCATCAAGCGCTTTTAATAAAGTGTACATACCCTTTCCGTCTTTACCAACGACCTGAGCATAGGCAATACGTTTAGTAGCTTGAGCAAGGTAATTAGTTAGGACAGCACCAGAATCTCTTTCGTAGAAGTTTAAAGGTAATTCAAATTTAGTACGTTCTTTCTCTAAGTTTTTATTTAAGACAACCTTCTCTCTTAAAACTGTATTTCTAAAAGATTCAAAAGCTTCAGATAAAGAAACCTTCCCAGTTCCCCTTTTTCTATTCTTTTGCATTTGAGCTTGGATAGAATAGAGGGCATCTTTGGTTTCCTGAGATATCTTTTCCCCACCCAGATAGGCTTCCAAAGTTTTTTCAAAACCAGACCTTTTAACAAGTTCAGAGCTTAATACCCGAGCGTCTAAATCTCCAATAGTCTCAATATCTTTATATAAAATTTTAATTATATCAGACTTAATAACTTTTGGAAAATAATTATCTAAGAATGGAGCAAGGTCTAACCCAGACGCCCTACCGACACGATATATTAGCTTAGTAACGTATCTAAGGTCAGCAGTTCTTTTTCTTGCCGAAGCTAAAGCTGCTCCTTTTAGAGGCTCACCTAAGCTATCCTTACCCTCCATGTCATTTGATATTTCTTTCCTTAATTGTAGTTTTTTCTTTTTATTAATCCTCCCAGATAGTTTACCAAAGACGTGCGAGACACCATCTTTATCTATATAAACTGCTTCATTTAATTTGCTCCCTATCCGTGAAAACATCAAAGCGTTTCTTGAATTCATGTCTCCCATAAGCTTAACGCCTTTTTGAGCAATTGGGTTGGTCATTAAGTAAATCGAAGGCCCGATAGTCTTTTTAACCTTTAAGGCCTTCCCTCGTAAGCTGTCATATATCTGAGGAGGAAGTGCTCTTTTTAGAAGTGATTCTGACGACACATCTGGAACCTTAATGCCTGCTTCGCGCCAACCATCTAAAATTTCTTTAGTTCTTCCGAGCGCTTCCATCTCCATTAAGACTTCATACTTTCCTCTTTGACCAATCTTATCAAGGTTAGTATGATACCCTCCATCAGCTTTCTTTTTTAAGGGAAGGGGGTCTTCTGATTTTGAAGCTCGGTCAACCGCTTCTTTGATACCAATCTCATCTAGACCTAGCTTGTCTGCTAATCCCCTAATCCTTCCAATAATCTGAGCATTAACATTTTTCCCAAAATTATCCTTAGTTCGTGTAAACTCTTGAAAGAATTTTTTCTTAGGAATGCTCGGTAATGTTTTACCAGTATTTACATCTTCTAATACCAGATGCGTTTCATCTCTTTGCTTTCCTGTCCAATCTGTAACAATTCTTACACGCTGTTTACCCTTAGACCATTCCTCCTTCCCCCTTCTTTCCTGAGCCTCTACTTTTGACTGGGCCTCTGCGCTTTTTTCAAATGCTTTTCGCGCTAAAGATTCTTCTAACATTCCCTTTGGGACTTTAATGGCCTTTTTAACAGCGGCGCTTTTTATAGTTAATCCACCTATTACACCAGCTGCGTGTATGTAAGAATCCAAAGATGGCAGTTCCCCCTCAAGAACCGGACTTAGAGTACCAAACACACCAGTCTCCACTCCTTTTTCAGCTAACAAAGAGGCAGGTTTTCCAAACTTCCTTGCGGTTGTTGCTTTTTGAGTCATACGACCAGCTCCAGCAGTCAGGGCACCCAAAGTCGCTCCTTTAGCTGCATCTTTTAAGGTCGTAACAGCGTCGATATCACCACGAGTTACTTTTTGCCCCAGTGCTGATTGTAAACCTGAATAGAAACCAAGACCAGTAGCTCCCGTAACTGCCCTAGCCCTAGTTTGATTTAGTATTTTAGCCTCTGCTTGTCTTACTAACCTAACCGCAGCTGTCTTTTCCATACCAGCTTTAACCGCTGCTCTTTTAGCAAACTCTTTAGTAGCGGTTTTAACCGCCACCCCCTTTACCGCCAGCCCCCCAAGACCACCACCCATAACCATTGTAGCAAAGTCAGTGGGGGTAGCAAAGCTCATAATAGTTGCTAATATATCTTCTGCTGTGTTGGGGTCGTATGTCTCGGGAACTTTAAATACCGGCTCTCCGCTCATTACCTGACGGGCTAATCCCTCTATACTTTGATTGTAGCCTTGCTTAACCCAATCGGGTAACCACTCTCCGGGGATAAAACCATATAATCTACGTTCTTTTTCTGTCTGACCACCCGGAAGTTGGTCATACATTGACATCATTTGAGCTCTTCTTTCTTGAGCTCTTGCTTCTTGTGGGGTAGGCATTTTAAAGATTAATTTTTAAATTTATAATTAGGGTCTATCGCTAGAATCTGTTCTTTTATCTTATCAATTCTCTTCTGTTTCTCTTCCTGCGTGTATTTCATTTCATTAATCTTTTCTATTCTCCCCAGCGAGTGACTGATATTTGTCTCATCCAGAACAGACAGTTCCTTTTTAGATACTTTCCCTTTTACCTTATACATCATTCCAACGTCTATAGACTTACTATTAACACCCCTTTTCTGCATGGCCTCCCAAAATTTCTTTTTTGATATTTTACCATCTTTTAATAACTCATAATAAAAATCAACATCTTGTTTTTGTTGCTCATCTTGACCAGTGTAAACAGAAGGGGCCTTGCTTTCATCTATTATAGGTGTAGGTATAGCTGCAGCCCCCGTTGCAGCTGTCGCTGCTGCACCCGCTGGTGGCGGGGTAAATTCTGGGGGTAATACATTAGATTCTATAACTGGAGCGCCTAGGTCACCTAACACCTCGTCTACTTCTATTTCGGGAATATCCTCTATGTTATCATACATTGGTTCATCCGTAAGAGGTTTCTTATCGAATGGGATTGAAAGTCCGGGGTATACACCACGTCCAGCTCTTTCTTGTTCCCTAGCCTGTCCTTCAAAATAAAACATTCTATCTAATGCAGCTTGTCTTCTCTTTTGAAACTCATCTTCTGTTTCAATATATTCGAGAACATTTTTAGGGTCTCTTGCTCGTCCAGCATCAGAAATTGCTATAAACTCGGCTTTTGCCGCTAAAATGTCAGAGTAAGCTGGTTGCATCTTCATTTCCTCTAACGTAAGTGATGCTTCTTCCGTAGTCACAACTAATCTTTTATCTATGTAATCCCTTTGGGCTTTATTTAGATTTTTATTTAATCTAATTTTTCTATATTCTTCTAATCGCGTCCCCGGAGGCATAGCGGCAGCAGCATTTATTCTATCGTCTAATTCGGTACGCGCTTTAAATGTAGCGTCAATTTTTGCACCATATTCAGGATTCTTTTTAATAAAGGGTTGATTTTTTAACCAGTCTTTTTGCAACTCTGGATAGGGAGCTAAAGCAATCGCTTCAAGTTCAAAATCTTGCCTGCGCGCATCGGCTTTGCTATTCTCTATAAGATAGTCTCTATATTCACTTTGACTCATTGTTGACATTTCTTGTAACGCAAGCGCATCTTTTTGAACCTTTAAACGCTCATTTGCTTGAGATGCGGACACTAGTGTGCTTAAAAATTGATTAAAATCCGACCCTTGATTGCCATTAGCCATTATCTCTTACCTTTGTTTCTCATTGTTTTTAACCAGCTGCACCCTTGTCCACCCACTCATATCCATTCCACTCCCAATTGCGGCCATTATGGACTAATGTTTGTCCAACGATATCACGACGTGCCGGGTCTGCTGGTGGGTCAACTTTGTCACCAGTTTCTGGGGCTTCAAATGCCGAGCCCCTTGCAGTCTCAGCTGCGGTTAAACCGGCTAAGACATCCTTGATATATTCCTCACCTACACCACGTTCTTGTCTTCCATATATATCTGTTGTTTGTTTACGGCCTGTTTCTCTTGCTTTTTTTACCGCTCCAGACCCAGAGAATGTTGTTTCACCAGCGCCCATTGGTGCTGTCATTCCAAATAATGAACCCTGTGCCCCTGTCCTGTAATCTGCAATTTTCTGCTCATAGCCCATATCAAATGTCGGGAGATACTTAGCATATTTAGCAAATTCAGGGTCTAACATTTTATCTCCCATGCCAGCAGCCGTTAAAGCACCCGCCACACCTCTTTGTTTTCCATAATCACCATATGGGCTGAAAGTGCCAGTCGAGCCGGGTTTTTTGGTTGTGGTTGTGTCTCTAGGCATCCCCTCAATGGGCAAACCAGACCAATCTGTATCGGGGCCAAATAATGGGTTGTCAGGGCCAAACACCTGAAAACCTTGGAGTGCGTTCCAATCAGTGTTACTTAAATCTGGTGTTAAGTCGGTTGGCCCACCACCCTGCATCTGTGGTATCTGACCTCCTCGTTTTTGATACATCCAGTAGTCAGGGCCATATAATCCCACTAAATCAGCTTTAGTCATAGATTGATTTAGGGATGGTATCGCAGCTTTGGTAATAGCTGTCGCAGCTTTATCGGGCTGAGGTAAAAAATCCATCAAATCTATGTTATCCGCCATCTCTTCTTTCAACCAAGGCATATCTTGGTATGCCCGTTCGCTTACTTGTTTAGCGAAATCCTTACCACCAACACCATACTCTCTTGCAGCTTGTTCTCCAAAAATATCCATTGGTATTGATTGCCCGACCTCAGAACTCCCCAACTTACCTAGTCCAACTTTCGCTTTTTCTCCCAAGTCTTCATATATGTCAGGCATTAACATTGCTGACAGGGAACTCATTGCCCCTCTTCCGATAATCCCCCTGCGATAGGCATCTGATATATCGCTAGCTTTTTCTTCTTGTCCTAAAGCGAAATCAATATCACCCACATCTTCTGGACGATATAAACTCTCTGCACCAGCTTTAATAAACCCACCAGAACCGGGCACAACCAAATTAGCAATAAAACTGCCCCAATCTCCAACATTAGACCAAAATCCCATATTCTTAATGTTTTCCTTATGCGCATCTTGTACTTTCTTATAGTCACTTAGATACTTACTGCTAATCTTAGCGCGACTAACAGCACCGCCAATCTGATAATTAGTTGGTTCACCTGTCATTCCTCCGCCATATAATTCCATTAAACTGTTTGCCATAATCTTACCTTGTTATCCGCAATATAGATAACCATATATACTCTCAGCTTTTCCATCGGAATCGTACGTCACATCTTCCATGGATTTGCCTACTGTAATATTGGTAATCACTTGCTTACTTTCATAGACTGGTTCATTCTTATCATTAAATTCTGTTACCGTGTATTGTACGGGCTGTTTCATTAAATGGCCCGGGACGTCAGACGAACACAGTAAATCGCCCTTTTTAACGTCACCATTTTGATTACAAATCTTAAATCCCAATAACAACTCATCTTCATAATGCTCATCATCCGTATGGGCGTAATTGCGAGTATCACCGATAGCCGCAACACACATTATCTTCTTGGTCTCCCGGTCTTCTTCTGGCATCATCCGATTCATTGAATCAATGTAATGAGCGTTATAATACTTTTCCTTTTTAGCGTCATCCCATTTCTCTATTTGCTTCTCCATAAAAGAGGTTTCAGGTTTGTTTGGCTTTAGAGTGCGCCATAAGATACCTACAATACCCGGGTCTTCCTTGCTATCAGATTTAACCATTTCATTACTCTCATCCAGCTTTACCAAATCACCCTTTTCAAGGTCTGAATCTTTGCGAATTACATAGCTATGCGAGAAAGTTGCAGGGTCTTTTGGAAGTGCGTTGTGAGATAATACGCCATCACTAATATAATTATGTGTAAACTCTAACTCATAGTTCCATACATTAGTTTCTTCATTATGTACTTTAATTGATTTAACTAAGTCCTCTACAATCTCCCCATCCTTATATACATATAGTTGACCGCCAACCTTTAGTTTGTTTATTGGAATGGCGCAGTTAACATAATCGGGATGGTATATAAGATGGGTATTAGAACACTTTAATTTATATCCCATCTCTGTTTTTAATTCAGTCCATCCTTTTACAGGTTTACCTTTTAACATATCAGAAATAGGAGAATAGCCGAAAGTCTCTTCAGCAAAGTCAAACACAAATATCAAATCATCTTCCTTGGTGTCTTCTATGTTTATTTTACCACGCTTAGTTATAACTTTAGTACCGGGCAATACACAAGCCACGCCTCCTTCTCCAGCTGACGCATCTTCAATTGCCTCAGAATATTCTACAAATGTAGCGCCACCAGCATATGCGTAAGCTTTAGCTTGCAATCCAACAGCTGTTACTTCAAAAAAATCATCAATAGGAAATGAGACTTTTCTGTGCTTAAGGTCGGGTAGATAGCCACCATGACCTACGGCTTCTATATCACCCTTGCTATCATCAAAGTAACTCAATACTGTACCCTCTCTAGCCTCAGACCTGCCAACTACAGGGGCCCTATTAGGGTGACTGGAGGCGGTATCTGTATAATCATTTACACCAGATGGTTCTTCGGGAGCTATGTAATTAGTCTTAATTTTATCGTATACAATAGGCATTAGGTAGCCGCCACTTTAGCTGATGGTAATAGTCTATACTCAATACCAATATCATTAATTTCAATTTGAGTCGCTATCCCAACTCCATATAATTGCAACGCAATGCTTTGACATTTTAATGGTGTACCAAACGTAACTTTCTGTATCTCAAACCCCGTTGCTGTATCTAAGCTATTATTGGACAGAGTGTCATACCCAAAAGTTGTACCCCCATCCTTGATATACCTGACAAAATTACTTATAGCACTACCGGTATGTTTATATGTTAGATAAACAGCGTATATCTTTTTATATCTTGATGGGGTACCAAAGTCAAAATCCTTGGTCTGATATAAGAAATTACTACTATTTTGGTCATCCGACTGCCAAGATTTTATAGTCACAGAATCGGTTGTTTCACTTGCATATATCAAATCACCGTTCCAATCGTAATCAAAGTTAGATGCAACACCAGCGCTTAGTAGTCGTATTAAACCAAAGAAAAACGATTTAGTTTCTAAGTCGTATACAACCACATCCGCACCATTACCGCCAAAACTTTGGTCAGTAGTAACAGAGCCGGAATCGAGAACAACCACAATTTCTTTTTCCTTTTTATCGTAACCAACAATAGTACCAGCTGTAATTAATTTACCCCACGAAGGTTTACTATAACCGTCGGTCTTATATCCACTTAATACTTTATCTTCAGTAAGTTCAGCAATACCCCCACCAGACTGATATACGTATAAACCATTTGGGTTAGCCCATACTAAACCAAAGTCTGTTTTGAATACTGCACCACTTGACATGACACCCATACCTTTATGTGTACTCTCTAAATACCAACCAGCGGGATTTGCATTTCCAATATTAATTACATATAGGTTATCTGATTTGAAAGCGAAAAGTTTATTACCAACATATTCTAATTTAATATATGGTTCTGCATCACCCTGAATGACATCAATGTAATTACTTAATGGAAATACATCTGGTTTATTAACAGGTGAATACATTATTCTATCAAGCTTTTGTCTCTGTACGCCATCTTCAAAGGTCATTTTAACACCGGCAACAAACATTCTCCGGTTTGCAAAGACAGCTGCCTTATAACCATCCGCAGAATCACCTATGTATAGCTTCCCTTCGTTACTACTATAGCCATTGATAGTTGCATAGGTATCAATAGATGGGTCTTGTAATAGAATAGTTGCTGTATAATCTCCACCAGCTGCGCGTGTCCACATAGTATATTCATCACTTAATTTACCGCGAATACCGAAACATTTATCTGTACCTCTAAACACTAATGTTGTATTCGTATCAGAAGCCGTAGCGGCATTAGTCATTACAAAAGAGGTAGCATTAGTAATAGAAGCCACTTTTGTATTAGCTGGTATACCGGTGCCTGTAATCGCCATTCCAACTTTGATTTTGACATTGGCATCTGAATCTATAGTTACAGTAGTAGTGCCGTTAGTATCACAAGTAGCATCTTTAATCCCGCCAGTTAAATCACAGTCTACAAATAGATTCCATTCCCCCTCAGCTATTTTTTCTTCAACTTCATCGTAATATTTCCAATATATACGAGCACCTGTAATACGGGCATCAAAATCTGTTGCCGCACCTGCATTTGCCACGCGAACATCTACCTTAAATGGCTTATTAGCAGTAACTGCTGAATCAGCTAATGTTGTTGGACAAACCCTTAACGTAGACTCTTGGTTGCCATCGTACACAAAACTATACGCGAATATATAGTCAGTATCTTTCCAAGTACCAAGACTCGCAGCATCTGTTTGTTCTGTAACATCAAAATTTATAGAACCATCTGTATATCCAGCAGTAGCTAAATCTCCAGCTACAGGCGGCAGTAAAGTTGTAGCACCACCATAAAAACCGTCTCGGCTAGTGGTTAACTGACTTCGTTTAATATATTTATAATATTTAGGGGTACTCCCATTAACTAAATCGGTATCATGCATTCTCAACCCATTGTCAAAAGTAATAATATCAGCCTGTATATCAGAAGCTCCAGTTGTACTTAAATCCGCCCCGCTAGGAGCCGCCCAGTTATTATTAGTATAGTCCCATACGTTAAGCTCTCCATATGAATCTACTATAGCAAGATAATGTTCGCCACCCTCTTCTTCTGCTCCGCCTTCGTCATAATCCAATTCAAAATGCTTAAACCCATGACCTCTAGCACCAGCTATATCAGTACTGGCAAGAGCTACAACTGTTTTAGTAGAACCAGAATTATTGATTTGACGAGGTGCGCCAGAACCATTACCCATAGTTCTAAGCATACCAAGCCTGTCACCCATTGCGTCCTGACAGAAAGGAGATTGATTCTCATTAATATCTCTAGGGTTTCGCTGGCTATTGACGCCACCTGAAAAATCTCTAATATAATGAACTTGCTTAGGCATCTATTCCTTTATCTCAAAGTGAACCAAGTCGTCAAATTTATTATCCTTAGTTTGGGTGTCTTGATTCCAGTCACCACCCCAACGAATATTCAAACCCTTTTGTTTCGCC
>Ga0209349_1001728_pt1 | contig 10733 bp, 10 predicted proteins | sample ETNvirnome_2_130_FD_184067 | JGI IMG/M metagenome (GOLD analysis project Ga0209349, IMG submission 184067) | Marine viral communities from the Pacific Ocean - ETNP_2_130 (SPAdes) (version 2) | ecosystem: Environmental > Aquatic > Marine > Oceanic | place: Pacific Ocean | collected 2013-06-22
GGATTACGAGAGTCAAGAAGGCTTACAACAAAAGATTATGAGAGGGGTAAACGTACTTACAGACAACGTTGCCTCTACGCTCGGCCCCCGAGGCCGCAATGTTTTGCTCCAGGAAAAGGGAAAAACACCCTTCATTACAAAGGATGGCGTTACAGTCGCGCATTTTGTTGCGTTGGACGATCCTTTTGAAAATGCCGGTGCACAAATTATTAAACAGGCGGCTATTCAAACCAATAGCGATGCGGGTGATGGCACCACGACTGCCACTGTGCTAGCGCGCTCGATTTTAGTAGAATCGCAAAAATACATTTTAGCCGGCATGTCTCCCATAGAACTTCAGCGAGGACTTCATTTGGCTGCGCAAGAAGTTGCTTCTAACCTTAAAGAGTTGTCGCGCCCAGTAAAGAGCATTGAAGATATTCAACACATCGCCACTATTTCAGCCAATAACGATGAAACAATTGGAGAATTGATTGCTCTTGCGGTTGATCGCGTAGGGCAAGATGGTTCCATTACGATTGAAGAGTCGCGCTCACTTGAAACGTCGCTTGATGTTACTGAGGGGTTTCGATTTGACGCTGGCTATTGTGCTGGCGCTTTCATTAATGATGAACGGCGCGCGATTATGCACTACGAAGAGCCGCTGATTTTGGTGACTGATTATAAGATTACAACTGTAGAGCAAATTCTTCCTCTTTTGGAAATGATGGCGAGAGAAGGCCGCCCTCTAATAATTGTAGCCGAAGATATTGAGGGACAGGCGTTAGCCGCTCTCATTATGAATGCTATGCGTGGTACAATGAAAGTCGCCGCCATTAAAGCTCCTAAGTACGGCGAAGAAAGGCGAAACATTCTGGATGATTTGGCTACCTCTATGGGAGCAACATTTATAACTCGCGAAAGTGGAGTTAAATTGCCGGATGTTCAAATGGCACATCTCGGAAGCGCCAACTTCATCGAAAGTACTCAGTACATTACGACTATTGTAGGTGGCGGCGCGAATTTTGAAAAGATAGAAGAGCGAATTGAAACCTTAAAAGCTTTAATTGCTCAAACAGAATCCTTGCAAAAATGCGAGCAGATTCAAGAGCGTATCGTGAGGTTATCATCAGGTGTGGCAGTGATTCATGTGGGAGGAGCCACTCAAATTGAAATGACCGAACGGATGCATCGCATTGAAGATGCTTTAGAGGCGGTGAGGTCTGCTCAAGAAGAAGGAGTCGTAGGGGGTGGGGGTACCGCTTTGTTGCGTAGTAGTATGACGATAGCTCCTCTCGGGCACGCCGGCGAACATACCTTGGCACGTTCTATTATTCAAGCTGCCTGTAGTGCGCCCATTCGTCAGATGGCTCAGAATGCTGGTCAGTCGCCTGACATCGTTGTTCAACAAGTTATAGAAACAGATGAAAATACGGGATGGGATTTTCGCAAAGATGCGTTAGTAGATCTTTATGAAAATGGCATCATCGATCCTGTGAAAGTGACGCGCATAGCGCTGCAAAATGCAATTAGTTGTGCCGGAACCCTTATTACTACTAACTATGGTATTATACAAACGGAGTAACCAAAATGAAATTTAACCCAGGAGATTTAGTATATATTCCTCAAGGAGTAATATTACAAGAAGACGTTGAGTGCCCTTCAAATATTTTAAAAATAGAGAAGCCGCAAGTTGGAGTCTTTATTAGCCAAGATGCTAATCAAATATGGGCGCAAGTAATGGTGGGAGGACAACGCTGGTCTGCACCTACGCGCAGGATTTATCCAATGGAGCCAACTAATGTTAGTTAAGTTAACAGAAGTTTGCACTAACGGGGCAGTTACCACCCGACAAAATTATATGCTTCGGGAAGTGTTTGTTAATCCACAACATGTCATTATGATTCGCGAAGATAAAATGATTCAAGAGTTGAATGAAAGGGGGCTCGTATCGGATGGATTAGATCCCAGTCATCGTTTTTCTAAGGTGACGATTAATCGTGGTCACACAGGAACTGATATTGTGGTGGTGGGTGAGCCTACGCTTATAGAAACAGAGTTAAATATAAACCTGCCATCTGCCGGTAAAAAGATACTACGAGGTTAACACATGGGACAAAGAATAAATATACAATATTCGGTGGATGTCGACGATTTAGCTCGAGAAGCAGGGCGTCTTGTGGAAAGCGCTTTTATTGAATATCAAACCCTTCAAGCTCACTGTGCGCTGCAGCCAACAGACAGAGTTTTATCTTATGAAATGGCAGAGCGGCTTGATGAAATTAGATTAAAGTTAGCTGCCATTGATCACCGATTAAATGATGTATCTAACATAGTTTTGGGCTATCTTAATTATAAAGCTCAAGAACAAGAGGCGTCCCACCACCACCCAGAAGGAAGAAATTCGTCTGACCCCTCAATGGAGAACATAGAGACCACCTTACAAAATCTGACGGATGTATTGGAGCCTGCCAATCATGAAATCTCCGATTAGATCGCCCCTACAATCTAAAAGCCTAAGAACTCTCAAGGTGTTAATCCCTGAGGGGAGCAAAGTTAGTTCTTTTATGTTGTATGCGGGAGACCTCGAGCTTGCGTTGGCTGATTCTGATAGAGTGGTGACGGCACACACCCCCAAACAGGTGATTTATGAGTTTTGGAGCGCTTTAAAAAAGGATAAAGAAAGAGTGGTCTCCGCGGTTGATGAATTTTATCCTCAACTAGATTCGTTGCTTTTTCATTATTTACAAGAATCCTGGCCTCAAATTGGTGATCCTTATATGAGAGCGGCTTTCTTTTTTATCTTGAACCGATGCTCCGAGGCAGGAGAAATATCTACAGGGAGACTTAGCCCGAAGCGCTTTAATCCCGTGTCAGTTGCTTATTTAAAAAACTTTAAGGGTGTTAATTTTTACCCCCGCTGGGATAAAGAAGAAAATCCGCTGTCTGCGTTGCCAACAGCAAAAGATGCTGATTTTGTTCTTTTTCCAGTCGGTAAGTTTAATTTTAATTTATTTGAATATGGAAAAAGTCGCGGTCATGAGATGATTTCGCTCAATCATCGCGAACTTCACGAAAGAATGCGCAAGACAGACAACAAGATGATTTTGATTTACAAACCCCACCCTCAGTTATGGAGGATGTACGCAGGTTATAATATTCATATGATTGATAAATATGGGCGGACCGCTTCTAATCGTGATAATTGTGAGGAGTTGATAATTGCTAACTTCTAGATTGTTGCTGGCATGCGTATTGTTCACCGCAGGACAAGCACTTGGGTGGTTTCACCTTAATTCTCAATTTGTGTGGGGCTGGTGGCAAAACAAACCTTTCCTCCCCATTATGACGTTTACGGTACCAGCCTCGTTGTGTTTTTGGTATGGGATGCAATTAGCATATGCAGAGATGGGTGAAATATGGGGACCTAGGTTCTTAATTTTTGCCTTATCCTATTTGACATTCCCTTTTTTAACTTGGTATTTATTAGGGGAATCGATGTTTACAAAGAGGACATTAACGTGTATAGTGTTAGCTTGTATGATTGCTGCAGTTCAACTTTTATGGAGATAAAATGATAAAAATAGAAAAGCCGTGGGGCTATGAAATTATATGGGCCGAGACGCCTGCATATGTAGGTAAAATCTTACATATTAATCCGGGACACAGATTATCTAAACAGTATCATGAACAAAAGGAAGAAACTGTATACGTGCTCAAAGGGAAATTATATAATTATGACGCGGACGATAACATTGAAACCTTTCTTCCTGGCGAATCTTTTCATGTGAAGCCAAACCAAGTCCATAGGTTTGGAGCTAATGAAATGCGTGTTGAATTAGTTGAGGTTAGCACTCCCCACCTAGACGATGTGGTGCGCTTGGAAGATGATTATTCCAGATGAATCGGTAAATACTAACTATTTATATCGTAGGAGCAGAATAAGATGCATATTGCAACGAGCACATGGTTTAAGTTTTTACGAGAAAGCAAAAAAACCACCACTTCTTCGAAAAAATGTCAATCGATAGACGAGATCTCTCGGCGCCAAGCAACGAACGTTATGGACTGGTTTGGCGATGATTATTCCAAGCTATCCTTTGACGAACTCTTTGATGGCAAGCTACGGCGCGCCATACCCTTAAAGAATCCAGACGCCATTAAGCTTCAAAAGATTGTGAATATTTTAACGGACCAGGGATGGGACATTGCGCCTGGTGAGGAGCTTGAAGAGTGGGAGCGCCCACACTTTCCTACGCGCTATGTTAAACAGAAGTTGCGCAGACTTGGTGCCGGCGAAGAGTACGAAGAAGAAATTGAAGTTGCTGATTTGCGTATTTCCAAGGAGCGAACTGTTACTATTCCCAAGGGCCCTCGCGCCGGCGAGACCATCACAAAAGTTGAAGAGCGACCGCTCTCCCGCGCCATTCTTAAAGACAAAAGTATCCCAGAAGACCTTAAGGAATGGTGGCGCAAGAAACAAACCTTTTATACAAAAGATAACAACTGGCGCCAAGTAGAGGAAGCCTTTAACAATCCTGAGGCAACGGACCAGATGATGGTGGTTTTGTCGCGTCACCCGCTCGATGTGTTGCGCATGAGCGACATTGAGAATATCAGATCCTGCCATAGCGAAGGAAGTTCTCACTTCGAGTGTGCGATTGACGAGTCTCGTGGGCATGGACCCATTGCTTATTTGGTAGATGAGGATGAATATGAAAAGTTAATGAAAGGCGATTATCGAGAAATAACGCCTGAAAAAGATCCCTCGCCTGCACCCGATCAGCAACACAAGCAAGCTGCAGAAATATGGATCAACAGGGTGATTTTAGGACAACCTAAGTTATATAAGTCGCTAGCGAAACAGATTGATAATCCTGAAATGTTTGAGTTTGCTGTGGACGCCATTAAAGATGAGAAGCGCTATGGACATGACGACCTTCCTGTGCCTGTACGCGGTGAAATTACTGACGAAGAAATTCACAAAGCAGTAAAAGCCAAGATCACGGGCGGCGAGTGGTCAATGGTGAAGAAAGATCTTGATACTCCAGTGGAACATTGGGACAAAGAAGTGGCAGACTATGCCAGGTGGCTTTTGAACCGAGGGTCTGTGCGCGATGAGCTTGCTAAGCATGTGCGAAAGCCAGCCGGCGCCAAGGGAGCTAAGTTTCGCGAAGTTCTTCGCCGGTTTAAAACTTTCTGGGGCGAAGAACCAAAGAATAGGAATAATGGCGGGAAGCCAGAATGGGGAGGCGTTGACGACAGCGGCCGCAACCCCCTTAGGGACGCTGCCACAGAGGAATTGTTTGGGAAACTTCTCACAGACCAAGACTACAAAGGTAAGGTAGACGCCCAAGACATCTCAGAATTCGACAACCAAGAGATTTTTCGAGATAGAAGGAGAGACGTGGAAGGCATTGGCGCCATTTCTCGCGTCCGGTTGCGTCGATTTGTAGATAATGCTACTGATGCAGAATTCGCAGTTCCTGAAAAACGTATTTATGGACCCAGTGCTCCTGGTTTTGGGTCGGCAGTTGGAAAGTGGGCATATGATGAACAAAGGCACCTTTTCCGTGACGATGGTCCACCGGATTGGCATGACCTGTCCCGTAGCGGAGGATCCTATGAGGATAACGAAGATGGTACGATTCTCAACCTATTTTTTGGTTTTGACCCAGATGTTGATTCTGACCCCTACTCGGATTATGATAATGTAAACAACGAGAATCCAAATCGTCTTGATGAGTGGAACGAACAGATCGAAGAAATCCAACAGCAAGCTATGAATTCTTTGGAGCATTGTTCTTTCTATGCAGAAGTTGAGGATCATGGCGACGGAGACGAGCACTTATATGTGGGGGCGTCCGCCAATATGAGGGTAAGGGTTCCACTCACAGGGTGGAAAGAAATCTATGAGCTTGAAATCGGACAGGGGAGTGGTTGGTACCCCGGCGAATGGGTTGCCAACAAAATGGAACCAGTGGCAGATACGTCTCCCATTCCTCATGGCTGGAGAGGGAATTACGTAGAGCGCAATGAGTTCCAACAATTGATCGAGTGGGAATATCCCGATGAAACAGAATGGGAAGTGGACCAGGACACCGCTGGCCGGCCCTATCTTGAAGTGCAATACAGTATTACCTGCGACGATTGTGGCGATCCGGACGATGTTTCAAACTTTTTAGATTTTATTAAAAACGACTGGGATGACAAATATGATGAGATTGTAGAGAAGATTCGGAGAGAACTTGTTAAAGAAGACTACATTGATCCGAACAAATTCGACAAGACAGCCGACAGTAAAGAACACGCAGCATGGGCGGCCGACCTAGGCAACTTTACTTACATTGGTCCCGATGATGATGGCGAAATGGTATTCAAACTCGTTTCTAACGAGGGTGCAGAACACTACATCCCCACCAACGTCATTGTTCCTTCAACTCTTTTCCCGCGCATAACTCGCCCCGCTAGCGGAACTCAGCGCGAACTTTCAATAGGGGATGTGATGAAGATTGTAGGCGGTACACAAAAATACTTCGGTATTCAGTATTATATCACCCACACAGGAGCAGCCCAACAAGCATTGATCAAGGAGCTTGAGAAGCTTGAACAAGAGGCTAATGCTTATGCGGCACGTCAATTGAAGATTGACTTTGGAGATTCCAAGTATGATGAGCCTGAAGATGCGATGGGCATTGACTTTGCTAAAAATGTAGAACTGACCACTTGGCTTGTGAACGACAACGTTTTAACTCCACGCCAAGTGAATAGCCTTCCAACGCCTGAATCCGTATACTTAGGATTCGGAATGAGAATTACAGTGCACTCGGTAGATACTGACGAAGAGATTGAAGGCGCTATCAAGTTCGTGGAGTATATTGACGACCACATAGATACAGTGAAAAATGCTTTTGAGACCATCTATTCGGAGTCCATTGAAGAATACGCGGAAAAGAAAAGAATCGCAGACGATGCCTCGGTATCCAAGGGCACAGCCGAAGTGATCGCTAACGCGCTCGATACTTATTCCATGGGATTTGATGATGTTCCTCGTGATGATCCTCGCCACAACCCACGCGCCACCGCAGCCAAAGCTTTAATCTTGTGGTTCAAAGAGGCTTGGGATGATATGATGAAGCTCGAAAGAAGAGTTTTTATCAACCATTTCCTGCGGCCGGTCCAGCAAGCCACCTTGAATACTGTGGAGCCTGACCAAGATAATCACAACGCACCTCATCACTGGGATCGTTTAGTTAAAGCAGATCTAAGAAGGGGTGGCAGCCCCGGCGCCGTCGTGCGCAGCTACAAGTGGAAAGGTCCCAGCTACGGCAAGCTTCATGACAGCTTTGCTGACCCCGAGTCAACCCGCTATGAGGATTGGCGCGCCCAAACTGCTGCCCAAAATCAGATCCGAGCAATCCCTGCCAGAAACAGAGCAGATATGTTAGCAGCACTAAACGACGAAGATCGGTCTGCTGCGATGGATGCTTTGGTTGCTGGCGATAGAGAAGAGTTTATGCGTATCGTCAGAGCATCAAGAGAAAAGGAAGAAGGGCGCCCCGCAGACAGAGGCACTATCCGTGCCCCATTGCGCAAGGGCGTAAAGGCCGAGAGCATCGAAGAAGAGATTCTGAGAATTGATAAGCTGACAGAACAAGATGACCCCACTCAGCAAAAAATTGATTTGAGAATTTACAAGGTAGAGATAGGAGTTATTGTTAATATTGCATTGTCAGGTACCGATAGTCAAATTGAGAACCAGATTCGTGGTATTGAAGGCGTCACAACTGTACGCCATTTAGCTCAACTTTCGCGAAGGCTAGGTCATGGTTTAGAATATCGAGTTTATGAGATTAAGTTTGAATTATTCGGGCAAGCCCAGCGAGATGAGTATCGCGACTTTAAATTGGTGCCTGGAATTGTAGCTGATGTGCAAGGTGTAAAAGTGCGCGACCGTGGACAGGTAAAAGCAGTCGAGCGCTTAAGCGAATGGGGAGGAATGGGAAGCGGCTATGGTATGATAAAAAGACCAGCGCCGGATATGGTGACGCCGTCGATAGCTTTGGAAGATGTGGTGTTAGACTGGGCAGAAGGCGGCGTCCAGATTTATGACGTGCCCATGGATGCTAACAACATGCAATACCATGTTATGATGCCCGTTAGTGAATTATGGCCACATGCATCTAGATACTATAGAGGGAGTAAGACAGATTTTGATGGAAAATATAAACATTTCATTAAATCCGGGGCTCAATTGCCTGTTTATGTAGCATTGGGACAAAACGGACGAGTGAAGATTACCGGAAATGAAGATTTGGTATGGTTTGCCAAAACAGCAGGATTAGAGGAGTTGCCAGTATTTTTTAGTTATCAAAAGCAAGTTTAATATTAAAATATTATATGAAGAAACTTACAAAAATCGCAGAAGTTTGCGCAGCTTTCTTGATTGGCGCCTCTCTTGCGATTCTTGCTTTAGCTTCTGCTTTCATAAGCCTTGAAGTTCCCACTCTTGAGGAGACACAGGAAGCTGCTAACGTGTCGCCCCTGTTGTCTGACACCGAACAGAAAGCTGTTAAAAAATCGCGCCAGAGCACAGTGCGCGTACTTTCGATGACTGAGTATGGAGAAATTGCGTCCTCCTCCGGGACCTACATAACAGCCGGCGACAAATATTATGTGGTAACAGTGATGCATGGAATTCGGGGGACATGTGAAAGAACGAGGGTGCGCACGGCTGCCGGTTTTACTGATTGTGTACGGTTTACAGTAACAAACGAAAAAGCTGATTATGCGATCATCGAAATAGATCAAATTCCTTCCCTCGAGGCGGTGGGGATCCCCGCCTCTTTGCCCAAGGGGCACGAGTGGAAGAGCGCCATAGCCGCACAAACTGAAATTTATTACACGGGGTTTCCCAACAACGCCGGTCCGCTTACTTTTAATGGAAGAACAGTGGGTTGCACCGATGAGGGTTTCATATATCTGGACTCATTTGCGTGGGGAGGCTCATCTGGATCGGGGGTATTTACGGCAGATGGAAAGTTTATAGGCTATATATTAGCGATAGATTTAGGACACACAGAATTTGGAATAAGTCCATTAGAAAACATAGTGATTATGGTACCAGCCTTTAACATAGATTGGGCTATAATTTTAGAGTAGAGTGAGATATAATTAAAAATATTTAACTTAAGGGAGAACGCGCATGGCTAATAATAAATTTGATGATTTTTATAAAAAATTTATAGATAAGATTGAATCTATGACGGTTAATTTGAAAGAAATGGACGCACATCTTGCGGAACTTAAAGAGAGTTACACATCCATAGATGAAGTGTGTCTAGATGAAATAGCTGCAGACAAGGCAGCTTACGATGCCATTCGTGAGATCTGTTTGGATGCGTTACTAGATGTAGAGCCTAAGGGGGAAGCCTAATGAGTGATGAGGTTAGTCTAGCAGACGAACCCACCCCCACCGAGCCCGAAGATTTAAAACCTAAAAAACCCAGTAATCGAGCGCCCGAAGGCATTAGAACTTTTACGGTTTGTAGGCAGAATGATGAAACTGGTATCTCAGGGGAAGGAGTGGTAATAGAGGGGGCAACATTTGCTACTGGGCACACTGTGATCCATTGGCTCACCCCTGCACCTCGAGGTTCGATTGCTTTTTTTGACAATTTTGATGACTTTATTAAGATTCATGTAAGTTCTCACCCAACAAATGGAACAATTATTACTTATGAAGATGGAGAACAGACTATTTATGAAGGTAAGGAAGATTAAATATGAGCTATAAATTTACTACTGGTTCCGTTAGAAGGGGCGATATTTATTTTGAAGACGACGATTTAGGGTCGGCCACTTATATTGATTTTGGCATGGACACCATTACTTTGCGCCCCAGCGGCAGCCAGATGCTCTATGTAGATTCAGATCAAGTGGGCATTAACACGACGTCCCCCACCAAGACTTTAACTGTGATTGGCACAGTTTCAGGCTCGAGCACCCTCGAAGTTGTGGGCAACACTTTCCTTGGCGCAGCTTTGAATGTGTCAGGGGCTGCCACCTTGGCTGGCGGACTCAATTTTGATTTAACATCGGATGCATCCGGAGATATGTATTATCGTGATGGAAGTGGTGATTTAACTAGGATCGCGGTGGGGAGCGATAACCACGTATTAACCTTAAATGGTGCTGTCCCCGGATGGGAGGCAGCTGCGGGCGGCGGCGGCTCGCCAGGAGGATCAGACACTCAAGTTCAGTTTAATGATAGTGATTCGTTTGGTGGGGATTCGGGGCTGACCTTTAATAAGACAAGCAATGTTCTCACGGTTGGAGGCTTGAGTAATGCGGGCTCCACGGTTATTGACCGGGTAGACAAAGCCTCGGGCGACTCTCCGTACGAGATGACGGCCACCGACCATTACATTGGGCTCGACACCTCGGGCGGCGCCATTCAAGTTGATTTGCAAGGGGCAGGCGATGCGGGCGAAGGGCGCGTTATCATCATTAAAGATGAAACTGGGGATGCGGCAACAAACAATATTACCGTCGATGCCAATGGGTCTGAAACCATCGACGGCTCGGAAACACAAGTTATTAACAATGCCTACGGCAGTTTAACATTAGTGTGTACCAATCGGGGTGGCAAACAATGGGCTATCGTATAGGAGAGCAAGATGTCATTTAAACCTTTTAAGTCTATTGGAGATCGAACATACACCAACCTCTCAGGTTCCGGCACGCTACAAGCT
>Ga0209349_1001731_pt1 | contig 10719 bp, 8 predicted proteins | sample ETNvirnome_2_130_FD_184067 | JGI IMG/M metagenome (GOLD analysis project Ga0209349, IMG submission 184067) | Marine viral communities from the Pacific Ocean - ETNP_2_130 (SPAdes) (version 2) | ecosystem: Environmental > Aquatic > Marine > Oceanic | place: Pacific Ocean | collected 2013-06-22
TGGCCGCCGACGCCGACCAAACCATCGACGGCGTGATCGCCGCGACGGACGAAGCCGGCAACGTGGGCGACGTCACCGCCGAGAAAGCCTACGATGTTAATGCAGCTCCAGAGTCTACAGGCGGACAAGTAATAGGTGAGGAAGATACCCCTGTAGTACTGAAGTGGAGTGATTTTAATATCGCGGACGACTCACCTGTATCTGAACAGGGAGTTGTGATTACTGGATTGCCAGCCTCTGGGACATTGGAGTTCCAAGACACCAATGGGCAATGGCAAAGTGTGGTTGTGGATACAAGCTTCACCAGAGCAGAGGTAGATGCTGGTCTACTGCGTTTTATGCCCGACGCAAACGAGTCAGGGTTCGACAGCTATGAAGGTAATGGGGTAGGGAACCAGCAGTCTGACTATGCGCGGTTGCAATTCGTACCCACTGATTTAGAAAATGAAGGCGTTGAAGCTACTCTTGAGATTGACATCAGGCCTGTTGCAGATGCACCCAGTATCTCTGTATCGCTCGGTGATACGCTAGAGTCTGTACGTGCATCAGCCATAACCGTTGTGCATAACGGAGCTACTATTACTATTGAGGGCACTGAAATCAATGCTGAAGGAATTAGCGGGCAAGTTATCAAACCACCATTTAGTAGTGGTAACTTAAATCCTGGTAGTGTCAATAACACTAGTGGTGTTGATGTTATTGCGCTTATAGGTGATTTCAATAAGCTGGTGAATGGTAGTCAGGCAGTTAACTCGATCAATGGCAATGATAAGGACTATCTATACTTAAGTAAGCCGTTGGCTAACTATGCCGTCGATTTAGGCGAGCAGCATCAAAATTCTGGCTACGATGGAACTATTACCGATCTAGATGCAGGGGTGACGATTAGTGTCAATAACATCCGTGGAATCATATTCGGCGACGGCTCCACTATGTTGCCAGCTGATGCTGCTACAACGATTACTCAGACGGGCTACGATATTATCGAAGTAGAGCTTTCTGCCCTGCTAACTGATACAGACGGTAGCGAAATACTGTCGGGTGTTACTTTGACGGGTATTCCAGCAGGAGTGGTACTGAGCGGAGAAGGTGTGGTTAGTCAGTCAGATGGTAGTTGGCTGCTGACTAATCCAGCTGGGAATAGTATCGATCAAGTGACGTTAACAATGAAGGTTCCTGTTAATGCTGGTGCTTTTGATATTTCCGCTTCAGTAACATCTAGCGAAGTGTATGAGGATGTCGATGGGAATCAGCAAATCATAGACAGTGAAACAAATACTGATAGCACCGCTGTTGAACAGTATAATATTGTAGTGGGGGCACCTGGTGATGACACTATTAGTGGCACCAGTGCCAACGATATTGTGATTGGCGATGTCGCTGGCCTTCAGTTAATGCCAGGTGAAAACTACAATATCGCTTTCATGGTTGATACTTCAGGAAGTATGTCAAACGCTGATATTGCTAATACTCGAGACTCTTTAAAAGAGGTGTTCAAAACACTGAAAGATAGTGTTGGTGAGGATGATGCAGGTACAGTTAATATCTTCCTCGTCGAGTTTGATACCCAGGCTGGCAGAAATGTTAGTGTTAATCTGGCGGACCCCAGTGCATTAGCTAAGCTAGAAGCTGTGTTGGATGGGCTGCAGCGTGGTGGTGGTACTAACTATGAGGATGTGTTTAAAACCACTGCAAATTGGTTCTATTCGGACGCTGCTAAATCTAATGTAGGTGAAAATCTAACCTATTTTATTACTGATGGTTTGCCGACCTATTATCAATCTAATGAGAAGGAGACGGTAGTCGTAGGTTCTAGAGGTGGTGACCGCTGGAACTTATCAGTTGATGATATTGACTATGTTCCAGGCCAGCCATACTCCATGCGAATTGATGGAGTAGAACGGGAAGTTATTGATGTAAATGGTAATGTAAATCAATGGTCATATAGTTCTGGCTGTAGTGGTGGTAGTTGGAGCAGCAGTGTTATTGGCCAAGTTAGGCCTGAGGGAGATGGTACGTACGAGATTTCTAACATTGCAGGAAATGGTAGTGACACTACTCAAGCAACAATTTCAAACGCACAGGCAGCGTTTTCTAAATTAGGTGAAGTGTCTGCGGTAAATGCTATCGGGCTAGGCAATAACCTGAACGAGAGTGACTTGGAAGCGTATGATTCGGATGGAATAGTACAGTCGAATATTGACCTGGATCAGCTTGCTGATGCCATTCTTGGTAAAGATGTAGAGCTTCCTCTAGGTGACGATACAATTGAGGGAGGAGATGGAGATGATATCCTCTTTGGCGATCAGGTGTCTTTTGCAGGCCTGGGAGAGCAAGGCTTCCCAGCATTGAAATCGTATATTGCAATGAAGCTCGGTGTCGCTGATCCAAACCAAGTATCTTCCGAGCAGATACATCAATACATCACCGAAAATCACGGAGAATTTAATAATCCTGCTGTTCAAGGAGGAAACGATATCTTGATAGGAGACGATGGGGACGACATCCTCTTTGGTCAAGGTGGTGATGATACGCTGATAGGAGGAGCTGGGAACGATATTATGTATGGTGGTAGTGGCGCCAATACATTTGTTTGGGAGGCAAATGATGTTGGCTCTGAAGAAGCACCTGCTGTCGATCAGGTCATGGATTTTAACCTCGGAATTTTTGGAGGAGACTCAGTCGCAGATCGATTAGATGTTGCAGATCTCTTGCAGGGTGAAAATTCAGAAAATATGGATCAGTACATACGGGCTGAACAGCAAGGTGAAGATACCGTGTTGCATATAAGGTCTGAGGGCGGGTTGGCTTCAGACGGTAGTAACGCTGACCAACATGTGGTTTTGAAAGGAGTTCAAATGCCACAAGGCAGCAGCTCCTCAGACTTTTTGCAAACAATGTTAGATGATGGTCAACTTAAAATAGATCAGTAATATCAACGGTAGTTGTAATCAAGCCCCACACTAAGTGTGGGGCTTTTTAGCAATTGTTGAGGAGGTTGTATGTATTTCGATGAATTACAGTTGCTGCGATGGCTAAAGAATGATAAGTCAGCTGTCGAATATATAGAATTGGTGTGTGACATAGCTCATAAGTGGGATGACTTGATAGATAGGGATAAAAACCTAGACGATGAAAATATCAATAAGATGTTTTTTGATGTTTTGATTAAGCTACCTAGAAATAGCTTTTATAGAAAGAATTTTGATCATCTGAATTCAGTGCTAATGAATGCAATTTCTAATTGGCAGATTGCTACTCAAATGGAGAGGGAGGGAGGAGAGTATGAAACCAGTATTGCTTTTATTTTACGTTCATCATACGTAGACCTTATCACCCAGGCTGCGCTGTTATGTGGAGGTCATCAGTGGGCGCGTAAAGTTGGATTAGAGGCGAGGGCTATTACACATAGTGAGACTTATGAAGGTTATCTGAAAAACTTAGAGCTTGAAAAAGAAACTCGGTCGTCCATTGGTTGACTTATAAGGTTATTATTGGTAAACGAAGCTAATCATCACAAGTGGATGTAAAATAATGCTCTACATCAAACGCAATGCCCATGGAGAGATCGTGATGCTCAGCAAAGAGCCATCGACTGAGTGTGATGACACCATCGCGGCGGATTCGCCAGAGGTGTTTGCCTTTTTAGCCCAGCAAACGGGGCAGTCTGCGCAAATGATCGCGTCTGACTTGGCGTTTGTGCGGGTCGTGGAGGATATGCTGGAAGTGCTGCTAGAAAAGGGCGTGCTCAGTTTTACCGATTTGCCCGCTGCCGCTCAGAGCAAGGTGATGGAGCGTAAGTCGCTGCGCGCTAAGAACGATGTGAATTTGATTAGTGATGATGGCGGTATTATCTGACGCGGCAAATGCCGCGTCATGGTCTATCTGAATCACCTTACTAAAGGTAGGCTTGCGCCGTTTAGCTCAAGCGCACACCTGGTCCCGTCGCCCCATCCACGCCTGCGCGGAATAGGCTTTCTAGCTCCTCAGGGGTTGAGACTCCTTCGGCAATCACCTGAATCCCCAGCGAGTGGCACAGGGTGGCCATGCCGCGCACGATGGTTTGCTGCTCGTTCGAGGTATGGATGCCGCGAATTAAGCTGCTATCCACTTTGAGATAGGCAAGTCCTACGTCGTGTAAGTCGGCCAGCTTAGTGAATTCCGCGCCCACGTGCTCAATACCGAACTGGCAGCCAAGTGGCCGCAGTGCGCTGCACAGCCCGCGTAGGCTGCCAATGGTATGCGGTGTCAGAGTAGCAGGCACTTCGAAGCAGAGCTTACTTGCAAGGGCGGGCTGCTTCTCTAGTAGTAAACGCAGCTCGTTGACGAACTGCGCATTGTTGATCGACGCAATGGAGAGGTTAATCCCAATACATTGGTCTGGGTTAACGTCCAGCTGTGCCAGTGCTTTTTTGATAACAGCGATATCTAAAGCGGGCTCAAGCGCAAAACGCGTGACCCAAGGAATAAACAAGCCTGCGGTTTGCCAAGCATTGGCAAGCTCCAGCCGAGCCGGGCATTCGTAGTGCAGTACTCGGTTCTGAGCATCCACCACAGGGAAGTAGGCCAACTGAGGGCCTTGAGCAATAGCCGCGGTTAGCGCGTTACGCCAATCTGTATGGTTACCGAACAATGAACCTTGCTCACGCTGGCGAAGAGCTATATTGGTCGTACTGCTGTCACTTTCGGCTTCGGCCAAGGCATCATCTAACGTGGCCAATAGTGGCCCGCGTTCGTCGTTAGAGTGATAAGCCACTACCGCCGTCGCTAGGCGTATGTTTGCCTCTGGGGCGCTAAAAACGACCTTTTCCAGTGCTTGTTGCAAACGGGGGAGTAGGGCATCTGGCTGCTCTTCCAACGGCAACATCAGTAGAAAATCACTGCCGTTTAAGCGCCCAATCATCGCTTCGTCGGCGCTGGTTTCCAGAGCTGCCAACTCTGTGACCAGGGTGCTAAGCACTTGGTCGGTCGCTTGGTGGCCTAGCTGGTCGTTCAAACTCTCTAGGGACTGCACGCGCACCATTACCATCAGGCCTGTGGCGCGGGCATCGTCGCTGCCTAATAGTGATGCTAGTTTGCCCATCAGAACATCACGGTTTAAAGCACCCGTGACGCGATCATGCTGCAAATGGCGGCGGAGTTCATCGAGCTTTTGGCTCTCTTGGCTGAGCATTTGGCGCACATTGGCGGAAAGCACGTTCATGGCTTGGGCGACTTCACGAAGCTCTAGCGTGCGGGGTTCTTGAATGGTGGTAAAGCGTCGCGCGCTGATATCTTTTGCCTGAGCGACGACGCGTACCAGTGGATGCTTGATGCCTCGCACCATCACGGTGGCAATCGCTAAGCTAATGGCCCCAGCGAGTAAAAACCAGCCAGCGAGTTCTAACATGCTACGCCAAAGTGAGGCGTAAGCGTAGCTGTGCTGGCTCTCTAGTTCCAGCGTGCCGAACTGCCGCCAGCCATCTTGAATCGTGGCGTTGCCAGTGGGCACATCGAACTGGACTAGGCTGCGGAACCATGCAGGAACATCGCCGCTGTATTCACCGGCGCGGCGCTCAACCAATACTTCGCCTTCGGCATCGCGCAGAGTGATTGAGCGGTAGTAGCCGGTATCGAACTGGGCCGAGATCAGCAGCTCTAAAATCACTAAGTCTTTATCCAACTGGCTCATGGAGAGCGCCAGAGTCGTGGCATTGTCTTCGTTCTTAATGCGCACTTCCTGCTCGATGTAGTCACGGCTGCTGGTGATACTGATCGCCAGGCTGCCGACAAACGACAACAGCAAGAGCGCAATAATGGCCAGCCAAAGCTGTTTAATCAGCGACATAGCGCCAGTCCTCTTAAATAAATCCTTGTGATTGCATCCGCCCGATGACGCTACGCCAGCGCGATAGCCGTGCCAGCGGGTCGGCGCGGGATTCTGAGCCGCCACCTGCCCAAAGACCGTCACTGTTAAAACTAAAGACGGGGTCTAAATCGTTACGCTGAGAAGCAGGAGAGATAGAAGGCGAAATGTTGTCCAGTACCAGCGGTTCGGCATTCGGTGTTGAGTAGTAACCTAGCACCATGTGGGCCTGGGTGATTTGGATGCGGCCAATACGGGCGCGCACGTAGATCATACGCAAGCGCTCCCCCGGCACACCAAGCTGCTTCAGGGTAATGTATTTCGCGATGGAGTAATCCTCACAGTCGCCTTGCCCTTTACCCAGCGCTTCTAAGGGCGTTGCCCAAAAGTCCTCTTCTCCCCACACGCGGATATCTTCTACCCAGCGCACGCGCCGGTTAAAAAAGTCGTTCACATCGCGAAGCTGGGCTTGCACGTCCTGACCACGTAAGCGCTCCAGCAGTGCGAACCACTCTTCTAAAACGTTGAGCCCGCCTTGCCCATATAGCTGCTGCATGCTTTGCCGCAGCTGTTGTGGGTTGAAGGCCACGGCAGAAGAGGGATGTATCCCCAGCCCAGCACCCAATAGCAACGCGCCAGCAGCGGTTAAAAACTGCCGACGCGAAACGGTAGAAAGCGGGCGGGACGAGGAAGTAGACATGGACGCCATTAGAGTTGGTCAAATATCGCTTAAGACTACAAGCTAAGGCAAAAAAGCGCTATATCTCCTCAGAAGAAAGTATCAACGTTTATATGACTGGTTCTTCTTGGTGTGGTTTTGCCGTCAAGTCCATACCCAGTGCACGCATGACGGCCAACATCGTCTTCAGCGTTGGGTTGCCTTGCTCGCTGAACGAACGATAGAGCTGCTCACGGGAGAGGCCGGTTTCGCGAGCAAGCTCTGTCATTCCTTTAGCGCGCGCTACGATACCCATCGCTTTAGCAACATAAGTGGCATCTCCGGTTTCCAGCGCATCAGCGAGAAAGAGCGCGATGGCTTCATCGTTCTCTAAGGCTGCTGCTGGGTCATAGTCGTAAATCTTATCGCTCATGATTCCTCCCATTCTGCTGCCAGACGCTGCGCTGTATCGATATCGTTTTGCTGAGTGCTTTTATCGCCACCACACAACAGGATGACAAGCTCATTACCGCGTTGTTTAAAATAGACACGATATCCTGGGCCATGATGAATACGCAGTTCACTGATGCCTTGACCAACGGGTTTTACATCGCCAGTCAATCCGTTGGCCAGCCTGAAAATACGGGCGGCAATCAGTGCTTTGGCGTGCGAATCGCGGAGCTTACGTTCCCACCGTCGGTAAGTGTCGGTTTGTTTAATAGCGAGCATAAAGATATTGTAGTTCTTAGACTACATGCGTGCAAGGCATGAAAAAATGGGGTTGCCCAGCGAGTCAGTGCCGTGCGCAAAGTATACTACTGAGAAGAAGCCTGATACGTCTCTTCCAGCATGGGTTCAAGCTCAGGCCATACGTTATCTAGGATAATGGGTTGGGCTTCTGCCGTAGGGTGAATACCATCGCTCTGCATCAGCTGTTTATTAAGCGCGATATCTTCCAGCAAGAAGGGCACCAGCGGAATATCGTACTCATCCGCGAGCGAATGAAAGACACTGGTAAATGCATCGCGGTAGGCTTGACCGTAATTAGGCGGAATATCGATACCTAACAGCAGCACCTCTGCGCCTGCTTGCTGGCTTTGCTCAATCATGACCGCTAAGTTGGCCCGCATTTGAGCAGGCGGTAGGCCACGTAGGCCATCATTGCCACCAAGCTCTAAGAGAACGATACCCGGCTGCTGCTGTCCGATAATATCGGCAAATCGCTGGGCACCGCCTGAGGTGGTCTCGCCGCTAATGCTGGCATTGACGACGTGCGCTTCACCGTCAAGGCGCTCTGCCAGCAGCGTGACCCAGCCCTGCTCCTGCTCAATACCGTACGCCGCGCTCAAGCTGTCGCCCATCACGAGGAGCGTTGGTAGGTGCTCTTCAGACGTGTTGGCGTATAAAGGGGCAGCACCCAAGAATATGATCAGCATGACGGCGCTAGACACACCACGCCGGGTGGCCGTTTGCCCCCGCTGAAAGGCCAGTGTCTGACGAAACAGTTTTTGAATTGCTTGTTTTTGAATTGCTAAAGGGAATCCACGTTTCATGCCTCACTCCTCTGACCCAATATCCAATACCACGACCCAAGATGCGGCTTCGCCCAACACCGACCCATCGGCGGCTCAGAAGGTTCCCCATGAAGCCGTTAGCCAGCCAGTGCTGCATGCGGAAAAGCTGGCCAAACGAGTGACCAGCGGTGAACGCACGCTAACCATCTTACACGACCTGTCGTTAAGCGTAGCGGCGGGGGAGAGCGTGGCTATTTTGGGTAAAAGCGGGGCGGGTAAATCGACGCTGCTAGGCCTGTTGGCCGGGTTGGATACGCCCAGCGACGGTGAGTTGACGCTTTTCGGCCACGCGCTGAGCCGCCTGGATGAGGATGGCCGCGCCGCACTGCGGGCAGGGCGAGTGGGGTTCGTGTTCCAAAACTTTCAGTTGCTGCCGACCCTCAGCGCGCTGGAAAACGTGCTGCTGCCGCTAGAGCTCTCGCCTCGGGCCGGAGAAACCCGTACGGCCCAGCAGTGGTTGGAACGTGTAGGGCTTGGCGAGCGCACGTCCCACCAGCCCAAACAGCTCTCTGGCGGCGAGCAGCAGCGGGTCGCCATTGCGCGTGCCTTCGTGACCGACCCTGAGCTGGTGTTTGCCGACGAGCCGACAGGCAACCTGGACCCGGATACCGGCGCGCAGATCATCGACCTGCTTTTCACGTTGAATAAAGAAGCGGGCACGACGCTGATTCTCGTCACCCACGACCACGCCTTAGCGCGCCGCTGCGACCGCTGCCTGCGCCTCACTAACGGCCAGCTAGTCCCGTTCGAGCCAGCCCCAGCCAACAGTGGGGAAGGCGATGAGTGATATCAACTGGCGTTTGGCCGCTCGGAGCTTAAAGCGCGACCTGCGCGCGGCGGATGTACAGGCGCTGTTTGTCGCGTTGGTTCTGGCGGTGGCCGCGTCCACCATGATTGCCTTCTTTCTTGATCGCTTGGAGCGCGGCCTTGAGCGCCAAGCCGGGCAGATGCTGGGGGGCGATTTAGTGCTCGAACAGCGCGATCCTTTCCCTGAAGAGCTGCGCAATACGCTAGAGCAGGCGGGTTTTACGCTGAGCGACCAAGTGGATCTGGTCTCCATGATCAGCCAGGGGGAGCGCTTCCAGCCCGCCAGCCTCAAAGCGGTGGATGACGTGTACCCGCACTACGGTGTTTCTCACGTAGATAGGGGCAACGGCGTTGAGCAAATCGCCTCTGGCCCACCTGCAGGCGAAGCCTGGGCAGACCCACGGCTAGCCGAGCTGATCGAGATAGAGATTGGCGACCGCGTGCAAGTGGGGCAAACGGAGCTGACCATTAGCGGAATTATCGAACGCGAAGCGGACCAATCCGCCGGTTTTGGTAACTTCAACCCGCGCTTGATGCTCAATACCGCTGACCTTGAAGCCACTGGCCTGGTGCAGCCAGGGTCGCGTATTGAGTTTGAACTGCTCGCCGCCGGGCCGCCCGCTGCGTTAGATCAGGTGCAAGGCTTGTTGGCACAGCTACGGCGCGACGGCGTAGAGGTGCGTGATGTGCGGGTAGACCGCCCGCAGTTGGGTAATGCCCTGCAACGTGCGGAAAGCTACTTAGGCCTTGCCGGATTAGCAGCGGTGCTGTTGGCCGGGGTGGCGGTTGCTATGTCGACCCGCCGCTACGTAGAGCGTCACCTGGATACCGCCGCGCTGCTGCGCTGCTTTGGTGCCAGCCAGTATCAGCTTGTGACGATTTTCAGCCTGCAACTGATTGGGCTGGCATTAATGGCCTCCCTTATTGGCGCGCTGCTGGGCTTGGTCGGCCAAGCCGTACTGCTGTGGCTATTGACCAGCTTTCTGCCCATGACGCTGCCACCCCCTGGCATTATGCCGCTATGGCTCGGTATCTTCACCGCGCTGGCGGTGCTGGTAGGGTTTGCAGGCCCAACGCTGCTGCGTATCAAGCAGGTAAGCGCGCTTAAAGTCCTGCGCCGAGAGCTGGACCCGTTACCGCCCGCCGCTTGGCTGGTGGTGGGGGTGGCTAGCATCGTGTTTGGTGGCCTGCTGTGGCTCTATTCAGGCAGCTTCCCTCTGGCCTTGGCGCTTCTGGTGGGTGGCTCGGCTTTATTGGCGCTGCTGTGGGGCGTGAGTTCTTTATTGCTGAAAGGTTTGCTTCGCGCTGTGCAGCGCCTTAAGGGCGGCGGCGAGTGGGTTCAGGCATTTCGCTTGGGCGGGCGTCAACTGGCCCGCCGCAAGCAGGCGGGGCTTGGCCAACTGCTGGCATTTTCGGTCACGTTTTTTGCCATGGCGATGATCGTCCAGGTGCGTGGGGATCTGCTCATTACTTGGCAAGATCAACTGCCAGAAGACACCCCCAACTACTTTGCCATCAACATTCAGCCAAGCGAGCGGGATGCGTTTGAGCAAGCGGTGGCACCACGGGTCGATACCCAAAGCACGCTCTACCCTATGGTGCGCGGGCGCATCACTGAGATTAACGGCCAAGCGCCCAGGGAGGCGGTACCCGCCGATGCCCGAGGCGACAACTCGCTGCGCCGTGAACTTAACCTGACGTGGCAATCCGAACTACCCGAAGGCAACCAAGTGGTGGCAGGGCAGTGGTTCACACCCGCCAGTGAGCCAGAAGGCTGGATGAGCGAAGTGGACGCGACGCCTTCTAGCGACTCAGAAACTGTTCCCATTTCGGTG
>Ga0209349_1001732_pt1 | contig 10716 bp, 22 predicted proteins | sample ETNvirnome_2_130_FD_184067 | JGI IMG/M metagenome (GOLD analysis project Ga0209349, IMG submission 184067) | Marine viral communities from the Pacific Ocean - ETNP_2_130 (SPAdes) (version 2) | ecosystem: Environmental > Aquatic > Marine > Oceanic | place: Pacific Ocean | collected 2013-06-22
TGAGTTATATTATATAACTCATGTAAGCAAAGCTCCATGGGACCAGACTCATGCTGTGATAACCTTGATGAAGAATGAGGGTAAGAAAGAAGTTTTGTTTAGATGGAAGGAGAGAGTATGAGACCTGAGTTTCACAAAAAAGGTTGGGGATATGAATTGTGGATTCATAATAGCTCAAGGTATTGTGGTAAAATGCTTTACTTCAATAAGGGTAAGAAATGCTCTTATCACTATCATAAGGAGAAGCATGAAACATTCTATTTACAATCAGGTAAAATGATTCTGCGCTATGGAATGGGTGATGATATCAATGATGCAGTAGAAGAACTACTTACCCCAGGTGATAGCTTTGAAGTGTTACAGCATTTAAGACATCAGATGGAAGCATTAGAAGATAGTGAGCTAATAGAGTTCTCAACTGAACACTTTGAAGAGGACAGTTATAGAATACAGAAGGGTGACTAAGGAGATAATAAAAGTCAAATGGCAGAGAGTGGACAGACAGATGATAACGTAATACTCCAAGGACTAGGGGCATCCCCACAAATAGATCGTAGACCAGAGTGGAGAGCAGAGCGAGCAAGAATGATTAAATTCATTGTGGATGAGAGGATGAAGGTCATGAGTAAAGAGGAAGCATACAGTAGAGCAAGATCATCCATTGTTGAGTCTCTCTTCTATGAACCAGACTACAAGCTAATCACACACTATGAAGAGTATGAAGGTACTTGGTCTGAGATCATGAACGATAGGTATAGAGCCCCTAATTAGATAATAAAAGTCAAATCAATATGGGTAATAAGGGTATAATATACACACACAACACATACACCCATAACATCACATAAAAGTCAAATCTATATAACATATTAAATAAAAGTCAAATCTTATTAACATACACACAATACCATGTATAAAAGTCAAATCCAAATGAAGCAAATGACCCCCAAATCAAGTGAGTGTTTAGTTTTTGCTTCACCCTTAAAAGAAAAACAGTTCAAACCAAACTCCAAACCAGTTCAAAATGAGGTCCAAGTTCAGGTCACCTTTAGTTGGAAAATTAGTTCCAAGGCGTGGACGGACCACAAAGAACACTTAGAAAATTGCAAAAAAGATGTGAAAATTAAATTTGAATATGATCCAATCTCAACCTTTTATGCATTGAACGATATTGCATTTCCCGATGTACTAAATTTCAATGTAACTTAGACCAAAGCTACGCCTCTGAAATTAGAGTCCATTCCCATTAGTTTGGGGTGGGCTCTTTTTTTTTATTAGCTCTAAGATGTTGCAAATTTGGGTGATCCTAGGCAATAAGATGTTGCAAATTAGCTCCAAACTTTTCTTAGATTTGGCATGATATCACGCTCCAAGCTCAATTTCAAGCTAAAACTCTGATTTATTTTTCCCTGGCTGTTCTAAGTTGTTGTGATATAAACACTTACGACGGTTCGGGGCGGCCCCTTTGGGCTTTCCTAAACCAGGATTCAATCTTCCTCGTCCTCCTCTTTAATTCCTCGCACCTGATATGAGTCTGGACAATCCAAATCCATCTGCGCTTCAATTGCATCTAGTATGCGAGCAATCATTTCATCTTCTTCGGTGTAGTTCTTCTCTTCAATCCATTTTCCGTTTGCATCATACATAATTGTTTTCTCCTAGTGTGAAAGGAATCTAACGGTCTTGGGAGTGGTCCAACATAGACCACAACTCGCACAATCTTTTAATGTTCCTGTTTGCTCTGGGCAATCAAAGCTCTTGCCTGTAAATGATTCTTCGGCTGCATAACTCCAATCTTCTTGGAAAGGTGCTTGAGAGTCCCCATGAGGTTCGCCAGCTTCAAAGTTGCCTGAATGACGAATCACACAACGGTCGGAGAATCTTTTATTCATGAGCCAAATAGCGTGAGCAATGTTATCTCCCTTGCGAGCAGTATAGCCAAACAAGCAAAGTTTAGGGTGAGCTAAAAGCATTTCTTCCCAGAAGTTGACGTACTCACATGAATAGAAATCACCCAGAACGTGTAAGCGAATTACAATTCCTTCCTTGTGCTTGAGCATCAAAGATTCAATCTCTCGCTCTAAAAGGAGGTCGATATTTGCATTCTTATAACGGTGCGCGAATGGCATGTTGTTACCATAGCAATCGTCCCAATGGTGGCATGTTGTGGGGCATGTTTCCCTTTCAACTAGGGTCAAAGAATACATTCTTTTTCCTTTCCACTTCTTAGAAGTAATCTTGAAGCCTAGTTTCTTGTTCGAAGATCCTTTCTTGAGCAACCCATTCTTAGCATGTTGCTTTATGCTTTTCTGATATATCGTAGAAACTTTCATGCGCCCATTGTATCAGGTCAGGGCTCAGATTTCAACACCTTTTTTGAGAAACTTTTGGTCCTAAGTCGCTGTTAAATAAACACTTAGCGCAGTTCGCGCCGCCCCGCGCTGAAATTTGCAAGCACTAAATTGTAAAATGGTGGAGGTGCAGGGAATCGAACCCTGGTCCGAACGAGTGCACTGTGAAGGCCCTAGCTCGTCGAAATGCCAGAACACCCCCGAAGGGTGGGGTCACACTCATCGTTGTGGGATGGTCCCGTTTACCATCAACTTTAGGTGTGACCCCGTGCGGTGAGGGGACCATTAGCGCAGCCCGTTCCCCGACTCACCTGTTCCCGTAGGCTAAACGCTTTCTTTTACTTCGTCCCAAGATATCACAGGGCGAAGGGGGAGAGGCTTACCAAATCTGGACCACCCCTCCCCGACATCACTAGGCGTTAGCCTTGCGTTGCCTTGTGGGCTGCGGTAGCCCCAATGTGCCTATCGGAGAAGTTCTCCAAGGGCAGCAAGCGTCGAAGGCTCTTGTAAGCCTCAAGCGCATCCTCGGACTGCGATGCAGATCCGTTCTTGTAGAGGTCAGCGAACAGTTCGCCAGCCTGAATTGAGAGGCCCTGAATTTTGGCCTCCATGGTGTTGTACTCAAATGAGTGCATAGTGAAATCCTTTTGCAAAGGGGTAGTGGGACAGCTAACCGTGTCCCTTTCGGTTTGTCTATTATACCACGGCTGACCGTAGGTTGCAAGCATATTCTTCCAGAAATTAGAAATATGACTCATCCATCCCCCATCCTGCTGAGGTGAACGCATCCTCGTCACCAGCCCAGCCGAAGTCCTCACGGGGCTCCTCTTCCCCATAGCCATCATAATCGTCATCATCCTCGTCAGATACGCCGAAGACATCATCTTGGCAGGACTGGCACATCCCAGAGATAGAATACTCTTTCCTAGAGATATCATCATCAAAGGAAGTTGCTTTGAGGTCCTTAGCCTCATCACAGCTAATGCAAGTTCCTTCGGAGATGCAGACATCGCGTGTCTTGCCGTTGAAGATGATTTCGGAGAGTTGATTGAGTGCCTGATTCATTGCAGGGCTTTTATCGGTAGGTTTCATAGAGACATTATACCACAGATCGGGGCAGGATCAAGAACTATTTTGAGAAACTTTCTGTCCTAACCTCTTGTCTTTTAAACACTTAGGGCGCTTCGCGCCGCCCCGCCAAATTTGTCAAGGGAAAAAGGTGGGGAGATCATTTGCTGTCGTGATCATACAGCCTAGGCAGTACAAATGCTCCCCACCAAATATGAAAGAGGAAAGACAGAGAGAAAGGGACAGGACTTAATGTATTACCTGCAAGCTACCCATGTTACTGGTTCGATCACATCACCCCCCTATACCTCATGCGATTGCACTCTGGGTTCTAGGGAAAGCAGCACTAGAGAGCAACAAAACTCTTATTATGCGACCCGTATCGGAATGCCTCCCGATACCTCTCTGAATTTCCAACCCCCCCAAGGCGACTCAATTTCTTGTATCTTTCCTTGGGGGACGCTCTGGGCCAAATGGCTATTTATACTCGCCCAGTCGAGTTGCCTAGCTAGGCAGTTAGGTAACGGTGGTTACCCTTGGCAACGAATTGCCGTGAGTTCTTATAGTTGCGATTCCAAGCGGACTTCGCACCTGCAAGAGATCCCGTGAAGCTGTTAGTGCCAGCCTTGAGATCGAAGATTGTGTAGACAGCGTTAGTGCTGCTGCCTACTCGGACCATGACTGCGTTCTGGTTTGAACGCACGATGTTGGTGATGTTATTAAGCATCGGTTTTCATCTCCTTCGGAGTTGAGGCGAGTGCGTTGATCTTGGTGTTGATCTCCGCGTTAAGTTGAGAAAGCCGAGACTCGGCTGACTCCAGAATGATGAGGGCATCTTCGCGCTCCTGCTCGATCTTCTCAATCCAGCTTTGGTGCTTTTCGATGCGAGCATCTGCGCTCTGAGGACCAGACCCCAAGAGCTTCTTAGCCTCACGAATCTCTTTCGCAAGGTCACCCTTCTCATCCATAAGAGGTGAGAGGGCAGGGTTCGACTTAGCTTCGGCTTGAGCCTGACGGACTTGCATCCGTTCCAGCTTGGCCTGTTGCTCCGCAATAAGCTCTTGCGGCGAGCGTTGTTTTCTCTTTTCCATGTCGGTATTATACCATAGGTTCAGGAGTTTTGCAAGGCTTTTCTTGCGGAAATGTTATCGGCACAAGGGCCACATAGCAACATCCAAGGGGCGATGATGCTGTCGGAGAAATGAGCGAGGGGCATGAGGAGCCCACACAGGTCGCACCTGTCCATGAATTTGATGTCTTTCATGGCCCTATTATACCACAGATCAGACCACTTGCAAGCACTAAATAAAAGAAATTTCACCCCTAACCCCTTGTAACATAAACACTTAGGACGGTTCGGGCCGCCGCCCAATCGGCCAATAGATGCCGAGTGAGGGGGGTTATTTGCTAATTCAAGCGTGTCCCATGTCGTGAGCTTTCTTTTGCATCTCATCCATGTAGAAGATGAAATCCTCTTTCTCATCATCCCAAGCCATAGAGATGATACCAGCTTGCGACATGTTGAGAAGCATACCATCCAAGGCATCGCGTACCTCTTCATCGGTGTGGGCGTTAGCTATGCGCCATTCCCAGTAGGCTTCGTCGTAGTTTCTATAAGTTGCCATGTGTTCTCCTAGAGTTCAGGGATGTATGAGTAGTGGTCACGGTCTTGGATAACCTCGACCATTTCTTTGACCTCGTAAGAATCGAAGCCATCGTGGTACATATCCAAGATCAGTTCAGCGTGTTCTATGGTGTTGATACCCATAGCAGCGCACTCTCGGATCATATCATCAAGGGTCAGGTTTAGCAGTTCATCCATTAGGAAAGCTCCAGTTCAGGGGTTGCGTTGTTTGCGTCAGCTTCTTGCTTCTCAGCCAGAGCGTCAGCGTGAAAGATTTCGAGGTAGGTCAGAGCCTCAGCCTCGGGATCAGGGCACTCGTACCCATTCTCAGAGCAAGAGGTCAGTATGCCGCAGAGATACCAAGCGAACACATTGTCCGACAGTTCCATAGCAAGATTGAAATACATCAGGCAGTCTCCTTGATGATGAGGGAAGAGGGCTGGACCGCAAGGAGCCAAGCGAAATACTTGACCATAGCATCCAGACGGTCAGCAGGGATGTTGTCCATGATGGACTGAGCGGAGAAGGGATTGAGTACTGTGAACTTTTTCATGGGTGTATTGTAACAGGGTTGGAGGGAGATTTCAAGAACAAACTCGGATTTCTTTTGGGTTCCAAGGATGACGAGCCCAGCATGGCTTGCAGAACCAGAGGTAAGAGACACGCTGGACAAGGGAGACACGGTTGGGGAATTGCTTCTCGCACTCCCAACAGGTGACGGTGGTTTCTTTCTTATCTTTCATGCCCCCATTGTACCAAAATGCGTGTGCGGAGACATAGAACCAACTGCTCCAATTTAGAATGTTCCCAATGTTGCAACACATAATAACCCCCTGTAACATAAACACTTAGGACGATCCGCGCCGCCCCCAAATGGGGTTTCCTACCGAATACTGGCGTGACCAAACCAGGAGCAGATAGGTCCCCAATTGGGTGTTTCTATTTTACATCGCAGCCCACTCATCGTGAAGGTGAGAGTTCACGCAGATATCACGCTCGATACCCATGCCCATAGGAAGCTTGATAGCCTCAAGCTCAGAGAGTGAGACATACCCCCACTCAGGAGAGCCAAAGCCTAGGTCGCACAGGCCAAAGAGTAGCCAATCACTCGTCACAGGGTCTTCTGTGCCTTCTACGATCTCCCAAGTCTGAGAGCCTAAGGGGTTGAAGAAGCGCACCACGACCTGCTTATCCTCGCAGGGGATCTCTTCGGTGGAGTATAGCTCAGGGAGAGCCTTCTTGATTTTGTCTGTGAGTAGTTTCATGCGTTCTCCTTTGCGAGCCACATATCGGCCCATGCTTCGATGTCTGCGTCCCCTAGCTCGGCGTGATCAGCCATAGCCTCTAGGACCTGAATTTGTGCGTACTCTTCAAGGGCATCGCCCATTAGCTCTGTGTCTTTCATGCGTGTATTATACCACACCCACCCCATCCATGCAAGCACAAACCCACAAAACAGTGCAGCCCTAAGTGCCTATGCCACAAAGGCTTATTAGCATAGCGCATATACCGTTCGCGTCTTTGGGACTCCAGTTCCTCGCCCCCCCAGCCATATACGCAGTTATGTCTTCTCTTTAAGGGACTCCTAAATAAAAATTGGGACCCCTATTTTGAATTGGGACTCCTATATATAATCAGGAGCCATATATGAATAATTTATCAGAAGGTCAGAAAAAAGCTATGAGGGCTGCAATAGGTTCAGGAGAGCAAAAAACTGATACCCAACCAGGAAGAGGAGGGCCGCTTGCAAAAAGAGCTAAAGCGGTAGCAAAGATCCACCTTAACAAACCAAGAAAAGGTGGAGGAGGTGTTCCCGCAGAGGATCATCCTACTTTTATGAAACACAAACTGGACAGTCCAGGAGAAAGAACAGCTTCTGAGAAGAATGTAGGAACGAGAGCAGCAAGAAGAGCAGTTGCTAGGACAGCAGGACAACCTGAAGCGGCAAGACGGGAGGCTGGTCATGCAGCGTTGGATGCTGAAACAAGAAGAAAAAGAGCAAATGAGAGTACAGTAAATAATTTTGAAAAATTTTTAGCTTGTAAATTACTTGAAACAAGAAGTGCAGAGAGCCGTGCTAAGACCAAAGGTAGAAGAATGTTTGGAACCCCTGGGCGAAAGGGTAGGCTTACTGATAAAACCGAGGGTGAATCAACAGCACATGGTCAGGGTCAGCAAGCAGGAAAACTGATTGCAAGAGCTAACGTAAGAAGAAAATCAGCAAGTGATATCGCAAGGGGTCCTACTATGCCATCTGTTCCTGTAACAGTCCATGCATTAAAAAGCAGCGCAGACAGGCAAGAGCGTAGTGCAGTAGAAAAAATCTACCAAGGTAGAAAAGCAGTAAAGTTTGAGCGTGGTCAAAGAATCTTTAAGAAGCAAGATGCAAAAGCAGAGGCTGACGCGAATAATGCTGAACTTAGATCTAATCCAGCACAAACAATAAAAAGAAGAAAACCATAATGGTACGCACAGGGGGAAACAAGAGCGTTTTACGCTTAACACTAAATGGAAAGCACAACAATGAGGTGATGCTATGCCAAACCAAACTCCTATGAAAGATAATAACGGTTATATTGACGTAACTTCTGCCCTTAAATTAAAAGAAGCAGAGGGAAGAGTCGAAGTAGAAAAGATGAATGCGGAATCTGCTGCTAAGTTTCGAGAGATGCTCATACAAGAAAGTGCTAAGGAGACAGCATCGAAGCACTTAGCTAAATTTGCAGGATTTTACTTAACTTTCATGGTGATTGTTTTTATCGGATCTATAAAATTCATCCCCTCAGAGGCAATTGCAGTTGTGGCAGGTTTGATTACGCTTGTGGTAACTAATTTATCAATGATTCTCAAGAATATTGTAGAAAATGGGGACTCGGCAGAGGGGAAAGAGACTGACCCTAATCCAAATCGGTCCAAGAAGCAGGAGACTATGTTATCATGAATCCAATTTGGGGGTTTTTATTCAAAGATAAGTATCGTACACCTTTTTCCATCTATAAAATGAGTTTGGCTGAGTTATTAGTGCTTGGTGGGATCGTTTTTGGAGCAGGTTACGGGCTTACTAAGGGTGTTATGTGGGTTTTGAGTGTGGAAGGTGTTCTTTCCACTAACGTATAAAAAAAATTGCGGCCCTTCGGGCCTTATATTATGAAAAATTTTGAAATATATTTATTTAATCGACTGGTGGAGGGCAACCAGAGGAGAAATCCACATTTGAGATCATCACATAGCTCTAGCGCACCTAGAGGTACAACACCTGCTGGTCATGCTGCGACTGAGAGGCCAGGAGATGCTCGGATTGCTGCTATGCAAGCTCTAGTCCAGAAACATTTTGATGCTAACCCTGAGGCTGAAGGCGCGGAAACTCACAAAAAGCATGGGCCTAGTTGGAAAATCCCTCCAAAGGCTAAGAATAAGAGAAAAGCCACTAATCAGGTAGTTCAAAATATAACAACTGGGAAGGTATCTGAAACGATTCGGGGGACTGAGAGCAAAGCTATGCTATGGTTGAAAGCTCGCATGGATAAAAAGAAAGAACTAGAGGATAGGAAAAAAGCTGCTCAAGCTGTTAAGCCCTCTCTCGCCAAATCTCAGCCAGGACTGGCTAGTGCAGCAAAAGGGTTAATGGGATTATCAATCAGGAAACCTAAATAAAAGATATTCTTCGTGAAAAATAAAGGTTTTAGAAACAAAGACCCTAGATACTTAGAGAAGATTACCCGTTTCAAACGACAATTAAAACGCTTCTTTATTCGTGAAGAAGTAAAGAAACACGGAAAGAAATTAAAATGAATACAAAATTCCAAGAAAGATTAGCTCAGGCTATCCTAAGCGAACATCAGTTTTCGCAAGTACAAAGACAAAATCAAAAAAGAGCAAAGGTTGCGGCTACCAAAAAAGCCCTAAAAGGCAAAGGTGGTAGAAAAGTAGGGCTTGACTGGCCTCGTCATGATAAAGATTCTTTCCACTCTCTTCAAGATCCTTGGAACGATCAATATAATAATAGAAAAGGTACAGCAGACGAATAATTATGCGATATGTAGATCACATTAAAGAGTCTTTAAATAGTAGATTGCATTCAACTACAGCGGAAGCCCCAGTCGCATCACGAAGAGCAATCCAAAGTGCAACAAAAAAGGCATATAGGACTTCAGTACAGACTGGTAGAATGAGTAAACAACAGCGTGTTGCTAGAATCTGGTCTGATGCTAAAAGAAGAGGTGATCATGCAAGAGCTAGTAACTTGGAAGCTATATATAGAAAGTTAACCGAAGGATAAAATTAGGAGATTATTATGGCAAGAACTACGTTTAGACCGTTTTCAAAATTAATTACACTAGCAAGCAATGGAGAAGCAGATGTTCTATTATCTGACTCCACCCATGGCCCTGCCTCATCAACTACAATGAATGGTTGCAACTATGTCTCTGTTGAGAGCGCAAGTGGAACTGCCCCTGATGGGTATATTTTAGTCCAACCTACTAGCGGTATCACAGCAGCGGTATCAGCGCACCCAGGAGGTGGACCTAGCGGTACTGATGGCTCTGGCATGTTAGGTGTTATTCTACCTAACCTTAACGGGGTAGCTCAATTAGTTCTTGGGGGCAAAGATAGAATTCGTGGTATACACTTGTGGAATACTGGTGTGACCGCAACTACATGTATTATCACTTATGGTAATGTTTGTGTACAGAACACACTTAAAGACGGGTTATATGGAAACCCAATGGGGACTTAATTATGAAAGATAAAATTGTATGGGGCGTATTAGCACTTCTAACGATCTCTAATGTTTGTCTACACCTAGACGGACGAGGAAGAGATCGTCGCATGAGAGGCGTTACAGAGCGTGTGAGAGTAGGACAGGCTGACTGGCAGGAAAGAGCCGAGGCTTGGAAAGGGAAAGCAGGGGTTGAGCGTAAAAGACCAGAAGGAAGACGCGAGAGACCTGAGAAAAAGAAATGAAATTTTGGCAAGCAGGACCCAGGGGGGTAAGCCAAGGTAATATTCCGAGCCCTACAACTTCAAGGAGAGCAGCACAAAATAAATCAGCCTCCAGAACTATCTACGGGGCTAATAAAACTATTACATGTGCTGTCTTCTGTAAACCTAATGGAGCTTACTCAGGGGCAAAAGGTCTTGACATTAAAGTTGGGTTATCTAAGCAAGGCACACGCTTTGTACTCCAATTCTTCACCTTGGCAGGGGTGCAACTGGATGGGAATGTTCTCTGCACGGGGGGTTTAGGTAATCTTCCTACTGCATTAGCAGCAAAAGCTCTTCTTGCTCCTCACTTTTATGTAAGAATGCTGAACCTTACAGACCAAGAACAGGATGCGGGTCTAGGAGAATCCAACGCAGTCCCCATGAGGATAAGATGAGTATTACAAAAAGATATATGTTAAGACCATGTGCCCACTGTAAAAACGGGTGCTGACTAAAGTTCGTGATCTCGGAGAGCTAATCTCCAAGTAACGCAATAAATCAGCCAAGATGCAGTAGAGCCCAAGATACCGTCTAAAAATATGCATCCCGTAGGAGAGATCCACTGCCAACCAAGTAAGAGCCCTACCCAGAAACCCATGCACATGGGACACCTGAAGAGTTCTCCTAGTTTAACGTGGATCTTTTCTGCATAATTTCTCCACCGTGTTCCAATCTTAGAGATTGTAA
>Ga0209349_1001733_pt1 | contig 10715 bp, 12 predicted proteins | sample ETNvirnome_2_130_FD_184067 | JGI IMG/M metagenome (GOLD analysis project Ga0209349, IMG submission 184067) | Marine viral communities from the Pacific Ocean - ETNP_2_130 (SPAdes) (version 2) | ecosystem: Environmental > Aquatic > Marine > Oceanic | place: Pacific Ocean | collected 2013-06-22
TAGCTACAGTTGATCTATGTTCTGAAGCTGCTTTATCTGAAGCTGCTCCTTCATACATTTTTTGTTGTTGAAATCGTCCAAAAGGTTCTTTAGCCTGTGCCGCTGCAGTTTGAAATACATTACCAGTAGGACTTGCTGATGCCATGTTTAAACCAAAGTTAATTAAGAAATCATTTAACGCTGTGCTTCTACGTGGTTGAGGAGCTGGAGCTAATTGATCTAAAATTCTTAGTTCATCTTGTACTTGAGCAAGTTTACCGCCTTCATACCCTTGTCTAGGAGCTAGGCCTGAAGTAATACCTTCATTGGCACTCCCACCTTTTCTAAACATAGGTCTGTGTAAAAATTTATTCATAATTAATTCTGTGTTCTATATGGTCCCATTATGTTTCCATAGATTCCTGACAATACAGATCCAGTACCTAACGCAGTTTGCAACGGTGTCGGGTTAGGTGTTATTGAGGATTGATATTGTCCTGGTGCTCCAGATGCAATGCTTGCAATACCTTGACCAAGATAACCTAGTCTTTCGTAAGGTTCATAAGCTGCCATTCTGTTTTGCTCTCTAGTAGCATCTAATTGAGCCTGCGCTTGCGCTTGTTGAGTCGCGCCCATTTGACCCAATCCTGTAACGTCGGCTGCTTGTAATTGTGGTACAGTTCCAGCCATTTGCATTTGATTCATATATGCTTGCTGTGCTGCTTTTTGTGCTTGACCAAAACCTTGTTGTAATAATCCTGATTGTAGTAAAGCTCTTTGCATGTCTGATTTACTTTGATACTCTGATCTCATAACACCTTCACGTCCTCCACCTAAGTTTCCAGACTGAGCTGCTAGTAAACCTATTCCCGACATACCTTTAGCTGCTTGTGTATCATACTCAGACATAGTTGCATCAATGACATCTTGTTGATACGGGGACATAAATTGTTGTTGACTTCCAGGTCCTGTATAAGCTCCCGCTTGTGTAATATAAGGTTGATAAGCACCGATACCTGATCCTGCTAAATTATATGCTTGAGTTTGGTAAGGGTCTTGACCTGCTACTGTTGGAGCAAATTTACCTGTATCCAACGGCGCTGTTGTCATTGCCGTTAATTGTTTTCCATAATCCTTTTGTAGATCTTCCACATATTGTGGTGGAAGCATTTGTTGTTGTTGTACAGCCATAATTTAATCCTTAATTAATCCCATTCTTTTATGAGCCTGATGATAATGTTTTATGTGTCCTTTATAAGTTTTTTTGCCTAGGCTACCTTTTACAGGACCTGATTTATGAACTTCATAAACTCTACCATGTCTTGTTTTTATTTTTTCTTTTGCCGGGTTATAACTTTTAAATTTTTTATCAGGCATCTTTTGAACTCTTTTTAGTTCATTTTTTAATCTATAATCTGATTTTAGTTTTTTCTGTAAAGCCTGTGATTCTTTAAATCCTTCTTTACCACGAAAAGCTTTTGCAACTCCTTTAGGTCCGCTAGTTCCTCTTAAAGGACCATAAGCTCCACCTTGTTTAAATCCTACACGTGTAAGTTTATTTCCTCTTAATGCTATATCACCCATTATACTACCTCGCTTAACCTCTCTGATACATCAAACATCTCTTGAGCGCCAGATAAACCTTGGGACTCTTCAGATATTTGACCACCTTGTTCTAAATTTTTCATCACATTTTCCATTATTTCTGCGCCTTTGTCAATGTCTCCACCGCCTGCGCCTCTCACAGCATCTGCTGTAAATACAAATTCGTTTTTACTTAATCTTGCTGGAACGTCATCAGCTTTTTCTTTACCACCGATAGGTACAAAGCCTCCATCGTTTCTATAATCTTTTTCCATGCCACCAAGGTCCATGAGCCCTCCTTCTTTAGCTCCTACTCTTCCACCATAAGCCTGACTTTCAATTTCTTCTAGAAGTTCTTTTTGTCTTTTTTCTTTTAAAATTTTATTTTTTTGTTGTGTTGTAAGCTCTTCAGCTGCAGCTTCGTCATCTGCCCAGAATTTCCACCAAGGAGTTGTATCTCCACCTTCAGCCATATACATTTGACCGACGTCTCCTTGACGATATAGATCTGCTTGTTTCATAATCTCTGTTATGCCTCCTAGTCTATCTTGCATAGCTGTTTTTCTAGCATCTTCCATTGTGTTTTCTGATGGAATAGATAAACCACCTTCATAGAATCCTGCTCTTCCACCTTGAGCCATAAGATCAAGATTCTTAGTTTCTCTAGCTCCTAAGAAAGGATATTTAATTCTAACTTCTTCTAATGCTTTGCCAGTTGGATCTCTGAATGCTTCTCTAACTTCTGCCCTAATGCTTTCAATATCTAAACCTTCTCCTCTTTTAATATCCTCTAAAGATTCCTCAGCTGGATTTTTAGCTGTGTACAATCCTGCTGCCGCTGATGCACCCAGAATACCTAAAATTGCTTTATTGTCTAAACCAAATTTTTTAATTGTGTTCCATAATCCTTTTGTAGTTTTAGTATCTCCAGCTGCTTTTTTCATTGTCTCACCTACAGGACCTAAACTATCTAGCTGGCTTGCTATTTTCTGTTTATCTGAAACTGTTTGTCCCATACTCATCGCAGGGTCGGTTGCAGATTTAGTTGCTCCCCATAACTGTGAGCCCGTAGTTGGAGAAGTAAAATAACTTCCAAAACCTGAACCAGTTCCTGAGTGAAACCCTTTTTGCATACCTGCTCCACCCATTTCTCTTGCTACGTTTCCCATAGCATAATTAAGTAACCCTGATTTAAGACCTTTACTTATACTTCCATGTCTATCAAACCCACCTAGGCCTGACATTACTCCTGCAATTGCAGGATTGAATGGTGCAACAAAAGGTGCTGCAACTTCTGCAATCTTTGCCGCTTCATTCGGGATTAATTTTCTAATTCGTTTTTTTATAGAACTTCCTAAACCATATTGTCTTCTTCCACCTAGACCCATGATTCCACCATAAGCTACAGGTTGTCTCATTTGAGGTTGAGGTTGTGCAGAACTCATTTGGCCTTCCGCCATAACTTGTTCTATAAACTGTTGGAAAGACATTGGTTCTAATCCTTGTTCTTGCATTTCAAATACATATTTCATGTATTCTTCTTTTAGTTGAGCTACCATTTGCTCTTGTCTAGGGTCTTGAGGTCCCTCATTACCTTCATATTTTATAGAAGGTGCTCCTGTCTGTAATTGTTCTGAAATATTAATATCTGTTATTGCCATAATTTTGTCTTATTTTAATGTTGAAGCAGGGTATATTTCCTGATCTTATACTTTACTTTGTTTTTGCAAACAAATCAAGAGCTGGCATAATTACTTTAACATCTCTTCGAATGTCTTTTTTATCAATGCCTTGAGCCTTCCATTCCTCCTCGGTTTTATATATTTCCCCTGTTTTAAGGTTAGAAATAGTAGTTATAATTTTTTCGGGTTCTACCACTTTCATTATGTGGTTACCTCTTTTTTAATATTTAGATAGCTGACACCAAAATCAAATGAGTCTGCGCTACCTGCTTTAATGGTAAGGGTCGTACCCCCTACTACTATTAAGGGTTGGGTTAATAATTCTTTAGTGATATTGGCCGTTAAAGTTGTTGATTTAATTGCAGTAAAAGCATTATTAGTAACGGTTACACTGGGTGTCCCCGCAGAAGTAACAAGAATAGATTTGATAACATACGTTTCACTTACTAAAGGATTACCTGCACCAAAAGGATTAAGCTCCGCATTGGAAGTATCATTATCTATTCCTACAAAGTCGTATTGGTTTACTACAGCCATTATTCCATAAAGAAGCTTTTAGCTTCTATCTCCTGTTTTAATTCTTCTTGAAAAGTAGTATTTAATTTTTCTAACACTGCATCTAAATCTTTTATTAAAGATTGGGCTACATCTTGTCTGTAGTCTTCACTAGCTCGGGTTAATGTTTGTACTATCTTTGCCATTATGTATATGTAATTGGGGTGTCCTCTACTCCTTTATAAAGATCCTGTCGATATGGATCTCCTAATCTAAATCTTTGTACAAAATTATCTTCGACTACTTCATCTTCAACTCCGTCGTCGTAAATATTTTGTGCATAATAATCATTATATAAAGGGGATGCCATTGGTATAATACCATCACCTCCTCTATCTGGCTCACCAAATGGATTATTTCTAGTTGGGTTGTATCCCATGTCTGTTCTTGGACCCATAGTGGGATTCCAACCACTATCAAATTTACCAAAAACATCTTTTATTCCTCTGATACCCATACCAATTAATCCACCACCCATAATATAATCTTTTATACCTGTTAAAAATCCTTTTGACTTACTTCCAGTAATACCAAAACTTGCGTCGAATGCTTTTTGAGCAGCTACATCAGCAGGTTTGCTACTTTTTCCATAACTACCTGTTCCAGTGTCCTTGGATCCTGATACATCCGCGCCTTCATGACCTCCGTAAGCTCCTCCTGGTCCTCCAAAGTCTCCTTGTAAACTAGGTATTCCTGCAGGTCCTCTATTTGATTTGCCTTTTAATGATCCATATAAATTTAAATCTATTAGTATGTCTTGTTCTTCAGGTGTAATGTAAGCAAGATGGGCCGTAGGATGATCAGGTGATGATTTAGCTTTCATTGGTGCATTAACCATTTCTGATGGTTCATAATTTTCAACGCCACCTTGGATACTCATTATCCCGCCATTCTTTTTTTGAATTCTACTTCCATAGGTATCCGTCCAGTCTCTTGCGATCTCTGGTTCGTTGGCCCATAGGTATCGTCTCTGTGCTTCAGATTGAAATGGCATTATCTTCTTCCTCCTGCATGTACATCTAACCTAAAAGTTCCTAATTTCCAATTAGAATCTACTGCAGTATTAGATATTTTAACAGCAACCGCTCTACCTCTTGCTCTACACGATTGATACTTGGTAGAAGATGTAATTGTAAATGGTCCTAGTGATGAACTAGCTGCGGTTTCATTTGGAAAATCTCTTAAGTCTAATTCAACAATAGTATTCCCTGCCTGAGTTATAAAGTCTGGCAAAAATCTACTCACTCTCATAATATGTTCTCCATCTCCTCTAAATGTAATTCCCTGTTTTTGATCTTGAGTAATGTCAAAATCTCCCGATAATATATTAGCAGGAATAGCTGCTGTTGTTCCTATTTGAACTTGATTAACTCCTGTTTCATGCTCATAGTAATAAGTAACTCCCTCAGTATTTCCAGTCACATCAAAAGATGTATCTGTATCGGCATCATAATAAGTTGCATGAGGTAAACCAAAAATAGCTGAATCAATCCAAGCTGTTCGTGGCCACAATGAATTAGCATTGGTATACCAAATAGGTCTATTAACTGTTGAATCTAAATAACTATATATGACACATCTATTATTCACATTAGAGTCTGAAGTAGGATAGAACCATAATACTTCCCCAAACAAGTTATTTAATCCACAATAAATCATTTGATTAGATGTTTTATTAAGATCATCATAAACATAGTCTTCAACTAAACAATCTAATGATTCCAGTTTACCAGTAAATCTAAAGAAACCATTTTCAGACATCCAATAAGCCGAACCATCCACTTCGACGGCTGCATTTTTTCCAATCAACCCACAGTTGGTACCTACTTGCTCATAAGCAAATGTAAAAGGTTGACCTACAAAACGCATGGTAAATAATGAGGTATCCGTCCATACGTAAAGTGCATTTCTTCCTAATTTCGCTCCCATGATCCGTGATCCGGCGGCCAGTCTTTGTGTACCAGCACTATTGATTGCAGTAGGTGTCCAAGTGTTAATATCTTCCTGAGAAGAGAATCTTATAAACATATCATCTTGTGTTGATGTTGTTCCAATTGTTGTTTCTGTTCCAAATAAAACTAAGTGACGATCAGGAGTAGATACTAACATATCTCTAGAGGCAGTAGGTGCTCCACTTATAATCGTTGCACGTGTGGCTGTTGCATTTGCTGCATCTGAATCCCATTCAAACACTGCTCCATTAAAAATTAAGGCTATAAGTGTGCTTCCAAAATTATCTAATGACCATAAACCCGGTTCAGCAACTTTATCAGTTGTGGCTGCAGCTTGACCCCATGCAGCATAATCACTTGTATTAGTTACTGTTGCTCCATCCGAATGAGCCGCTCTTGTCGTTCCTCTAGCAGCTCTAGTAATTCCTGTTAAAGTTGTACTTCCTGAAACTCCTGTGTAAGAAATTTCTTCGCTTCCCACTTGAATATAATTCGTTCCTGTAGTTGGAAAACCTGTAACAGAATCTAAAACAATACTTGTTCCTGATCCGCCCGTTCCATAAACATTATCCCCTAAAGCTCCATCTAAAGTATTAGTTTGAGGATTAGTAACTGTACCACCGAAATGAGATATACCCCAGCCGTAAACTCCAACTTGTTCAGCCGGACCTACGTGGTAGTATCTATAATAAGTTATGCCTCCGGAAGTGGTGGCTCCTGAATCAGTTTCAGTAGCCCCTGCATTTATTTCTATAGTAGTTGTAGTAGGAACATCATTTACCATAAATTTTTTGTCACAAAAAGTTGTAGAGTCAAAACTTGAATCAGTAATAGTACTAAATGTAGAAGAATCTCCAAATAGGATTATGTCTCCTGTTTGAAAATTATGGGCAGAAGAAAATGTTACAGTGACCGTAGATTGACCGTTCGTTGTGGTAAATGCACTGGTAATAGCTGTACCTGATGGATTAGTTAAAGGATGAATATCATAATAAACCCCTCCAGAATATGCATATAAAATTCTATTGGTTCCAATTATGGCATACTTAATACCCTCTTTATTAACCATATGATGCAATGCTCGTGCAGCACCCGTTAATTTTTTGTCTCCAAGTGAAGACCAACCACCTACTTTTTCAGGTGTACCGTATCTAAAACGCACATTTTCCCCGCCAGTCCATTGAGCTTCTGCTCCTGTGGGAGTGATTTGTTTATTAAACCCTGGTAGAAATCCTATTTTTTGTAACATAAAGTATCAATTTTTAAAAAGCTTTTTTCTATTATAATTGATAATTTATATTAATTCTAGTCTCTTTGTATAGAGTAATTCCCTATAAAATACTATTACCTACTACGAGTTGGTCTAATTCAGAATTTTTTAGAAGATTTACAGCATCTTCAGGCTTCCCCGCAATTGGTTTTCCATTATCATTTAGAGATGTATTTAAGAGCATAGGAACACCTGTTAGTTTTTCAAACTCATCTAGCAGTTGATAAAAATAATAATGTGTAGGATTGACTGTTTGTATTCTACTGGTTCCATCTACGTGAGAAATAGCATCAAATATTTTATCCTTAAATTTTACACTATACAGCATAAACTCACTCTCACCTTTCCAATCAAAAAACTCCGATACCTTATCTAATTTAACAGAGGCAGCAAAAGGTCTATAATCTTCTCGATGTTTAACTTTCTCATTAATAATCGACTTACCGTTTTTAACTTCAGGACTCATGAGAATAGATCGATTTCCTAAAGCGCGAGGACCTATTTCTCCATGGCCCTGGTACCACCCGACTATTTTACCTTTAGCTAATTCTTCCGCAGTCTCTCGAATGGTTTTATCCGAAGGATTATCCATAGGAGCAACATCACTTTGCCAAAAGGGGAAGTTATCTTTTTTAAATTTAGGTTGTTCAAAATGTTGTCTTAAAAATTCAACACACCCTAAACTTAAACCTTCATCAGCACAATGAGGAGGTATAATTAAACTAGGAAATTGTTGTTTTAGTTGAGTATTAATACAGACGTTTAAAGCAATGCCTCCTGAATAAGTAATCAGATCTTGGGGCTGTGCATATTTCTTAAAAAATTCAGGGAAGGCTCTTTCCATACGATCATGAATAGTTCTAACATAGTCTAAAAAATTATGTTTAGAAGCTATCTTACTCCCTACTGCTTTAATAAAAGGGTTGATATCAAATATTTTTTTTGAATCTTCTAATGGAAATTGAGATATATAATTATTAAATTCTTTATTTAATTTTCCAAACGATTGGAGCGCCATCACTTTACCAGCTAGATCCACTCCCATTCCTTTTACGTTAAGTGTTCCCGCACACTCTTCTGCTAAAAGTTTTCCAAATGAATACATTTCATCTAACGTGAAACATTTTTGTATTTTATTTTTAGAAAAAACACTGCAAGATCTATATAAATCACCATAACCATCTAACACAAAATCAGTAGATGACCTATCTGTTAACATCCAAGAAGATAAACTGTGAGCGTAGTGATGATCTATTTTAAAAATAGGACACTTTAAACTTGTAAAAGGTTCAAAAGGTATATTTATATTGGTATATAATTTATTAGGATCATCTTTTTCTAACCAAGAAAATTGATAAGTATCTAATACAACACCTATTGCATCTATTTCATTTAAATTAAAATTTAAAATATTAGATGATTCTAACCAAGTAAAAATATCATTATAAGCAAAATGTTTTATTTGATTATGTCTTTCAGGTTTAAAATATTTAACATTGTTTCCATCACAATAAGCAATATTAGAATCGTGCTCCCCTAAACGTAGGCCTAGCAGTTTCATTTTACAATTTGTTCAGGATCTATTGCGATATTGCCGGCTATAGTTACTCTCTCTTCATCTGATGTATAGAACGGATATACCTGATGCATTAAAGTAGAAGGAAAAAATAACATAGTTCCCTCATCCTCGGGGGATAAATAAAACTTCTTGGTTCTAAGGCGTGCCACTGTATCATTATATATAAATTCAAAACAAGAAGCACTTGGATTAGCAGAATGTTTAACAAAAGATAAGTTTTTTTCTTGTTGATGAGAAGAGGGTATTTTGCACCAAACTACAAAAGAAAAAATTCCAGAGTGATCATGAATAGGATTAAATTCATATTTTTTTTGGTAGTTAACCCACATAGACTGCAAAACATAATTACAATTTTTAGTTAGATAAGGTTGAAAAACTGATGTTCCAAAATGTTTTACATATGTAAGTATATATTGCTGTAATATAGTTTTATAAAACCAATCATCTTTATCTGGAATAAGATAAGAGGATCCAATATTTCCAACTAGTTTATCATTATATTTTTTAGTTTTATTTTTAGTAGCTTCAGATAGGAACTGTAATACCTCTAGAGGAAGTTTTGCTTGTAAGTATCCTAAACCTGGAAGAGGGCAAGCTTCAACCTTAAATTCTTTATCCTTTTTCATTTTACCTTTATATTTCCACTAATGGTTATTGAGTTCTTCGATCTTTTAACAAGATGTTCTAAGTAACTTGGAAAAAGAATCATTTGATTTTGTTTTACTTCAGGAGTTAAATAATGACTTATATACTTTTCCACTCCTGTCGCATAAATCATATCATGAGCTGGGTGATAAAAAATAGTTTGAGGCTTTTTTAATTTTTCATAAATGGTGAAAGAAAAACAAGAATTAGCGTGCATGTGTCTTTCTTGAAAATCATTTTTATAAATATTACGCCATATTTGAGTAACAGCACAATCATTAATATTAAAATCTTTTAAGCACTCGATTATTTTATTTTTTAAATATTGCCCACCCACGCTATCTACAAGGTTATCGTCTTTGTTCTGACTAAAAGAAGATAGAGTATCGCTTAACCAAGTCTTTTTAAAATTTTTACTAACAAGGTTTAATTTTTTTGGATCAACATCTTTAATCCATATGGGAGTTGAAAAAACAGATTGGTACATCTTAAGTATTAGACGTCCTCCATGAAATAGTAATTCGTACTGAATTTTTTTCTTTAAATGAATTTCCTTTATGAATATCACTTCCAGTAATTTCTATAAGTCTACCTTTTTTGAAAGGAATAACTTCATTTGCGGTTTTATTAATAAATTCTCCTCCTGAAAAATTTGTTCCTTCAGATAACATTAAAATAAAAGATTTATGATCATCAGCCCCATCATCATGAAAAGATCCATCCATATTGGGAAATTGTAAATTACCCATTATTTCTTGGAGAACCCCTTTATATTTTATTTTATCAGAAAAAAATTCATAACAACGAATAAGATCACAACAGTCATTAAAATTAGAACTGTATTCTATTATATTATTATTTACTCGATTAAAAAATTTTATACCTAATGCTCTTCCGTCTCCCTTATCACCGAAAGGCCATGAATATCTATTAGCTACACTATTCGTGTTCCACGAACCTTTTAATAATAAATTATAATAAAGATTGTTTAAAAATCTTTCATCAAAAAAATCATCATAAACTTTCATTTTAATTTTCTCTTTTCTTATACCAGGAAGGGATCGTGTATCTTTTATTTTTTACTATTTGTTTCACCCCATGAATATGGATATCGCTTTCAAAAACAATGCAACTAAATTTTTTCATCTTTAAAACTTTAGTATTAAATATTAATTCTCCACCTTCATAATCATCATTTAAATAAAGTAAGGAAGAATAATCCATATCATTTTTTCGTGATCGAAGATTTCTATCTAAATGAAGATTCATTTCATCGCCTTCGTTCCAACGACAAAGCCTCATTGTTTGCCATAGAGTTGTTTTAGTTTTAAACAAATGATCTATAAAAATACTATTTTTTATTGCATAATAATCTAATAAATTTTTTATTTTTTCATTTTTAATATAAGCATAATGAATATTTCTATGTTTATGTTCTTCTTCTACATCAGTACAAAGATGTTCATTGG
>Ga0209349_1001737_pt1 | contig 10701 bp, 16 predicted proteins | sample ETNvirnome_2_130_FD_184067 | JGI IMG/M metagenome (GOLD analysis project Ga0209349, IMG submission 184067) | Marine viral communities from the Pacific Ocean - ETNP_2_130 (SPAdes) (version 2) | ecosystem: Environmental > Aquatic > Marine > Oceanic | place: Pacific Ocean | collected 2013-06-22
GAGGAGAGCCTCAAAGAGGACACCACAGTGGTGTGCTTGATCCCTGCCAGGACGGATACAAAGTATTGGCACGATTACTGTATGAAAGCAGAAAAGATTTATTTCGTAAAGGGAAGGCTCAAGTTTGGTGGCAGCACCAACGCAGCACCTTTCCCCTCTTGCGTTATAGTTTTCCAAAAAGAAATAAAGGCCCCGCGAATGGATTGTATACTACCATGATAGCAGATATAGTTGTTGGCTTGTCCTACGGTGACGAGGGCAAAGGAAAAGTAACCCATCATCTCTTGAAGTCTGGCGAGTATACTCACTGCCTTCGTTTTAACGGAGGGTGTAATGCTGGTCATACCATCTACCACAAGGGCAAGAAGTTTGTAACTCATCATATTCCTGCGGGAGTATTTTTTGGAGTGAAGTCTATAATAGGCGCCGGGTGTGTGGTGAACCTTGAGCAGTTTATGAGAGAAATAGAGGAACTGAAGGAAAACGGGATAGACCCCACTGGCCTCCTTTATGTGGCCAAGAATGCCCACGTTATCACACAGGAACACCTGGAAGAGGATAATAGGGACACCAGCATTGGAACGACCAAGCGCGGCAATGGCCCAGCATATCGTGACAAGTATGCTCGTGTGGGACTCCGAGCCGAAGAGGTGCCGGAACTTGTGGAGGGTTCCTATATTATTGATTTACACGAAGAATTGTATAATTCAATGATTGATCCAATAGTTGTTCTGTGCGAAGGCGCGCAGGGATTTGGTTTGGACATTGATTGGGGAGACTATCCCTATGTTACTTCCAGCCATTGCACGACTGCTGGCGCTCTCTTGAATGGTATACCACCCCAAGCAGTTCGCAGGGTTTACGGAGTTACCAAAGCTTATGAGACCTACGTCGGAGCAAAAGAGTTCCACGGCAGCAGCAGGATTTTTGATTTAATTCAGCAAGTGGGCAACGAGTATGGAGCCACAACTGGGCGACCCAGACAGTGTAACTGGCTTAATATTAGAGCACTGATGCGTGCCATTAATATAAATGGTGTTACGGACTTGATCATCAACAAGGTTGATATTTTGAGAGAGGTGCGGAAGTGGAACCTGCGTTCGTTTGGTGATGACAGGATCTGTTTGCAACTAACTACCGAACTCCATTGGCGAGATTACCTAACCAAATACTTTAATAATGTGAATGTAATATTTTCAGACGACCCAGAAAGGATATAAAATGATTTTACAATATAATATGATACACGAGAATGTATTCCCACCAACTCGTTCCAACCCGAGCGATGCTGGCCTTGACCTACGGTGGAGCCCAGAAGATGCTTCGGTTCGGGCAATGCGGATTGAGGCAGGACATAGCGTGCTGATCCCAACTGGCTGTCGGTTTGCTATTCCGCACGGCTATATGATGGAGATTAAGAACCGTTCCAGTATGGCGGCACAGCAGCAATTACTTGTGGGCGCCTGCGTTGTGGACAGCGGTTATGATGGGGAGGTGTTCGTCAACCTTCATAACATCGGACAGACGTGGAGAACCATTGAACCGGGTGATAAGGTCGCGCAGGCAGTGATTGTGCCCGTTGTCCACGCCCGTTTTGTGGCGAGTGATACACCAGACATTTATGATTGGTGTCCCATTACCATCTCTAATCGTGGCGACGGAGCGTTGGGGTCCACCGGCAAGTGAAGAAAATAAGAAAAGTCAACACCAAAAAGAGGAAGAAGGAAAGAAAAGACGCCCAAGAGCGTCTTGCGACCCAGGCTTCCCTGATGATGAAGCACCCCAAGGAGTGCTGTCTATGTGACAAGTTGTTCGAACGAAATCACGAAACAGTTAAAACTTGGCAGGTAACCATAACAGAAGAGAGGGTGCGCTTGACTTGTCCCGAATGTTGGGGCCTTCTAACAAAGTTGTTGGAGAACGAAGAATGATTAAAGAAGCATTAACATATAACGACGTTTTACTCGTCCCGCAATACTCAAACATTCTCAGCAGAAGCGAGGTGTCGTTGAAATCTAGTTTGGGGAATACAACTTTAGATTTTCCCATCATCGCTAGCCCGATGGATACTATATCAGAAACTAAAATGGCTGTTGCTATGTGTAATTATGGTGGTCTGGCCGTTATTCATAGATATAACTCCATAGAGGATCAGGCTTATTATGTTAAGGACGCCATACATTCTACCGGAACCTCCGGTGCCGCCGCCGCGATAGGAATTTCCGGAGACTATATAGATAGAGCAACGGCTCTCTATAATGCCGGCTGTAGAATTCTATGTGTTGACGTGGCCCACGGCCATCACATTATGATGAAGGAAGCGCTGGGCGTTCTCCGACGACGTTTCGGTGACTCGGCTTATATTATAGCGGGCAACGTTGCGACGTTGGAGGGTTATAATGACTTGGTCGATTGGGGAGCCGATAGTGTGCGTTGCAATATTGGCGGCGGTTCTATTTGTTCAACTAGGGTTCAGACTGGCCACGGTGTCCCGGGTCTTCAAACGATTATTGATTGTGCGCAGTCGGACCGGAACGCTCCCATCATTGCTGATGGTGGAATCCGAAACTCGGGAGATGTTGTCAAAGCTTTGGCAGCTGGGGCTGACTTCGTTATGCTTGGCTCTTTGCTATCAGGCACTGACGAAACTCCTGGTGCTGTAATAAACACACGCGAAGGGAAGTTTAAGACTTATCGCGGGATGGCTAGCAAAGACGCACAGATGGACTGGCGTGGGAAAACAGCATCCTTAGAGGGAGTTGCCACAACGGTGCCGTGTAAGGGTCCGGTGAACAATACCTTGGCTGAACTTGAGAGGGGCATTCGGAGTGGGTTTTCATATTCTGGTGCGCGGAACCTTCGTGAGCTACAAAGCAAAGCAAAGTTTATGAGGCAGACGTCAAGCTCTCAGCTAGAAAGTACGACCCATATTTTAAAACGATGAATGAAGTGCTCCACCTACACTCTAAATTAACTTTCTTTTTAAATTCCAAACTTCATGAGAATTTAAAGATAAGGCTGTATTATGATCAAATAAAAACTCAAAGTGAGTTCTTCAGATATTGTGTCGAATCCTACTTGGACCAGAATCCTCTATTTATGCAGTTTTTTGATGACTATAAAATTAATAAGAAGGTTCAATCTAAAAAGAGAGTAATAGGGTCACAAAAGTTGCGAGATAAAGGCAACAAGTTGATGGAGGAATTAGCATTGACAGAGAACGAAATTAAAAATATTTTTGATATACTAGAAGAGGAATTACCAGAGTTATGAGAAATTGTATAAAGGAATGTCATATAAATAAAAGACCATGCCAGAATAAGGAATGTAGAATGCATTTGGAATATGAGGAAGATCTAAATTGCACCATCATAGCTATTAAAAAACATGGGCCCATGACTCTGGAAGAAGTGGGGAAGAGACATCATATTAGTACCGTACGAGCCAAACAGATTATTGATGCCACCCTCTTAAAATTAAAAAAGACATTAAAGAGAGAAAATACTATTTAAGAGTAGCATATTCGCGATTTATGTTAGGAGAGATCGATGATGTCCAAAAAGAACTTATTAAATGAATCACAAATCCGCCAGTTCATGAAGCTGGCGTCACTTGAGCCGCTGACCCCCGGATTCGTCCGCGGGCTTGCCGAGAACAGTGCAAGTGAAGAAGATTTAGAGGAGGTACGCAATGGATCTCCAGCCCCCGGTTTAGACAGCGCCCGCCGAGGCCACGGCCGCGGCCGCGGCCCCGAAGATCGACTAGAAGAGGAAGAGGTCGTTGACGATTTAGAAACAGAAATCGGTGATGATATGGCCGCGGCAGAACTCGATGTCGAGGAGCCTGTCGAGGAGCCTGTCGAAATGGAGCCCGAAGGGGATGAAGGAAGGCTTGTTGCTGTTGATGACTTCTTAGCCGCTCTAGAGAGTGCTTTGGAAGATGTCATGGGGGACGAGGTAGAGATTGATGCAGACGATCTAGAAGCCGAAGTGGAAGACGAAGGAGAAATGGATCTCGCTCCCGACGGTGGCGAAGAGGTGGAAATGGACGCAGAGGAAGAGTTGATGGAGACCGGAGCTGATTGCTCTGACGACGAAGCTTCCGACGAACTCGTGGAGCAGATCACCAAGCGTGTTGCTGCACGGATCTTGAAGAGCGCGCTTGCTAAGAAGTAAAAATAACGCTTGACTTTCAAGCAATTCTAACATATACTAGAGGCTGTGGGTAACCCCCACGGCCTCTTTAGTTTGGATGGATTATGTATGAAGTAACAATGCAAGAACTGTCAGTGTTTGTGGTTCTTGGTTTTGTGGCCGGTGTGTTCACCAGCTTTTATTTAACGCGCTTGTTTGAAGTGGTGCACATGTGGCGCCTCCTCCGCGAAGTGATCGCCCACTTACTCTTAATGTGTGTGGGCATCATCGAAGACGTGGAGTTTCTCAAAGAACTAAAAAGGAAACAGATGAGTGAGTCTGGCTTCACGCGAGAGCAGATGAAAAAATTCCAAGAGGTAGACGACAGGACCTTGACAAACTGGAAAGACACTGTTATACTATCTTTAGTAACTAAGGTACCACGTAATTTTCGCAGCATGCTGCCCTTTAATAATTGGCATGAAGCCATGGCATTTTTAAACAGAGAGTTGCGGGATCTCGGAGGAAAGGAAGAATAGATGTTTACTAAAAATACCCAAGAGTCTCAAGAAGAGGAACCCCCACACGACGAGGCTCATATGATGGGTCCCCTGGCGGAGGAAGAACCTCCCCTTATGGGACTTGTTGGAGACATCACCGAAGAGGCTGCGCAGCAGTTGTCGATGTCGCTTCTAGGGTTTAATGGGGGCAAGATTTTAGCCTCCTCCGAGGATCTTGAAGATGATGAAGATATTGAATTCTTTATCTCCTCCGGTGGAGGTTCCGTCAATGATATGTTTTCGGTCTACGATCTTATGCGGGTCGTTAAGGTCAATCGCGACATTGCTACCTTTGCGTATGGCCGAGTCTATTCTGCAGCAGTGTTGCTCCTAGCCGCCGGCACCCCGGGCAAGCGCTATATAGCGAAGAATGCGCGTATGATGATTCATCACTGCTCGGCGAGTACCTCGGGAACGCGACCCGACATTCGCGCCAACTTTGGCGAGCTGCAGAAAGTAGAAGAAATGATGGTGCAAGCACTCGCGGACAACTCACAGCTTTCAGTAGGGGAGATATATGAGATCATCTCTCATAATACTGATAAATATTTTTCAGCAGAGGAAGCATTAGAAATGGGAATTGTTGATAAAATCATCTAATTAGTATTAGGCACGAGGACACCCCATGAATATTGATACTCTATACGAGAACTTCTATAAGAGAAAAGAGAATACAGACCTGATTAATGAAGTAATAAAGTTTTTACTTGAGGAGAATATTCCCAAGAGCGAGTCATTCGATTGGTCGATGATCCCAGAGATTCCGATATCAGAGCTTGGGTGGTCCGATGTGAGCACCAAAGACGGAGAGCCCGTGTCGGGCCCGCAGAGAAAGCTCTTAGAAGATTATCTTAACAACATTGCACCCGAAGCCGATTTAACTCAGAAGTTGGCCTCTTTGTCTAATTTTCTGGAGGAAGGGTACAAAACAATAGCGACGGAGGGGGGCTCGCCTGCCGAAATTGTCGCCAAAATAATGTCTTATTTGGTTTTTTATAAAACCCTCACACGCGTGATTACGAACTTTAATGCATCCTCGGCTGGGTTTAGTTTTGAATCCTTCCTCGCTACTCTGCTCGGGGGCACTCAGATTACGACCGGCGGCGGTACTATTGCAGACTTTGTCACGGGAGATGGCAACTATATCAGCCTTAAACTTTATGCGGAGAAGAGTGTTGAAGTGGGGGGCAGTTTTGCTGATCTGGTAGATGATCTCACCAATGCGGAAATGCAAAATAAGATGGACTATCTGGTGGTTCTTAAAAACCTGGCGGGGAAAGAGATGGATAAATCCGGTACCTTAAGTTTTTATGAGTTTGGTTTTACACTAGACAATGTTGCGGATATAATCGCCGCGTCAGCTAAGCATTCCAAATTATGTATAATATTACCATTAGTGCCGGATAAGAGTGATCCGACGGGCTATCGGCTGGCTCTTCCGGAGGATACTGAATCTATTCCTGGTCGGGTCAAAGTTACGGAGCAAGAATTAGATGAAAAATATAGGGAAGTTTTAAAAGACGTGTTAGCAACCGCAGCAGATACGCATGAAGAAATTGCGGCTGTCCCGGATCTCCTTAATACGGTGCTGGGCCACGACTCTCTTACAATTGCTGCGGATAATTCTGTATTTTTTTTGGATAAAGGAATTAGGAGCGCCATTATTAATGCCCTGGTAGATCTTTACGGGGACCAACCCGAGGTGACAGATATATTTACGACCAAGATTAGACCAGAAGGAAAAAGTCGCAGCACTCAAACAATTATATATATTGCCGCCCTCATACAGCATGCCGAAGAGCAGGCCATCCAACTACTGAAGAAAGATCCCGAAGCTGCGCGAAAGGCAACCGTTGCTCGACTCGTACCGGCCCTTAAAAAGGGCAACCTCGAACGTTCCGTTGCATGGTATAACGCCCAAACAGATCCGGCCATACAAATGCAGGCTCTTAGAGTGTCTAATGGTTATTTAAATAATCTCAAGTTTGGGATGGGAAAGAAGCTATCCACTCGCGACGCACCTCCTACCAATGCAAAGGCCTTGGGAGTTATTAAAATTGGAGCTGCCAATATCGCACCCATGATTGAGAGTGTGCGGGAGATCCTTAATGAAGAGGTATATAGTATTTTTTCTTCGTTAAAAGAGCTAACAACGAGCCTCAATGAATTTTTTGCAACCGGCTTAAAGGATGATAAAAAAGCACAAGTGGCTATTAAAGCCGCCGATAATATCGAAAAGAAAACCGAAAAGAGCGTGGAGAAATTTACTCCCAAAAAATAGTTTGACATTTCAAACATCTGTGTTATAATAAACATAATTGAAAGAGAGGTGACGTGTGCCCAAGTGTAAATTTGAGTCTCGTTCTGAACTAAATACAAAAGTATTAAAGGGGGTAAACACATTAGCTGATAATGTGGCTGCTACCCTCGGCCCCAAAGGGCGCAATGTTATCCTTCACCAGAAAGGGAAGGAACCCTTTATTACAAAGGATGGCGTTACGGTTAGTACTTTTGTACATGCAGATGATGAGTTTGAGAACGCTGCCATACAAATAGTTAAGCAAGCTACGTCTCAAACAAATGCCATGGCCGGCGACGGCACCACAACCGCTACTGTTCTGGCTAGAGAAATCATTAACGGGGCTCAACGATATATTACGGCCGGGGCGTCTCCGGTTGAGCTTAAACGAGGAATTGATGCGGCGGTAGAAAAGTTAACGGCGGCGCTTAAAGACTCCGCTGTGCATATTGAAACTCTAGCTGACGTAGAAAATATTGCAACCATTTCATCCAATAACGATGCGGTCATTGGTAAACTGATTGCTACCGCCGTGGATAAAGCTGGTAAAGATGGTTCTATTACTATAGAAGAGTCGCGCACGACGGAAACGAGCCTAGATATTATAGAAGGTTTCCGGCTTGAGTCTGGCTATGCAGCGTCAGCTTTCGTTACGGACGAGCGCCGGTCCGCCGTGCACTACGATTCGCCGTTGATACTGGTGACAGATAACAGGATTGAATCAGTAGATCAGATTTTGCCGGCACTTGAGATTGTCTCTCGCGACGGCCGTCCACTGGTGATTGTCGCTGAGGAAATAGAGGGCCAAGCTCTAGCTGCCCTGATTATGAATACAGTTCGCGGTACCATGAAGGTGGTTGCCGTGAAGGCCCCTTTCTATGGGCAGCGCCGCCGCGACATATTGGCTGACCTGGCTCTTTCTACGGGTGCTGAGTTTCTTTCGCGCGAATCGGCCGTCATGTTAAAAGATATTAAGCTTGCTCATTTTGGTCAGGCACGTACTATCGATATTACTAAGGGCAACACGACGGTGATTGGTGGTAAAGGAAACTATGAAGAGATTGATAAGCGTATCGAGTTGTTGAAAAAGGAATTGAAAGCGACAGAGGACTTGCGCGAGTGCAGCAAGATTCAAGAGCGCATTGTGAAACTTGCTGCGGGAGTTGCAGTTATTAATGTGGGGGCCCCCACTGAAGTAGAAATGATTGAGAAGAAACACCGCATTGAAGATGCCCTAGAGGCTGTGAAATCAGCTCAAGAAGAAGGTGTCGTTGCGGGTGGCGGTGTTGCCCTCCTGCGTGTTGCGGAGAACTTAACCGTGGAAGTGGAAAACGAAGATCAAGAATATGGGGTAGAGATCGTTCGCAAGAGTGTTATCGCCCCCCTTCGACAGATGGCGACTAACTGCGGCCTCTCCCCAGACCTAATCGAAGCTAGAATTCGAGAGGCGCCAGAAAATTACGGCTACAATTTTCGAGACTTTTTGCTTGTTGATATGTTGGAGAAAGGAATTATTGATCCTGTAAAAGTTACCAGAATAGCGTTACAAAATGCAGCTTCTGCGGCTGGCACACTAATTACAACATCTCATGCTATAATAGAAGTTTAGTTCTATTTAATGAGTCCGGAGGAAGTTAGAAGTGGCAGACGAAGAACAGCAACAACATCTTACCTTAATGATGACAGAGATAGTGACCAAAATGCAGGTACTACTTGACAAACAGGATGAATTGGGTGAGAATATAGCAAAAATTAAGGAAGCTGTGTATAACCCAGATAAAGGGTTGTATGCAAGATTAAACAAACTGGATGCCCGGCTGGACAATCTCGAAGTGTGGAAGAACAATAACGCTAAGATTCTCTGGATTGTTATAACGGTGGGCGCTGGCCTTGTTGTATCGACTGGTTGGCAAGCAATATTTTAGAAAGGAAAAAAGTATGAGAGTTCAAATATCTTACACGGTCGATGAAGAGAGCGTGTTGAAGGAAGTTGCAAAAATTATTAATCTATCTGCGGAAGATATGCAACAGGCGGTAACCTCTTTTAATGAGGTGCAGGAGGCATTAACAAACACTAATGCTGGGAAAAGTCTACAAATAATTGATAAGTTTAGGAGAGCCCTGCTTAACGTCGATACGAGACTGTTTGAAGTAGGGGAAATAATAAACGGGCTTGAGCAATATCACAAAAATGGTATTCCCTTAGAAGAGGGGGCGGCAACGCCGCCAGAAGTGCCAGAGTCAGATTAATGAAAACATGTTGCAATATTGGCGATCTTGTTCATATACCCCAGGCCGTAACTTTGATAGACGGCGACATGATATCTGCGCGCCCCCAACTAACAATTCCTTTTCGACTTCTTGAAACGAAACAGCCTCAAATAGGAGTGGTGACTTGTGTTTCTCGCGACGGGTATATACAAGTTTATTCACAAGGTGAATATTGGTCTGTCTTGGGCGATAGGGTATATAGGATGAATGTATGATTAGATTTATAGAAGTAATAAACGAAACAGATTTTAATCCCCGGATGGAAAGAACCGCTCAGCTCAATTTTTCGTTGCAGGAAGTTTGGATTAATGAAAAGTATGTTGTTAACTTGAGAGAAGCCCCGGGCTATAGTAAACTTTTAGAGGAAGGGCGCCTACCGTCCGACCTGAGCGCCAACCATCAGTTTACGGCCATAACCACCAATAACGGTGCCGTTACGGAGACACACATTGTGGTGGGAGATACTCCTACAGTGGCGTCGCGTGTTAATCGGGGCGACAAGATTCTCTTAAAAGGATAGGTATGTTAAAAAAAGCAACAATTATAGAAAAACCATGGGGCCACGAAGAACTGTGGGCTCAAACATCCCGTTATGTTGGAAAAATTTTATTTATTAAAAAAGGGCACCGGCTCTCTCGCCAGTACCATAAAATTAAACAAGAAACTCTTATGGTGTTAGAGGGGACACTCATATGCGAAGCGGGTCCCTATTTTGAGGGTGACAGTATTCACACTCATATGATGGAAGCCGGCTCTGTCTTCCATATCGACGCCGGCACCATCCATCGGTTTTGCGCCGGCGAAGCCGATGTTCGGCTCGTCGAAGTCAGTTCCCCCGAGATACAAGATATCGTGCGCCTGGAAGATGACTATCGACGCATTACAGATATCCCAACGCCACCTCCCACGAGTGGTAAATAAAAGACTTGACAAGTAAGTCTCCAGTGTTATAATATAACTTGTAAGCGGTACAGCTTACCATTAAAGGAGATTATATATGTACCCCGTTCTTAGTAACACTCTGCTGCGAAATCAGCGCAACCTGATCGACACCCTGTTCGGTGAGGATTTTTTCAGCACGCCCACCTCGGCTGTGATTGATGATTATTCGGTGCGCACTAGCGTGTCCACCACTGATGAGGAGTATCGTATTGATATCGTTGCTCCCGGTCTCGACAAGAGCGACATGAATGTGAAGGTTGAAGGCAACCAGCTTCATGTTTCTTATGATAACGAGAATACTGATAAGACTGAGCGAGTTTATTATCGTTCGTTCAATCGTTTGTGGAAGCTGCCGTCCGATGTGGACGCGACCTCCATCCGCGCCGACTACAAGCAGGGCATTCTGTCCGTTTTCGTTCCCCGCGAAACCCCTGCGACCAATTCCATTGATATTGACATTAAGTGATATAAAAACTAATTATAGTTGATGTACCTG
>Ga0209349_1001739_pt1 | contig 10695 bp, 13 predicted proteins | sample ETNvirnome_2_130_FD_184067 | JGI IMG/M metagenome (GOLD analysis project Ga0209349, IMG submission 184067) | Marine viral communities from the Pacific Ocean - ETNP_2_130 (SPAdes) (version 2) | ecosystem: Environmental > Aquatic > Marine > Oceanic | place: Pacific Ocean | collected 2013-06-22
CCTAGAATAAATTTCTCCCTTCCAACCCTTAGGAATTTCTAATGAAAGTCCAGTTCCAATTGTCACCATTTCACCCGCTGGAATATAAGCTGTCTCAACAGAATATAAATCATATGCGGCTGCTCCTTCTGTCGCCTTAGTAGGAATTGTTGCCTCAGGATATAATTTTTTAAATTTTACTTTCATGCTCTATTATAGCCACTCTTTGTAAACTTGGCTTCCTAACTCGTCCATTTGTGTGAAAAAGTCTTTTGAAAGTTTGTGATTTCTTTCATCAACTACCACAGTTAAGGGAGTAGATGCCTCGTCCCCCATATTATAGACCTCACCCGTGTTTTCTAAAAACTCTTCTAAATTAAACTCAGGATCAATCAATTGGTCCCACACCCTACTCCCAATAGTGGGGACTGTTCCGGCCTCCACTGTCATCTTTAAACCCTCAACAGTTCTCATACTTCCTGATATAATATCTGATTGTGTAAAGTGTAGACGCTGCTGGGCTAAAAGTAAATGCTCTTTAGCATTGATCCCAGCCTCTTCCATTCTTCCAGGAATAATACTTACATAGCGAGGACCAAAAGAAAAACACGACAAGGCTGTTGCTGCATCTGCTACTCCTGTCACATTGGTTTCCATAATGTTCCCAAGCTCAGGAATGAGTTTAAGAATATTATGGTATGGGGGAATTTTTAGTCCAAGTTTAGTATTACCGTCTGTAAATTTAGAGATGTGTTTGGCCCAAGCTATAGCCTCTTCTCCAGACATATCACAACTAGGCATCTGTACATAAACCACTCCCTTATCGTCTCCACGGAGAGTGGAGACTAAAGAGCAAAGTTTAGGAAGGTGATCTTCCCAAGATTTGAGAGAAGTTAACCCCTCTTTGTGCATAGCATTGGGGTTAGTAGTAATTCCTACGATATTGGTAGGAGAAGAGTAAGGAGAGATACTCTCCCACACTTTTTTAATATACTCCACGTTAGCAGTATCAAAGAAAAAATCAAACATTATTTATTATCCTCTTTTTGTTTTAGGGTTGAATAGATATCATCCCAGTTGGTGAAGGGGATACTCTTATCATCAATAAAATAATCCACATGGGGTTTTCCCAGAACTAATTCATCGTATGGAATATTATAGTCCTTAAGCCATTTAGAAATAACAGGAGCTTGGTGTGCCGTAATCTGTCCGAGGTTATTATTATAAGTTGCCATGTTTCTTGCTGTGTAAATAACGATGTAGTATCCATCATCCTTTAATCTATTAAGAATATCCACAGCATTAGGAAGGGGTTTAACATCTTCATAGTCTTGCCCCGGTTTTTTACTCTCGCAAATTGTCCCGTCTAAATCCACCGCAATTCTAAGCATTTATAAGCTCCTCACACTCATTAAGAATTCTAAGCCCTGTTAGATACATAGCAACTTGTCTCTTATGACAGTCGTAGTGTCTAGCACACATCCCTATAAATATAAGACCTTGAATTACTTTAATCTTTGTTTCATCATGGTTAGCGTACAAATACTTAGAAAACAAAGGAGATAACTCCTTTAGTTCTGTGTTGAAAGATAATGAAAACGCTTCTGGGGAGTGAGTAACTAAATCGAACTTATCATAAATAAAACACTCATACTTACCATCTACAGAATGCATGAGTTTAGCTAAATCGTAATACACATCCCCCATACAGCCATCTTCTCCGAACGATCCTCTAGGGTCTATAAACTTAAGGACAACATTCTTATCCTCATCGTACCCACACAAGATATTGGAGAAACACAAATCTCCGTGCATAAAGCTTAGGGGGATATTCCCACAGTATTCTTCCAGAACATATTTCTTTAAAAACTGATTCCAAAGAGTATTAAAATTTTTGTATTTCTTTGAATTTATTGTAATACAATCAAAGGACTCTAGCTCTGAGAAAAAACTAAAGTTTGTTACCAAGGAATGGTATTCTTTCTCTGTCTTATCTACAAACATCTTTTCTCTAAGCTGCCCAGGGTTCTCATGGCTATAAGGGATGTCTCCAAAAACGGAGATAGCTTTCTGCAAATACTTACAGACGTTCCTCCATAAAGTATCATCTAGTTTAGCTGATAACCAAAGATTTCCTAAATTCTCAAAAGGAAGATACTCTAATTCTAACCTATAATCTTCTTCTAAGGAAGAGGAGATATATCTAGGAAAATAGTTAGCTACTTTAGACGGAATTTGAAGATAATAATTAGACTCGTTCTGTAATCTAGTCTCGGAACTGGTTTTCGTAATAGTTCCTTTTACTCCATTTAAAACTATGGAATTATAATCTCTAGTTATAAATTCCATCGCAAATCTCTGCTACTGAGATAACATTCAGTCCGTAAATCTTGCAGAACTTATCAATAGTCTCTCCCCGCATCATAGTTCCATCATCATTCATACACTCAATAATAACAGCGACAGGAGAAAGGTTGCAATACTTCATCAACTCAACAGAGGCTTCCGTATGCCCTCTACGATCTTTAAGTAATCCTTCTTTAGCTCGCAACGGAAATAAGTGACCGGGATAAGCTAAATCACCGGGAGAGGAAGTTTTGTCCCTAAAAATTTCAATAGTCTTAAGCCTATCAAACACCGACATACCTGTGGTGATTCCCTTAGCAGCGTCAATAGAAGTGGAAAAAGGCGTTCCTAATTCATCTAACCCATTAGACTCTTGCATAGGAATCTCTAAATCATCCAAGTAATCAGCCGTACACGGAAGACACATCAGCCCTTTTGCGTGACGCATAGCGAATACCATATTGTATTCAGTAACCTTCTCAGCCGAGAGGATAATGTCAGCTTCATTTTCTCTATCGTAATCATCTACAACAACTACAGGCTTCCCTGCGATAATATCTTTCTTAATCTGGTTTAGCTTTTCTACTACTTGCCTACGCCTATCCAAATTAAATTTTTCAATATCCTCGGGGCTTCCCAAAGAATAAAAGGAACCGGGGCTCATCTTATAAGCTCCAATTTTATGACCTGAAGCAATCAAATCATTGTAGGTAGTAGAAAGATAAAACTCCCCATTTCTTTTTGAAGAGGCTTTCTTTACCATCTTTTCTGCGGAAGAAACAAACGAAGCTCCCTTAGACCAGTAGAAAAGACCATTCAGTGCGTTGTCACTAATGGCAAATTTCTCCTCTAATTGTGTTGCAAAACCGTTATTATCTAAAGCAATGAAACTGTAGGGGCTGGGCTGGTCGGAAACAATACCCTTATGATTATAAGTTGTAACTACTCCATCGTAAGAAGTGTCAGATACAAACTCCAAAAACTCGGATGAGTCCCATGTAAGATGCTGATCACAGTTTACTACTAGAAGAGGATCCTCAGAATTAATCAGACCTTTGGCTAAGAGAACACTACAGGCTTGCCCCTCTGTATCCTCGGAAGTCGTGATAACTTTTCCTTGAGGGCAGAGATCCTTCAAATGATTAGAAAGCTCCTGCGTATGCTCATCTTCTTTTATAATAAAAATGTAGTTACCTTCAATTTGAAGGGTCTCTACTGCGTGGGAGATCATAGTCTTACCTTCAATCTCTACTAATGGCTTGGGGGTAGAACATCCATCGTCACTAAAACGAGTACCCTTACCAATCATTGGAAATACAATGTTTAAATTTTGCATAATTATAATATCCTGTTTAAATTTTTATTGATTAACTCTTCTAATGAGATCTAAATCAATGTCGGCGTAATGAATATTTAAATCATGAATGATTCTAGTAGTCACCCCCAAGTAAACTTCCCCGAACGGTGGGGAGTATTCTCTATTAACGGAAGGCATTTGTAAAAACGTCTCGGAGTACTTATCCATATGTTCCGAAGAGGAAATCGCAAATACATCTACCATCCCTTTGTTAGTTGCATTCCAAGTAATCCTATCCTGATCCTCTTGATAATTTTTGGGAACTACGACCCCCGTTTGAACCCAGTCTACGTAATCGGAAACAAGTATAGGTTTGTTAAAAAAGAGATCATACCTCATCCTTATAACATAATCATAGACAAACCCCTCCATATTTTCATACTGTTTCTTGAGATTATTGGCAACATAAACACTATAAAAATTGCTCGCAAGAGAGGACTGTTTGGCGGTGGGGTGAGTATTGAAAAACTTTGTATAGTTTTCAAAATTAATTTGCTCCTCAAACAACCACAATTTTGGCTTCAGCACGGTGAGGATTTTCTCGGCAGGAGTTCCGTCTTGAGTTCCCACGATACCTCGTTGCTGCTCTTGGGCAGTATCCCACGGGTCTCCTGAGTTAGAAATCCATGCATGAGCAAATACATCAAAGTCTAACTCTGGATTACAGTTGATAATGTTATTAATCACCTGTTCTACGCCCACTTCAATGTCTCTGGGCTGTCCCGAAATACAAATAGCAACTCTCATAATTGATAAGTATTATACCATTCTTTCCAGTTGGTAGGGGATGCAGGATGCGGGGGCATCTTTGTAATATCAAAGTTATACCCGCCTAACTCATGAAATAGGGGGACCACACCAGCCCACTGGCCCCACTGTAGTTTTGATTCCTCTAAAAGGTTAAGATCAACAAGCTCTCTAATACATTGAGGAGTTAAGCCTAACACATTTACCATTTCTGGGTGGTGTCTCGACACCGCACCTTTTGCCACCCACTTGGTGGGAAAGTCTTCGAAGGCTGGATCATCTATGCTTAAAATTGACTCCGAGTATTGGTCTGAAAGGCGCGATCCATGCGTTTCAAAATTCCACGGGTTGTTGGTTTCTTTTAAAATGTTTAAAAGGAAAGACCTCTTCCAAATAGCGGGTTGACAGGATACCCGATACATTGCACCCTTTGGAATCTCACATAAATTAATCTTCTCATTTAAACTTGAGGACGGAATGTGGGTACAATTAGTATAGAGATCCCAAGTAAGGTCGAACCTCCCAACTGATTCCCTCTCTTTCATCAGGTTCACTATGCTTTCCAGAACCTCTGCGTTCGGAGGTGCAGTGGGGAGAAAATCCTCAAGAGTGAGAATAACATGGTCATCTTCTATACCCTTGAAATAATTATAAAGATAAGCGGACCACCCTTCTGCGCCACCCTCTTGAGATTCCCCCATTGATACAAACTTAAAATTAGGGGGAAGTTCAAAGTTAGGCTCCTTATATCCTAGAACAACCACCTTATAATCCACACCCCAATGCTTATTAAACAAATAAGCATATGGTTTTAATATCCATAAAGTTTCATCACAAATAGGAATGTGGATAGTCGGAATCATACCATACCCTTAATCTCTTCAATTGTAAACTTGTCAACTTCACCAGAATTGGGGCTGTCCTGCGATATAACCTCATGAAAGTTTTCCCCTGGTTGAAGACCTATGACCTTTGGGGGAATGGGGGTTTGGTAGTATACTTCGGACATGGCTTGAAACAGGTCTCCAATTCTCATCGACTTCATTTCAGGGCAATAAGGAGTACTGTCTTTAGCTTTAGCCAAACACGCAAAGATAAGCTCAATAGCATCGTCTACCGTCCAATAAAATCTCGTAGCCTCAGGATCAGTAATAATGCACTGTTCCCCATCCTGCATAAGCTTTTGCCACTTACACATTACGGAGCCTGTAGAGTACATTACATTACCGTAGCGCACAAGCCTATATTGTACTTCAGAATTAATATCTTCAAACTGATGGAAAAGCTTTTCCATTAAGAATTTAGAAGCTCCATATACTCCATTAATTTGTGCGGCTTTATCGGTGCTGATGCCGAGAACAAAATCCAGAGGAAAATCTAAAGATGCTTCCAACACATTTAAAGATCCAATAGTGTTAGACTTTACACACTCTCTAGAAAATGTTTCAGCAAGACCAACGTGCTTAAAGGCAGCTAAGTGAAACACTCCCCTCACTCCCTTCATTGCCTGACGAACATCCACAGGATCGCTAATGTCCCCAGGAAACATCTCAACCGGATAGGATTGTTGGAGGCCCATTATGTTGCCCTCATTACGGGCTAAACAACGAACCTTTGCTCCTGCCTCAAGCAATCGCTTTGTCAGAACTTTTCCTAGGAATCCGCTGCCACCAGTAATCAGGTAGGTTTCTCCCTTTTTTATACTAATCTGTGTACTCATTAAATATGTCCTCTATACTTTTGGTTATTTTCCAATTGGGGTAATGCGATTTAAATTTAGACAAATCAGTGATGTACCATCTATGATCCCCTATCCTGCTGTGTTTATTATAGCTAACAGTCATTTTAGAATTTAGGAGTTTCTCTGCAAGTTCAATGGCTTCCAAAACTGAGCAGTTGCTCTCTCTACCTCCCCCCATATTATAAACCTCGCCCCCTCTGGGGTTGCTATGAAACTTCATAAATGCATCAACTAAATCATCAGCATGTATGTTGTCCCTAACCTGTTTTCCTTTATACCCAATAACCTCATACGGGGTTCCCTCTATAGCACACTTAATCAAATAAGATAAGAAGCCATGCAACTTTACGCCAGAGTGGGCTTTGCCTGTGATGCATCCACACCTAAAGCATACCGTATTTAGATTAAAGTATCTCCCATACTCCTGAGTCAGCAAATCACCAGAAGTTTTACTCACCCCAAACAAGCTGTGCAAAGTCTGATCAATAGACATAGACTCATCTACTAGAACATCGTCTCTAGGAGAATATCTCAGTTCATTCTCTATAACTTCAATTCTATTGGGGGCATCACCATAAACCTTATTGGTTGATACATATACAAAGGTAGCCTCTGGGCAACGGTCTCTAAAGCACTCCAGCAAATTAAGAGTTCCGTTAGCGTTAATTGTAAAGTCTTCTACGGGATTAGATGCTGCCCAGTCGTGGGAGGGTTGAGCCGCAGCATGAATGATTAGGTCAAAGGTATCGAAGATATCCTCTAACCGCTCCCTGTTTCTAATATCAATGCTATGGTGCGTGTAGTTTGGACTGACGCTAAGTAATTTAATGGTTTCCTTATTAGATGCGTCACTACCGAACAATGCTTGTCTAGTATCATTGTCTACCCCAACCACTTCGAAGCCATCCAGCAAAAGCCTCCTAACACAGGCTTCCCCAACAAGCCCACCAGAACCAGTCACTAATGCTTTCTTCATTTCACATATACCTCATCAATAAAGTTCTTCACCAAAAGCTTGTATCCCTTTTCTTCAAGAAACCCCTTGAAGTTTGTGGAATAATTGTTCTCAACATCAATACATTTAATATCAGCCTGTGAGAAATCTAAAGATTTAAGAATATCCAACTCAGAACCTTCTGTATCAATCTTCAGATAATCAACAGACCTAATAGAGTTCTCCTCCAAAATAGAATTTAGAGTTATGCAAGGAACTTCTATGGTGTTCATAGTTCCCTCTCCCAATTCACGGAGTATTCTTTCCTCATGAGAGGGATTATAGGACTCCTCAATACCACTCAGCATTTCTGGATACCCTGTGATGTCTCTGAACTTTACAAAACCTTCTCTACTGTAAACAGCCTTGTTCAAGCATATACTTCCCGGTCTATTTTTAACTAACTCATCATACCTTCTTTTCAACGGCTCGATACACACCCCAGACCACCCTAAGTGTTTCTCCAAGAAATAAGTAGAGTTTATACTCTTTCCATCATGAGCCCCGATATCTATAAAGAACCCCCCTCTTCTATTTTTAAAGTATAACTCATTCAGTACTTTATCTTTTCCTTCCTGTGCTGTGTACATTAAAACAACTCCTTTAGTCCGTTATCCCATAAAAAATTATTATGAAAGCATTGGAGGTAGCTCTGGGCAATACCGTGATTATACTTTACCCAAGGCATTCTTTTTTTGTAATCAAGTTCTCCAATGCTTAAGAAGATTTCGTCTAAATCATCTTCGTTTTCGAAAGTAATAATACCTCTCTTATCAAAACCAAAATCAAACAAGGTGTCACATCCCCAATAAATCGGAACAGTACCTAACAATAAGCAGTCTATTAACTTTTCACTAAAATAATGATTTTGTTTAGAGTTTTCTATCACCACAGAATACCTAAAATCAGTTAAGTATTTTCTTTTATCCTCAAAGGAACCTCTATTTTTAACACTATCAAATTTATGTCCCCACTTGTTAACGACTGCATCTCGTAAAATATGACCGGGATAGTTACAATACCGTACATTCCCTATAATACTAATATCTTTACTCTTATTTTTTAAGGTTCTATCTTCCCTATCTGAGAAGCGACTTGTCCCAAAAGGACAAAATCTAAATTTGGGATGGCTATTCACTAGATCCTCGTCAAAAGTAAAAACCATTTCGAAGTCTTCTATATTATTCTTTGCAAACTCATAGGCTGCGGGGACTACTACTCTCGGCTCGCCTCCAAGCCATCCTACCACTTTTTGATCTGTCTTAAGTTGGTGGACAAGAGAAAGCTCCCTATCTCCTAAAACCACTACAGGACGCTTTTCCTTTGTAAATCTAAACGGCACATCAACATTTAAATCATTAAAGGGGTTTATAAAGTTTCCATTAACTTCGCCATCGACCCAACAACTTTGTATACTTTGAACTTCAATCATACTTCTAACGTAAAGTTTGTATACTGAGGAAGATCCTCTTGATACACCATAGGCTTATTAGGAGTTACTACAACTGCTTTGGTTTGTAGCCTTGCCATTCCCATATCAAACGGAGTCGGCATACTAATGCACTCCTTAATGGATTCTTTAACCGTTTCTATAATCTCTTCGTTAAGGTATAAAATAGCATGAGTGGAACACATATTGTATACCCTCTTGAATTTTTCATTATGCTGTGAACCCATAACTACTCCATGATACGCTCTACTCATATCAGGTTTAACATACCCCCAGTTAGAAACTCCTAGATAAACTAAGTCTACATCATCTGGGATATCTAAAACGGGGTACCAGTGTTCAGTAGGAACCACATCGTCTTCTAGGATAAGGAGCGGAGCGGAGGCATTCTCAAGTAAATTATAATGTGATTGGGCGCATCCTAGAAACCCCTTCTCGGAGGTAGTACCCGTGACCCCTTCATACGCTGTGGCTCTAAATCTTTCTGGGGTTACTCCTAATTCGTTAAGCCTAGAAGAGACCTGTATCAACCTATCGGGTTGGCTGTCCATATTAATCACATAACTCTTTACTTCTCTAAGATCTAAATTCTTCATAGCTTCTCCCTGATGGTGGGGTGGACATGTAATATTGTTCCCCGTATATTTTTTCCTCTCCTTTATATTGTGACCCACTATAATGGTTGGGAATAAAATAATGACTGGGGTATATTGTAAGTGAATAGTTTGTTGTATTAGCAACGGAGGTGAGCAGACGAGGACCAGTTACTTGCCATGCCATTAACTCGGGAAGTTGAGCCACTGCCGCAGGGTCCATAGAACTAATAGTTTCTACTATAGTAGTTATTAGCTTATTATTAGGTACCGCTCCCAAATACCCATTAGCCATTAACCCCTCTCTCGTCTCCTCATTTTCCCAACAACAAAAACACTCATTCTCTAAAAAGAAATCATCTAAAGGAGAAATACATTTAGCATCTGCATCAATATAAAAGCCTCCCTCATTTAGAAGAATTTCATAGCGTAAGATATCAGCCTTCCCCGCTAACTCTTCCATAGCGTCAAACTGTGCTTGGTTCCTTAACGGAGGCATATTCTCCTCTGTCCAGAGCTTATGCTCCCACTCAGGATTCATATCCTTCCAAGTATGCATCAAAGGTTCTGGTCTAATCCCTTGGTCTCCAAGCCAGATCTGGTGTATGATTTTGGGGATCATTTATAGAATTCTAATCACTGTCCCATCCCATTAGGATTAAGCAACGTAGGTCTTGCTAAGTAAATAACGGACTCAAACCAATCTACAGTAAGTCCTGCCAAAGAACATGCTCTAACATGGAAAAAATCAGTCAGGTTGGCACTCTCAAGTGGAACATTGTCGAAGAAGGGAATCTTACTAAAAATCATAGTACGATAGGTAGGCATAGCTACATTTCCTGGTACAACTCCTAACATAGAATTCATAGATAAATCTCTACTAGTTAAAAGTTTTTGACCAGTCTTAGAATTAAATATATCAACCTCCATCCTAAATCTCACTCCTCCAATCCACACATCTACTTCAGGTTTCTCCTTTAATTTCTGTCGGATAATATCCCCAGCACCTGGAGCAAATTCATCGTCGTCATCTAAAAAGGTAATAAATTCAGTTTCCGCTAGAGCAGCACCAACATTAGCACACATACCTCCATAATATCCCCACCTTTTTCCTAACTTAACAAACTTATTAGCTCCAGGGGCACTAGTGTTTACTCCATCACTGATAACTAAGGTCTTAAAGCCCTCTCTTTTAGCAGAAGCTATAGCTGCCTTCAAGGTTGGTCTTCCAATAGTCTTAATAACTACTGTAGTATCACTCATATTTCCACTCAGTATTATAAGTTATATCTTTATTCTCATCTCTCCCATGAACTAAACCTAGGGACTGTTCATAAAGCTCTAACCTATGCTTTACTACTTTATTTAGATCAAAATATTCTTCCGTAATCTTATGGAGATTTTCTCCCATTTCTTTAAGATGCTTAGGGTTACTTAAAACCTTAGCTAGAGTTCTTACCCATACCTCTTTAGGGGCATTAGCAGGAA
>Ga0209349_1001741_pt1 | contig 10685 bp, 4 predicted proteins | sample ETNvirnome_2_130_FD_184067 | JGI IMG/M metagenome (GOLD analysis project Ga0209349, IMG submission 184067) | Marine viral communities from the Pacific Ocean - ETNP_2_130 (SPAdes) (version 2) | ecosystem: Environmental > Aquatic > Marine > Oceanic | place: Pacific Ocean | collected 2013-06-22
ACGGTGCCCGCAGTTATAATTATGAGTCTGGTTCCGATGGAACTAATGGTTTTTATAGCTCAGATGGATGCATGTCGTATTTCAAAAATATGGCAGATGTTGGGTTGGTGCACGCGAACATCATGTTGGCGAAGTCAGGCTCGAATTCAGGATCATTTGCCCTCCCTCAAGATCCATCTTCTCATCCCTACTTTAAGCAAAATTTCATCATGTATAGTCGAACTACAGCCTTCGGACCCCCCGCAAGCGGGAGAGTGTTCGGCACTTCATCTGGAGGACACCTCAGCCAGTCCGCGCTAGCGTCGGGGTCATCTGGGCGCAAGTACTGGAATGATTTTGCTATGTCTGCATCCGCATATGGCGTCAAAGATTCCCTAAACGGATACAACTGGGCCTTCACTCCTCCTTATTATCATGGAGAGGCTTGGGTCGATTTCATCTTTACACCTAGTGCTTCTGTTGATTACGATTTGGAGAGAATTTTGAGCGAGACAAGGATCGTTAAAAGAAGATATGATCCGGGACCAGACCTGCTGGGCCACAAAAAGATGTACGGATTTTACCGAAGAACGCTGGTGTCTGACTACCCGCCCGAACAGGCCCCGTCGCAGTCCTCGACGATCGCCGCGCGGTCGGATGTGTTCAAAGACAATCCAGCCTTCCCCACCAATTTCACCCCCTACGCTAGCGAAAACATTAATGATAATGCAATGCACCTTGATTCTTGTTTGAACTTGTTTGGAATCGAACAGATTAACAAAACAACTTTTGATAAGCATGGGAACGAAACACAATCTACTAACGAACCCATCGGCGCTCGCTGGGTTATCGGAACGAAATTTGAAACTCCAATGATGAACTTTTCCGAGACTGGTGTGCACCCAATCTCTGCAAGCTGCGCGCGCACCTCGGACACGTGGCTATCGGGCGCCAGCAATCTCACGCTGCCTACTAATTTCGGCTCATCGAGCGTGCCCCGGGGAATGTGGCATCAGTTTGGCTCATTGCCGGAGTCTGCAGACAAGGGGATATTTTTGGAAATGGATGATATTCCGACTAGCTGGTTGAAATATCATTATGATGTGGTCACGGGCTCGTCGCTCTATAACCGGTTTTCAGCTTCGATAGGCCCCACCATGTACAAAGAAATGAAATCGTTTTCTAACCTTATGGGCTTTACAGAAGAAAATTCCTCTGTGCGATTGGGAGAAGTGGCCGACTATCAAACTATACGAGAGGCAGTTGTTGCCGTACCGTACCTTGTTGAAGGTTTGGGTATTGGCGAAAGTCAGCCTTCTGGACAAAACGCCCAAACACGAAAGAAATTTATTAATATTCCCAAGAAAAGATATGAAGCGGCATTAGAGGTAAACACTATTAAAGGCAATTCGCTCGACACCGCCGGCATTTCCATAAGAAAAATGGTAGAAGCTATGGATAGATATGTCTTTCCACCCCAGTTTGACTTCAAAAACGACAAACAACTTGATCCCATTGTGATGTATTTGTTTGAGTTTGAATATAAGTTGGATCAGAACGACTTGGCATATATATGGCAGAACCTTGCCCCACGCAATTATAAGAAATTAACACTGCAAAAGGAATCGGTGGCACACACGCTGGCAAACACTGAATTGTTAACTGAACAGAATCTTCTAGCCAACCCGAACTTGAGATGGATGGTATTCAAGGTCAAACAACGTGGTCAATCACTATATCCTGAGATGATCACTCCCCAAGCGGGGGAGCCTTCACATCAGCTAGGTCTCCACGAACTTATGCGAGCGTCACGTAGCATAGCCTTCAATTGGCCCTATGACTATATATCCATCGTTGAGTCGGCAAAAGTAGATGCGGAAGTTAGGTTTGGCAGAACTGCGAATTCTATAGGAACTGCGCCTGCTAGCGCGAAAGTGGCACAAGAAAATCAAACGCTTAGCAAAAAAGCTCGCGCTAGGAAGAGATTTAATTTAGAGAAAATAAAGAAAAAGAATAATTAATATATGGCAAAGCTTTTAGACAAAAAAGAAAGAGTGTATGATCTGAAATTGACAGGATATGGAAAATATCTCCTGTCGGTGGGGAAATATAAGCCCACGTATTATGCTTTTTTTGACGATAATGTCATTTACGATGGAGCATACGCCAATATATCTGAATCTCAAAATCAAGTTCACGAGAGAGTCAAGAGCGAAACCTCTTACATTGAAAGCTTGGTCCTGTTCGAAGACATACACAGGCCGCAATTGTTGACAAGGGATCCTTTGGGTCTGGCGATCGATGAAAACGGCCAACCTTCCCAGCTGATGATGGACTCGGCCATCGCCGCTCAAACAGCCTTGAGGGCCGGCATCGTCGAGGGCCGGCCAGATCTTCGTGATGAGATTGTAGTTGACGGGGCTACGATGAGCGACCACGTAAACTACTATCTTTCAGATGTCGTTCCTATTCAATATGTCCCGCGGAAAGATATTTTTAAATATGATTTAGCTATTGGAGATGCTGTAATAAATAGCAAACAAAAAGATGTTGCGCCGGCATGGAAAGTAGTGGTTTTAAATGGCGAAATAACAAGCACGGAGCGAACGTTTAAACTGGATCCAAACAGCCCATCAGGTTCTGAAGCTCATGTTCCGCAAGTTAATATTCGAGTCCAATACGAAAAACAGATCAAATCCCAAGCGCACCGCGCGACTGACCCAATGATTAATAGTGCCGAAGGGATCGTAAATTCTACCCCGTTGTTTGCAGGAGATGATTATATTAGATTACAACGACAAGATCCGGTAATATATGTAGACGAAATAAATACATCCCTTTTAACTGAAAATTTTGATGTAGAGGTATTTATGGTGACCAGTTCGGTAGGTACGGATGGCGAAGAACATCGGACTTTAGAGAGAAAATATTTTGAGACTTTGGTACCTCAAATTGTGGATGGCATAATGACGCGACCCTCCCCAGATGTCGCGAATGTATTACATAGCGCCAATACGCCCACAACAGCGGTAGAATACTTTTTTGATTTTCGCAAAGATTCTCAGGCAGATCCCGAGATTATATGTAAACAATTACAAATTTATAATAAAACGTCGTATTATATTGACTTAGATATAGATTGTTCAGGTCAAGATACGAGAGATTTATATAATGATATTTATGGAAGTGAGGTAGAACCCGAAATATGTCTAGATTAGAAACCCCAGCACAACTCATCGATTTATTTGGGCGCCAACTCCCAAACCCCACCATAGATTCAATTAGGTTGAATTCACTCACCCCCGACGACCCAATATACGCGTCCATCAAAGATGCGGATCTTTCTGTTTTCGCTTCAGGTGAAGTCCTAGCCGCGGTGCCGCCCGCCATGGAGAACGACTTTAAGCCCGATGCCATCGAGGCCCGATTCGATCAAATACCAAATCAAGTTATTCAAATAGAAGTTGACACGTCGATCCATTTCAATACGTCAGATGGTTTTGATCCAGCGGCACTGGCGAAAGAGTTGTTTCAACTGCAGACGTCTACGGATACCACAGACAATGAAAGTTTATATATAAATATTTTGGTAGCCAAGGACGCAGGAGTTATTAGTGATCTAAAAACATCTAAACTTAGCCTAAAAAGAAATTTAACGCCCCAAAACGAACTTACCCACGACTATCCCGAATTGAGAGGTTGGTACCACGGCATCTCCGCTCTCGGTCGCGACGCCGTGCCAACTGTTCAACGTTCGCGCGCCACCACCTATTATCTAGAAATGATTGCCGGCCATGAATTCTACGTAATTTCGGTACCTTTCAGCGATTATTATGATAGGATAAAGTGGACTTCAACGTTTGATTCGGAAAATAATCCAATCCTTACGTTGTCGGAAATAAAAGTCCCGATTTACATAAGAGATTTTTCAGTTCTTTCAGACCTTTCGTTGTTTGCTACGATTTCAATCGGAGAACCCGCAACCATAGGCGGCGCTGCCCAACTCAGCAAGGCTGCATACGCTATGAATTTTGGCGATGTAGTGTATGAAGATGTTAAAAAGGACGGCCAGATTGCCGTGCTGGGAGACGTCATCTATGTGGACAAGTTCGGGACTCAATATTCTAATTTGGCCCTCAAGGCTTTGAATAAAAAATATTATAAAATTGATAATTTTGGGCCTTCTGAAATTGCCGAGTCAGTAAAATCCCTTTTAAGTGAATATAAACCCCAAGCTAAACACGGAACTGACCTAGAAGACGTCCTAGATGGGATCAATTTGATAATGATAAAAGACAAAGACGACCCCAAATTCATTGAAAAGTTAAAAATTGCAGGTCGCCTATTTCCCGAACAATCAGGGATAACGCCAACCGCTCGGCTATATGAGAGATACCGGCGACTTATATTGAACATAAACTCTATCCTTCAACAACAAGAAGAGGTTGTTAAAAGAATATATAAAAACTACAAGATAGTCGATCAGCGCTTGTTTGCCAATCCAGTATTTGATGCCACTTCTTTTGTGGCAGGTGCTGTAGACGAGGATTTTCTATACCCCCGAGTTTATCAAACCAATGTAGCCAATTTCGTTCCAATTCGGACCGCCGGGGCCGATTGGCCCGGCAAAGCTGAGATTCCCTTTTCTCCATCAGAACGCCGCGAAGCATACTCCGCGCGCAAGAATGAACTAGAAACTGAGATATATAACAAAATAGCAGTGTCGTGGAGAGGTACTATGAATGACGGATGGGGCGATGTGGAGGAGCCCCTTAGATCTGAAACTGGAGTGACAGCGATCGCCGGCGTCAACGACGCCATAACCAAGATCCATGATTGGGTCTTTAATGTTTGGGCCGCGCGCTTCGTTGCCGAGTCCATCACCGACAAAGCCTCAAACTTCAGTGGTATGAGGCTTTACACATGTGATTGGGCCCCCGGCGGAGGCCGCGGCTGTGAACATGGTGCACGCACTTGCCCCGATGGCCACGTAGCTTGGTGGAGTATGTGGTGGGACGTATGGCACGATCGAGGGGTTGCATCTGCATTTGGCTTGGATCCAACCACTCACCCGGACCCGCAGGGGCCCCTCTCCGACACATGGACTGAACCTCAGAGCTATTACGACCGCACAGACAAGCAGTGGAAGTCGCGCGATGTCAGATACTCCGCGCCGATATGGAAATGGAATTACGGCATAAACAAAAGGATCTCCCGCGGCGAAATGTTTTCTCTGTGTCAATGGTTGGATTCCTCCAGCCAATTACAAGTATATATCCCGAAAATGGGCGCCGGAACTCCACTTAATCCTATGGATTCGGTTCCTGAAGGACAATTTGCTGGTGGTGCGGCCTGCTGGTCTGACCTCAATGCATATGACTATTTGGACATGCACTATGACTATATCGGCGCCATCAACCCTCTCATGCTCGGTACGTATGCTGGATCCGATAATAAATGGTGGGATGCCTTCGAGATGGACATGTACTGGAAGATGAAGGCTTTTGAATTAAATAATTCCACCGGCTTTGTCGGCGGCTGGCTCCCAGCAGCATGCAGCGTCTGGCGAGTAAATTCAGACCCCCTGAAAAGGCAGATAGCCACCCTTGTGATGAGCTTGCTGGGGGTACAATCACAAGATTGGGACTACACCACCCAAACCTACACAGAAGCCGACTGGGGCGGATCCATGGGCCCTCGAATTTATGTACCCCCGGACGCAGGCGAAGAGGTAACATATGTCATGGTGGGCGGTGGTAGCCCCAGCGCCGCCATGCGCGGTGGTGTAAGCTATATCGTCGAGGATGTGGAGCACGAATCTTCTGACGATCCTGAGGACACCAGCGCGAATCGGTTTACGCAGGTAGACGAGTACCTTAAGGATCTTCCCGCCCAAATCTCGGCCACTGCATTGAGACACCTCATTGAGGCCGCCGAGGGATTCCCAATGGCGACCCTTCTCGATTCCGGCGGCCGAGAGATGGCGGCCCAAGCGCTGACAGATGGTTTATATCAGAGAATTCAAGAATTTGCGGAAGCGTTTATTAGAGAATCGCCATTTCTCCAGATATACATTATCAATAGACTTCCCAAGAACCGCCCGGCATATATTACATATTCGTACGACTGGTCGGAGTGGCCCGGCGAAGTTGGCTCCGTGAGCCAGGATCAAACACACTACGCAGTCAGCCCCAGACTTTCACCAGCCAAAGCATATGGCGGCCATGCCAGTAGAATACCATATGGAAGTTGGGTTGCCCGGAGCATTATGGATTCTTCCGATTCCAGCCTCTATAACTATCAGGGCGGTACCGCACTATACGCTGGTGGTGGGTCGGATGGCGCCCACGGCGTGGGCTCCGAGGATGGATCGTGGGATAAATATCTGAGCGTAAATATCGCAGATGGCTTGGTGGAGTATTTCATGAATCGAGTGAATCCCAATAAATCGGCAGTGAAGGGCCTCGTCCTGCAATATTTAGAACTTATAGCAGCGTGGGAGGGGGATTCGACCAACACCGGAATTCATTCCGCTTTATCTGAAGTTGACATAATCGTAAAAAAATACGGGTACTATTTCTTTGATTTGGAAAAATATATAAGAAAGGGGTGTGTAGCCTCTGAAGTTATGAATATAGATCGCCTCATGGCCTATCTTCCCGGCGCCAAGGGTCTCACCAACGAAGCCGTAAATCTTGCGTCCACGACCTTTGAGAATCTGGGCATGAGTTGGGGCCACCCCTCTAATCCAGAATCGTTACTGCACTCAGGTCTTGTCCAGATGCGCCTCACTATGCAAGGCACACCCCTCTTAAGCAATTTGGGGTATGATACGGCAGAGATGTATTTTTGGACAACTATGACGGCACAAGGAGAGAACTATGCATATTCCAAAGTTCATGCGCTCCAAGATATTTCCTTTAGCCAAATAACTGATTACAGCTATAAAGAAACGTCTACGTCCCCGGGCGCCGAGGGAGATGCATCCGGCGAGACCTATCGCGGCGAAGGTACTGCAGACACAGGCGTTAGCATTTATGAAGTAAATATGGCGGGCGAAAATGGCCTCTTAGACCATCCAGACCACCGACCAATAGATCTTTATTCTAATTTATGTATGCGTAATTATGGATTCCCGGGATTTGTTGATAGCGCTCTTCACGGAACCCAGACACGCTGGTCAAATGATTATAGGCTTCACTGTTTTAGATATCAATATTTTGTAGACGACGACACAGCGATCCACAACACAGGCTTTGGTCAAATGGGTGATTTTGATAGTTTTACATACAAGTCCGGTGATGCAAATTCTCCCCAAGATAAGATAACATTAAGTGTGAAGCTCCAAGACAAAAGCCACCAAATGGTCACCGCCATGGCAGATTATTTCAGAAGCATCTATGATGAATTTATAAACGATTATTACGATTTAGCAGTAGAACATTGCGCGTTTGATGATTATACATTTTCTTTTAATGAGTTTTTTATAGAATCCATGCTCCAGAAGTATCCCACCCCAACCGAACAGCCGTGGTATAAAATGGTAGCTATTCATCATATACTCATCAATATTTTTACTGATCAATATGGCGGCTCTCAGGCGTCAGCTATAGAGTCCGCAAATTCTGCGTTGGAACAAGTGCGCCCAGAAACGGGAACATTGGCCGAGCTAGAGACCTATCGAATTCTATTAGGAAGGTTTCACGAGCAACTTCAAGAAGCTGCTAATGTCGCGCATGAGATTTGGTTGGACCGCGGCGGTAGCAACTTTAAGAACTTCACCACCATGTTTAACAATACGGTTCGGGTCATCGATCATATCGGAGATTACAAATCAGAGACTGAGGCTCTGGGTGAGCTGTTTGAAGTATGACGGAAAAATATCGTCGTTACTAATTAATTAACAAGGAGCAGTTATGAAACTAGTATTGCCATTAAAGAAAAAGAAAAGTTTTGCTGGTACACGAAGAAAAAAGACGCAAGTTTTTGCCGATAAAATGGTTGATTCTCGCAAAGAGCCAACATTGTTCAATATTTGTTCGGCACAAATGAGCATGATGGCGTCAACGGGCCCGTATACAAATGTATCCCAGATGCGCGGAACCACACCTAAAGAAAACAGAAGGAACATTATAGCTAAAGATGTTCTTCAGATGATGAACGTAGGCCTATCAGAGTTGCCCCCCAATTATTCCCTTCTTATGAGTAATTCGGAAAAGACAGCGCTCCAAAATCCGTATATGGTAGACATGGTGGATTTCCAACTAACGGTAAACAACGTTGTTCCAGCAACAGATAAATTTGTAAGCCCCGAAGATCCTTTCTATCAACTCGATGATGGTATCAATTCCGCAGCTAGTTATAAAGTTACCAAAAAAAGCGGTACCGGAGAGATAGCTTCGGATCCCGATCTTTCTTGCATTGCTTCAAATATGACAATTTTGAATCAAAATGTAGATGTTTTCGGAAAAAACAAGTATTTTTAATATAAAGACAAGGAGAGAAAATTATGGGATGGGAAGACGCACTCGGTCTCGGATCTGGAGCCAAAATTTGGAAATCAGAGTATACTATGGATATTGGGTCCGGCACCAAAGCGATCACCCCGGGAACGTGGACAGCTGCAGACCTTCTCGGCAAGACAGTTTACGGAACACTGCCCGATCCTTCTTTGGATACGCTGACGCCGGGTCTTGCAGTAATCCCACCCGGAAGCATCATTTTCAGCCACGTACCCGGCATCTCGTTTCTCGAAGAAAGCGCCGGAGGATCCGGAGGCGGAAGCGGAGGCACCACGTCCGGCGCCGAAGACACGTCAGGGACCACCGAGCTGGAGGAGTTTACAGACGTTGTTTGGTTGCCCGACGAGGTAAATGTGTTAGATGAAACCACTACGATCGAAGAAGATAAATTTTACAGATTAACGGGCCTCGCGCTCTCTCAAAATCTATCCACCAAATTTACCAATTGTCTGGATTCGGACATGATGAGCGGCTTCCCCGGATACTACAATCCGACACCCGTTGACGGCGCGCTAGGCGGCCCAGAGTATTGGCTCGGTATGGAACTAGTAATATATGACTACAATTGGTCGTCCGATGGAGACGCCGGCGTCACCGAGCCACTGGGGGTCGTCGACTTTATCCCCATGGGTGATAGGGATGACTGGGATCCCGACACTGGGGGCACTAGCGACGATCCTTGGAACGAATTTAACGCACGCGCTAGCGGCTCTATTGGCCTTTCAGCGATCGATTATGATGCACACTATGTGGATCCGGATCAAGGTAAATTTCGTCATGATAACGATATTAAAATGTTCGCTCACTCATCTTCCCCGCGCTTCGCCCTAGCCGATCCTGATTATGAAGTCAACGGCTCCATCGAGTACGGCCTCACCAGCTATACGACCGAGCACCCGTGGAGCTATGCCGAGCAAGAAGAGTTCGGCCTCAATGAGAAGTTTGGCTTCGCCTACTCCGGCTATGATGAGATAGAAGAAAGCGTGACAGCTAGATTAGAAACGCTAATGCTTGAATTTGTTGAGAGTATGCGAGTTGGAGTTATCCCGCGGAAAGACACCACTCGACGGGTGCCCACCCCACACGTGACTAATGAGATGTTGGAGAAGATCGTCGGCAAGGAGATAAAAGAGACTATGAAAATAGATGGAATCACCTCCCATCCCACATCGACCAGTGGTGCGACAAAATATAGTTCTGTAGTTACAGCCAAAATAGACGACGCGGGGTCCTACTAATGCCCGAGACTGGAACCCCCGATGACGGAGTAGAAGTCGACACCCCCGACATGAACACCGGCGAAGCCCTCTATCAACTTAATTTTAAGGCAAATCTTGTCGACGGCGAGTTTGACGGCACATCAAGAAAAATCTCCTTTGTAGATCTGAACTTACTTCATGGTTCGAGCGATAAAATAAGAAATAATTTAGGAGGGTTTTTCTACAATGAATACGACTCGTACGGACACCTCAATGTTCCTCCTTCGTTTTACAAATTTATACCCATCGATCCTCCGAGCCATGATTATATATATTCTGCGGTGTCTTACAAGGGCCCCGAAGTTAATAGAACGATCGAATCAATAGAAGGCCGCGGCGGCAAGGCGGCCGTCACAGAAACCGCCGCCGAGAGCATGTCTCGCGGCTATGGAGATGATTCTGCTTACTATCAAGAAACGATGATCCCGTATGTTCAGTTTATTTGCCGTCTTCATGGTGATCCGGAGCATGAATATCTTCAAGATGTTTTGAGTGGAAACAAATATTGGCAACTTCTATTCACGGGAGGTGAATATCTCAACGAGAAGGTCGAATCCATTTACAATGAAGCGGTTTACGATGACCATTTTATTACCACCACACTTCCATATCCCAATATTCAAAAGCAATACTTAAAAGCGGCGCCGGATATGACAAATTTTATTGCAGCTACGTACGATTATAATCATTTCCTAAGAGATTATCAGAGGTATACCACAAACATAGATAGCGAATTGCAAATACTAAATTGGTATACTCTCAACATGGTTGCCCAAACTCCCCTGCTCGATGAGCCCCGCATCGACGGCGATCACGTCGGCACCGGCGAAGCCACGGGAGCGCCAGATATATCAAAACTTGATCCTAGCATATATAAAAAATATACATTTAATGGAGCCTACTCTATAGACGAGATTAATGGATA
>Ga0209349_1001744_pt1 | contig 10667 bp, 28 predicted proteins | sample ETNvirnome_2_130_FD_184067 | JGI IMG/M metagenome (GOLD analysis project Ga0209349, IMG submission 184067) | Marine viral communities from the Pacific Ocean - ETNP_2_130 (SPAdes) (version 2) | ecosystem: Environmental > Aquatic > Marine > Oceanic | place: Pacific Ocean | collected 2013-06-22
GCTGGGTGAGTGGGACATCATTGATGTCGACACTGGAGAGCTTTATGCTGAGGGTCTGCTTAGAGCTGAGACATATCTCATCGCTGCGAAGGAGGGATGGGAGATCATGTTTGAGGATGAGGAGAGCTGGCTCGTTGTTAGGAGGTTGTCCGAGTTCAAAGGGAAGCCCATTGACACGAGGATGTGGGGCTCGGGCGCATGCAAGTAGATCCAAATCTGTGGTACAATAGACTTACAACCCGTTAATCAGGAGAAACAATGGGCGTTCGAGAGAACATCAAACTAGCAGACATCGTCGTAAAGCACGGCATCACCCTTGATCAGATCAGGGAGCTTCGTTCTGCGATGCAGTTCACATGGTCATCGATCGCATACGACATCGCTGAGTGCTTCGAGGGTGGAGAGGAAGAGCTCTACGAGGCCTACAATGATGAGGCAGCCATGATCGCTGAGAACACGCTTGACGCAGATCGTGTGGTCACATTCAATACTGACCTGGACCTGAAGTGGGTCTACCGGAATGAGGATGGGACCCACCGTTTGAACGTCATTGAGATGGGTGAGGAGATCCTTCGGGCGGGCCTCTCCCACTGGTAGTCGCAAAGTAGCTGGCCAGTCGGCCCATGCAAATAGACCACAGCTGTGGTATAATGTAGGCACCAACCAAGGACACACAATGACATATGATGAACTTTACAGAGCTATCCTTGAGGTGCTACCTGCAGCTCAACTTGGCGAGGACAACGACGGACAGATCGTGGTCTACACAGATATGATGATCGACATCTACGATGGTACAGACAACGTCGTCCCCTTCGTTGACACAGAGGCAGAATAGGATGTCAAGATACGGACTTCCATCACGACGGATGCTAGCCTTTCTCAATGAGAATCCCGGAGCGACATCTGGTGAGATTCACGATCACCTTCACGAAGGAAGGAAGATTCAGCAGCTAAAGGTGAGCTGGAATCGAGGCCCAGGACACGTCGAGCAGAAGGTCTACACACAGTGGATGCCTGAGAAATACGTTCGAGAGTTCATGCTGAAGTCGAAACTCTACTGGAATGTTGAGATTCTGGATAAACGCACGCAATATGTGAGCAAGGTCAGTCGTGGGAAGTTCGCCTACCTGACCTCACCATATCACAGTCGCACTCTGGCTGATGGGCCTCGCGGAACCAATCCCCACCGGGGAGCTGTGAACAGACGCTGTCAAAGGTGCTGGTTCTATCGTCGTAAGATTGATGGACAGTTCAGGTACTTCCTAACCCTTCGAGGGCTTGGAGCCCTGCCAGAGCACGGTCACAAGTGAGTCGTGATGCGTATCTGGTGGACTGATGAGATGAAGCAGGAGTGGCGACCACCAGAACCTGGTGACCTGGTTCACCTGATCGGATCAACCGGCAAGATCTGCGGATCTCCGGGTCTGGTGACGAAGACGTACCGCGACAACACCCTTGAGAGAAATGGCAGATGCTCGGTGTTGTGGGAGAACGGAAGTGTGGAGACAAATAGAGACGCGAGCAACCTGCTGGTGATATCACTCGCAGGCGGTTTATAACAAGATTCTCCGAGGAGGAGAGAGAACATGAACATGGAAGAGATAGAGGTCTACATAGATAGAGACCAGTGCGAGCGCCTAGAGGTGGAATACTTCGAGGCGGATACGCTTAGCATCCCAGCAGACGCAATGTTGAGATCGAAGACAGGAGGGTACGACAGCTACCACCGCGAGCTGCTGGAACCTATGGAGGGGAACATCATTAACCTCCTCAGGGAGAGAGCAGATCGCCCAGGCTGGTATCGTATGGTAACAAGCCGAGGGAGGGTGAGTGAGAGATAGGAGAGGACCTCAGCACCCGCCATCGAGCGCCCGCGCGCGTACGTGCACGGGGAGCCCAGCTCAGGAAATCTACGGATGTCAGCGCTCGTCATCTAGCGCCCGCGTATACGTGTGCATCGAGCGCCACCATCTAGCGCTGGTGATAATGCGGTGCGAGACGCAGTGACACACTGTCACGATCTGAGACAGGTGGTCAACCCCCCGGACAAGGTGTCATCCCCAATGACAGGGTGTCAACGCTGTGACAAGGTGTCAATTCCGGGTCCCGGTACCGCAACACTGAGTCGACGAGGAAGACAGAGTAGATGGTACTTAGCCCCCGCTCATACCCTCTTTTGGCCTTTCGCTTGTACAAATGAGAGTCGTTGGGTAGTATTAGAGTATGGAATGAGCTGCAGGGAGCGACAGGGATGAGGCGAGGACACGTGGCACGGGCCGACAGGCGGACCAGAGCCGAGGCGTTGAAGGAGCTGCGCGACAAGCGCACCCCAGAGCAACAGCTCGAGCTCCTTGACCAGCGCTTAGGCGAGGGTGAGGGAGCTACGAGAGAGAGACAGAGTCTCAAGCTCGAGATCGAGAAAAGGCGTGAGGCGAGAGATCGATCATCGAGTGAGAGAGTGAGTGAACGAAAGGGGTCGACCAGGGAGAAAGGAGAGAGGTCGAAGGTGAACTCGAAGGAGAGACGACGTCGAGACAAGAGCAGATCAAGAGGAGGTCGACAGGACGCCAGCTAGCTAAGGGGAACATCGCATGCAACCGGAAGCCACCTGTGGTACAATAAGGGGCAAAGGCGCGGTAGCAAGGGAGCTTAGTTGGCAGCGGCATGGATTTACCTGATTTTAACACTTATGAACATTGGAGAGAGAGATATGAACCTATCCTATCTAGACAGAGAGATGACAGCGACTGCGCTGTCGCAAATGAAGTCATTCGAGGGAGACCTCAAACAGCTGTACTCTAACTGGGGACTCGATCTTCGAGAGGACCTGGGTCGGCGTAACTCACTAATCTCGAGCGCTCAGGAGAGGTTCTTCGCGAAGGTGTTGGGCGAGAGGTTCCACGACGTCGAGCGCGATGGAAAGTCTGGGCAGCCAGACATCACGATTGGAGAGCTGGGTCGAGAGCTGGAGTGCAAGCTGACGTCGGGATCGGGCGGGAGCTGGCAGCTACAGACAGACTACGCGACCCTTCAACGAAAGGGTGAGGTCGACCACCTCTACGTCTTAGCCACCCCGGAGTTCGACCGCTTCTGCGTCCTGCTGTTCGAGAACCTGACTGTTGATGACTTCCATCCCCCTGCACCTGGGTCGCGCATGAAGAGTCGAATGCACAAGGCCCGAGCGATGGAGAAGTGTCACGTCCTGTGGGGCGAGGCAGAGAATAGAAATGTCGCGATGCTCACCAAGCTTGGGCTTGAGCGCGATCGGATCCTGAACGAGCAGCACGGACGCCTGATCGGCATCGACCTGCGCATCAACGAGGCGACAGATAGAAAGCGTCCAGAGCTGGTAGGACTGCGTGATCGAGAGACTCAGAGATACGGCAAGCAGATGGATGACGTCCAGGAGCGAGTCGAGATCTGGAACAAGAGCGAGACGCAGTGGAGCTTTAAGCTGGAGGAGCTAGCGTGAGGAAGCAGGTGCGCAGAGCATGTAGGTTCGCGGTCTCAGTCGGGACCTCACTGTGCGTCGCCACCCTATTCGCGGTGATCATGATGCGTCGAAGCGCCAAAGATAGGAGAGATATGCGCCCTTAGCTCAGCTGGATAGAGCAACGGCCTTCTAAGCCGTGGGTCGCAGGTTCGAGTCCTGCAGGGCGTGCCACATGGAGAGAATATGAATGAACCAATCTTACAGTTAGTTTCGATGGGTGCCCTAGTGCTCGCTGTTGCATTCCTGATGTCGTCAGAGAGCGCAGCGTACGAGGCGATGGCTGCCGTGGGAATCATGGGCGCGGGATACGCGATCGGAAGGCTGAACCCACCCTTCAGCTGACATCACGGGTCGTTAGCTCAATCGGTAGAGCATCGGACTTTTAATCCGCAGGTACCGGGTTCGATCCCCGGACGACCCACCACCCATGTAAAATGACCGCAGCTGTGGTATAATAAGGGGTCAAGGAGGACACGGTGTTACAGGTAAGAAAATACGTGCTTGTGGAGAACTACAAGCTTGACTCTAGCATGGTCTATGGATGCACAGCTGAGGAGCTACAGGTGCTTGTGGCCGAGATGGGAGAGCTGGAACCCATCATAGATGCTATCAACGTCCTATCGGGCGCTAGCATCGAGCAGCGCGCTCGCGACATCGGGTGCTCCCCTTCAGATTTCTGGTACGAGGAAGAAGAGAAGCGCAAGATCTTACGAGAGGGCCAGACTCAAGAGGAAGCTTTGTTCAGCGCCCTTGACCAGTACGTGATGGTACTCGATGAGGAGATGGGTTATGATGTTCCGCGGGAACAGCTCAAGGCCAAGGTCCTTAATTTTGTCGACGGGTATTTCGTAGATACGGCTCAAGCTGCCGACGATGACGAGGTCATCCAGGGTGTTGTGGATCTATGATGAGTCCAGCGCCCGTGCAATCTGACCAGCACTGTGGTACAATAACTAGGCCAACATCAAGGACAAGGAGAATGGCATGGCGAAACAGATAGAGGTGACTGAGGTCATCGTTTCAGGAACAGACAAGAAAGGCAACGCGGTCTTCCGCGCGAATGGAACCATTGACGGTCGCGACTTCGAGGCCGTAACCATCCAGTATGGTGGGGAGCCCATCTTCAAGGTGCTCGAGGGCGGATTCAATCTGATTCTCGCGGAGAGTGGATTCGGTCGAGGAGATCGGATCGCAATCGCTCGGGCCTGCAAGGCATCTCGGCTGGAGAAGTTCGGCGAGGGGCACAAGGAGAAGGTGGAATCAGAGCTGGCGACCGGTGAGATGGTGGAGCTCGTGGCTGAGATCCGAGAGGGGACAGATTGAACAGGAATCCGTTCGTTCTTACGGAGGGCGATCTCGTGCGACATCGATTCGAGTGGGAGGCCCCCACTGAGGAGCTCGTGGAGGAACAGCTCCTCGGTATCGTTGGGATCTTCGGCATCGTTACTGAGGTCGAGCACCGCTATCCGCGGGACATGTACGGAAACGGAAACTGCATCGAGCAGGAGTGGGCGCGGGTCGTCTTCCCTGACACCACGATATGGATCAACGCAGATTATCTTGAACGCAACCCATGCAAATCGAGTGCAGTTAAGGTATAATATCCTAGCCAACCAAAACAAAAGCTACTAAGGAGCAATAAACATGGCAAGAACAATCAAGGTTACGACCTTCCTCTCCCTCGGAGACAACAAGTATGAGGCGACTGGTACCCTCAACGACCGCACCTTCCTGGCGCGGACCATCCAGTACCAGGGTCAACCCATCTTCAAGGTGCAGGAGACGGATGCCGAAGGCACCGTCGGACACCTCCGGATGCGGGACTCCGGCTTCAGCCGTGGCGATCGTATCTCGCTGGCCCGCTACCTGAAGAAGGTGCGGATCGGAGAGATCCAGCTCACTGAGGACCTCACGGCTCTCAGCGTCAAGGAGCTTCGTTCCCGCTGTAAGGAGGCTGGCCTCCGAGGTTACCACAAGCGCGGTGTCCGCAAGGATGACCTCGTCAACATGCTGAGTCAGGCCAGCTAAGGAGTTACCTGAACGTGGTGGCGGTCCACCTGGACCGCCGCTGCTGCGTGTAAATCGAGTGCCGGTGTGGTATAATATATCCACGCCAAGGAGGCAATAGAATGTCCGAATATCAGAAGATTCACATCATTGATGACATCATCGAGAACGAGAGCTCACCTGATCGAGCGCTGGAGGTAAGTGTCTACGTCGACACCCTGGGCGCGGTGATCGTGGAGCTGGCAAATTCGATGACAATTCGAACGAATTGGCAGGGTGCAACCGTGCTTAGCGAGATGCTGAAGGATGCTGTTGCAACTCTGGATGAGCTCGAAGAACAGGCATGCAAATCGAAGGCAACTGTGGTATAATATACATACCAACCAAGGAGCAAGCCACATGGCTGACAGCGAAGACAGAACCTGCATTGACTGCGGGGAAACGGGACCAGAGGTCCGAGCAACCACCACACCAGATCGCAGGGATTTCAAGACTTTTGACCGGTGTCCACCCTGTTTCGACAAGCGACTCAAGAGCGCTGTGGAGACAATGAACCGCTACCCAGAGTCCTTCATGGGACCCTGTCCTCTTGATTATCCGGAGTGGTAACATGGAATTGATCCTATTGGCACTGATCGTGTGGTCACTGTGGGGTGTTGAAGATGCGGTGCGACGGAATAGTCCGTCTCGAGGTCGAGGGCGACGGCGATGAAGATTCTTGCGTCAGCTGTAGCCTCATTCATCATCCCGGGACTTGGACAGCTCTTCAACGGTAGATTCCGTTGGGCGATGGCGTGGTTCATATTCGCACTCATCATCCCGGGACTAAGCAACGTCCTCTCAGCATGCCACGCGGTGTTCATCACCGCGAAGTAAGCAGCATGCAAATCGAGTGCAGCTGTGGTATAATGGTAGTACAAGGAAGAAAACATGGAACCCACCCCACTTGAGCTCACACAGTTCAGAGCCTCCAGCGTTGCTGCTGGCTTCGCGGTAACCCTAGACCTTCAGCAGATGCTGATTCGCAGTGAGGAGTGCAAGCTTGGCATCCAGGATCGAGAGCTTCCTCGAGATGTTCGGGCCGAGGCACTGCAGGAGCTGCGTCTGATCAATGCACAGCTGGCTCTCCTCGGTGATCTGCTGGCCGCAAACGGGATCAGCGCATAGTCCCACATGCAAATCGAACGCAACTGTGGTACAATATAAGGGTAAGGAGATAAAACATGACACGCCAACAACTACTTGAAGCCCTCATCACCTGCGCCGAAGAACTTGGCCAGACCTCGATCACCGGAGCCGAGCTACTGACCGAGGCGCTGGAGTCTGGCTGGCTGGAACTGACCTGGGAAGGCGAGGGGCGCAGCGCGCTTGCGGTTGCTGAACAGGTCGCAGAGCAGAACAGATAACCATCAAGGCAGGGACACTGCTCGCGCCGCCAAAAGCGGCCGTCTGGAGCCGAAAGGCTAGGTCCCATCCCCCATTTTCCAAGGATAGTTGATAGTGAAGATATTCAAGGTCTCTCGCCCAGAGGGCGACAAGATTAAATACGACGAGTATAGCAGCTTCGTCTGCATCACCAGCCACAAGGCAAAGGCGCGTCGAACCCACCCGCGGAATGAGACCAGGGTGTGGCGTGCTGAGACTGGCCAGTGGCACTGGATCGACTGTGAGACCGGTAAGGTCGAGGAAGAGAATGACGAGTACCACAGCTGGTCCACCGACATCGATGCCCTGGTGGTGGAGGAGATCGGATCCTCACCCCAGAAGTTCTTCGATGGTGTCAAGGTGATTCTGGCATCCTACCACGCTGGGTAGCATGCAAATCGAACGCGGCTGTGGTATAATATCTGTACCAACCAAGGAGGCCCACAGTGGCACAACCCCAAATCTATAGCTGTCGTTTTTCCCCTTCCACGGCGAGGTCTGCTGAGATGCGAAAGCTCGGCACCGTCCGCAATAACTACCTGGTCCCAGTGGCCTGGTGGTCCTACGCCGATGACCGGTTGGATGCCCGCTGCCCCGCGACGAAGAGTGAGGCAATGGTGAGGGTCTTCGCCTACGACGCCGCTGAGGCCAGGCAGCTGGTGTGGCGGGAGTGGGGAGACGTGTCCGGACTCGAGAGTGTGGGTCAGGCAGTGGAGGTGAAGTGATGTCGGATATGAGAATCTTCAAGGTCACCCGGGCGGAATCCCGATGAAAGCACGAACCTACATTCACACACTACGTTTCGACCTGCCTGGCGGATGGTACGTCGAGCTGAGGTGGGCATGGTGATGGAGACGTTTATTGTACACTTTGAGAGGTCGACCAAGAGGGGCACGCGGAGAGGAAAGCGAACCGTCAAGGCTCGCAACGTCTGGGAGGCTAAGCTGAAGGTCAGTCACGCTGTACCCAGCTCCTTTGGTCACTGGGTGGTAGCATGATATATGTTCTATCATTCTGGGTAGGCTTCGGTCTTACGTGGTGCGCATGCGAGTGGGTCGACCGCGGCCACCCAATATGGGGTCGACGCTATTAGCCCATGCAAATCGAATCAAGCTGTGGTATAATATGGGTATAAGGAGGAAGCCGGCGACTTAGCGGCCGTCGGAGCCGGTGGGATCGGCAGACAACGTAAACGAAGAACCGGACGATGGCCAGTCTAACAGCTCGTCAAGTCCGCCACTGAGACACAACAATCGACTAAAGTTCTGTTAGCACGTCGTGTGTCGTACCGTAATGTACTGGATGCCACCTCTTCCTCCTTTCCCATTTTCCAAGGAGAGCTCATGGAGTTCACAGACAGAGAGCTAGCGCTGATGATGGTAGCACTCGAAGATACAGCCTACACCATTCAGCAGAGCATCGACATGGGCGACTGCGACGGCTACGATGAGCACCAGCCATCAGAGATGCAAAAGCTTTGGGATCGGATTTACGATCAGCACAAACAACAGACTGAATCAGTCTAACACACATTTTACATCTTTTACCTTCCAATCGACCACATGTTGTGGTATAATGAATATGAAAGGTGGACCGGTAACCCCAAGCTGGAGCGAAACCTTTGAATAAAATCGACCTGGTAACCTCAAACCAGGGACTCGTTCACTGGATGGCGAAGAAGTATCTCTGGACTGGTGTGCCCTACGACGATCTCGTTCAGGAAGGCAACATCGGTCTGATGATCGCTGCTGAGCGCTTCGACCCCGAGCGGGGATTTAAGTTCTCGACGTACGCCACCTGGTGGGTTCGACAGAAGATTCAGCGGGCGCTAAAGCAACGGGGTCACGACATCTCGTTAGACGAGCAGCGCGGAGAGTCCGGTCGACGGATGATCGACACAGTGGCAGCGCCGGAGGGTGATCGGGTGCTGGATGAGCAGAACGCCAAGCACATCCGTCGAGCGCTGGCGATCCTGAGCCCAAGTGAGGCCCGCGTCATCAGGTTTCGTCTAGCGCTAGATGACGTCAAGCGCATAGCGCCCGATAAGTTGAGGGTCTGGTTGGATTAACGCGCGTGCAAGTCGAGTACAACTGTGGTATAATATCTCATCAAGGAGGCACCAGTGGCCAGCAACAAAAATGGAAGCAGAGCGGCGGACCGTCGTCAAAAGATGCTCATGAAGCAGCTCAAGGCTGCACGGGGCCTCGATCGGAAACGCTTCTTCGAGGAGGGCGGTGAGCAGTGCCGCTGGCGCGGTCTAAGCAGTGTCATCCCCGACAAGAAGAAGCAAGAGAACAAGAAGCGTGGTCGCGGCCGCGTCTCCAGAGAGGAAGAGTAGATGGCGATCTTCGCACACCCACCCATCGTTGTCCACAACGGCTCCTGCGTCTGCATGTGCTTCGAGAACGGAGAGAGGACAGTAAGCCTGTCGATGGACGACAGCTGTGGTCGAATGACTGAGCTGCGTCGAGGCACGATTGAGCTTCTCTCCAATCTCCATAGGGATCCTCTCACCATCGATGTGTTTAGAGATCTGTGTCACGAGGACGACCCAACCGGTGAGTTCCTCGTTGTTCCCGCCACGCTCGAGAACTTCGAGCGAGCCATGCGCTGGCTGCGTCGAACCAACTGGGGTTTTGTTACCTCCAGCCAGGAACCGCGTGCATAATGAACAAAGCTGTGGTATAATATAATCACTGGCGGGGATGGATCCCGCCACCGGCCAATACCAAGGAGGCCAATCATGACAGTCGCTAGCTCCCGCTACGAATTCGAAATCACTGATACCGAGCGTCAAGCTCCCCACCCGAAATCCGGACTCTGCACTGTGGTCGTCTCCGGCATCTGCACCAACGCGGATGGCGTGAGCTTCGACTTCATCGCTACGAACAACCTGGATATGCGATATCCGGAACGCTTCAAAGTCAACTGGAACGGGAATAAGGCCCGTATGCCAGAGGTCGTCGGCCTCGGCATCGCGGAGGACGTCCGTGGCGCTCGTAAGGTCTCGAACGACCTGTACTTCACCCGTGGAGCTCGCATCGCGATCGCCCGCCAGTGTAAGGCGCTCTTCCCGCTGACAGCTCTCCTCCCCGTCTTGGACGCGGATGAGGCTCCGGATGAGGCTCCGGATGAGGCTCCGGAGGCCGACGCCAGCTAGGCGCGACCTCCCCTACATCGAAGGCCCGGTGCATCCTGAGTGGATCCCGGGCCTTCACCGCATTCGCCCGCTGATAAAAAGAAGATTAACAGACCCCCAGGACACAGTAGGATGCCCGCTTACGTCCCCGCGTAGGGGAGAGGGAGGAGGCTATGCTAGAGACGCTTGGAGCGTGTGCGCTGATGAGCTACTGGGGATTGGCCCTGGTGGCCCTGCCGCTGTCAATGATCAGAGACTAGGAGGGACCCAGCAGGAGACACCCTGCGTGCGTGCCTAACCTGACACCCATGTGGGCTGTCCCCTGTACCCTGGGGCCCCTCTGTGATTCACCAGAGGCCACTGGCTGGGGCTCTCGAGTGCTGTTTTTAGGGCTGGAGGGGGCCCTACCAAAAGCAGTCTCTGACCCTGGAGGGCGCCCTCGGGGCCGGGCCCCTACCCCTGGCCCTGCAGGCTCAGCCCAGGGCAGGCCCCCCTGGAGCCGACTAAGGCAAATTATTAATTTTTGGAGACTTTTACCACCTTTTTAGTCCCTGCTACGAATCAGGAGAGTTAACTTCTACCTGTCAAATTATTAGGCCC